>JACCDM010766593.1_pt1 | contig 11613 bp, 24 predicted proteins | sample 7445851 | NCBI WGS metagenome assembly JACCDM01 (sample SAMN15323438, study PRJNA562643) | freshwater metagenome | isolation source: river surface water | place: USA:Blue River Watershed | collected 2017-08-16
ACTCGAATTCCGCCAAGACAACCTGCACCTTCGTTTATTAAGGCTTCATTCCAAAACTTGTTGTTCCAGCAAATTGGCTCAACGTGATCGGCATCGTATTCTGCAATCCCGAACTGCCAAATCGCACCATCATAGTAATGAATACTTAACAATGACGAATGCGTTGTGCCTTGATTTTCTTTACAAAAACGATCAATAACGAAGCAAATCTCTCTTGCGCCAGCATCGATTTGCTGCTTGATTACGTCATAAATGAGCTTTGAGACTTTGTCGCCTCTCATCGCCAAAGCGAGAACTGCACGACTTCCGTCTTTCATCACCACAACAGCATGTGGAATCTCTAAATTGCCATTCTCAATGAATTGGCTGTTCATTTCATAGCACTCTTGAATGATAAGCGTTCTTTCTGGTGGCATTGCCTTTATCCCCAGAACTTTTGGCAACCATTCATTGTTAAGTTCAAGTGCCAATTTTTCAGAGTCAAGGTTTAGCGTGCCTGCCTGAAACATTTCAAGACAGTCCTGAGCTACTTCCCAAGGGTTTTTGCCCATTGTGGGACCAAAGAACTGGTATTGACCTTGAGAACCGCAAACCTGCTTGACTACTTCGCGGGGATGACCCAACATTTCGAGCTGTTCTTCCAACCAACAACCGGCGTAGAACATCTCTTTGTTGTCTGGTGGCTGAAAATTGGGCAGGAGCCGCGTCATTGCATCGCTGGGATGGTCGGCCTGATCGAGTCTCGATTGTTCCCATTGTTCAATCTGAAATTCTGTCACTGTTTCAGGTCGCATTATCAATCCTGTTCCAAAAACCACGTCGAAATTTAAGAATCTGGTATTCGTCGAGAGCGGTAATTTTTACCAACTCTGCATCGCCATGATTCCTACGACACTGAAGCCACCACGATATGGCTTCTTTGAATTGCCAAGTTCTCCCGCAACGCCACGGAATAGTCTTTCCATACACCCAAACTTCCAAGTATGGGTATTCACTCTTCAACATCTTCGCTTTTCTTTGCGAAATAAATTCCAAAATCTATGCCACAATTCCGCTATGCCATAGCCTACAGCTACGGCAAATAACAGTATTAAAAACAACGCCAACCTTGGAATAAACAATAAAATGTTCACTTAATCTCGCATTCTATCTTCCAAGTAACGCCACAAAGTGCCGTCTTTAAATGCCGCAACCTCTTCATCTATTGATTTGCGATTCTCTGCCAAGTCCTTTTGAAGACACTCAATAGAGCAATAGCGCAATTTATGTTCGGAATTATGACGGTGCTTGCATGTGCCGCAATACGTTGAGTTTGTAAATTCCAACGTAGGACCATCAGCCACGCCATCGGATTTGCCGCATACTCGACAGTGGACGAGAGTCAAAGACATTTTGTACCTCTGGTTTAGCTTCTTAGGCTTCGCAATCGTCAAACTCTTTCAACTTGACCGCTTTGCTGGCCGCTGGTTTGCTCTCATCAACCGACAAAAACAAATCTCGCAACGTTTCCAGCGTGTCGAGATTTTGTCTATCGTTTGGACTCAAGGTATCCCGCTTTCTACCGTCAAGATACTTTTCAGCAATGTCAGCCAGACGAATGCCCTTGAACATAGCGTCAGGACCACGAACGAAAACGCCTGTCCAATCAGTCCCCAGCTTTGTGAGTCCTGTTGGCAGACGATTTTTCGATGGTACTGGGACGATTACTGCCGGAATTGAACGTTCCGGACGATTCGGTTTCGTTAAAATTCTATTGGTATTGGTTGCCATAACGTCGTTTAATGACGTTAATGACAGTGGCTAGTCCAACCTGCAACTCAAACAAATGTACTGCCAATACATCGACATCAGGCGTGTGATTTTCTATGTGCTTCGAATTTAGATTTGTGTCTGATTGGATTGCATTTGACCAACCGATGTAGAATTCGACATCGAATCTTGTTTCTTTCTCGCGGATGCTGAACAATGGTGTGCTTCTGTAAGGAATAGTTGCTCCCCATTTACCTGCAAATGTTGGGTATTTAATTTTTAACGTATTACCTGATATTCGAGAGGCTTTCGACATCGATGGCGTCCTTCATCATGATCAATTTGGCACGCAATAACACGGAACGCTCCTGCCGATTCTTACGCTTGGCTGCACGCTCTTTCTCGGCACCTGCGCGGCGGGCACGTTTTTCCTGTAGGTCGAACTCATCTTTACTGGTCATAACATCGGCTAAACCCGACATCATTTCATCCATAAAGTCTTTGTTCTCCCACATCTCCATTGCTTCTGATAATACGTCTATTTCCGCTTTTGAAAGTTTTTGATCCATTGCCGTATCTTATCACCAATTTTTACACTGCTAGTCGATTTGCGGAGGCTGTGGAACGTAATCGGGCATCTTCCGTGCCAAACACATTTCACCGACTTTCATCTTTGATTTTATGAACCAGAGCCTCTTACCTGTTAATTTTGCCACGTCATCAGGTTCGTAATTGAAAACTTTACCATTGAACTGTCTTTTTATCTCATAGCGATGCGGAGTTAAGCTGAGATATCCCATCACTCCACTGGGAAAGTCATCCTGACAAAGATAAACCCAATTCCGCTTCAAATCTGTCCATAACGGATTGTTGCCATCTAAAATTATAGCCTGATAATCACCACCAAATAAGTCTAAGGATGTTACATAGTGTGTAAATCCAGCCAAATTATTACAAAACACTGTTGTGCAATAATGCTTTGCGTCGTTGTAATTTTCCCACTCAACATTCTTCATAGACTACTATATCGACAATGAGCGTTGTAGGAATCGAACCTACACATTCGTTTTGTGAGCTTTTGCGTTCTCTGGTCAGTTACGCCCAAAGTCGGCTTAGGTAACGACGACGCCTTTTCTAATTCACTTACGCGAATAGGGGCACCAATTGTTATTATGACGGGCCACTCCACGAATTGATCCAATACGCCCTTAAAACTGCATTATTGCAAAGTCTGGGGTTTTGGCTCTTTCAACTGCACCAGACCTTCCTTCCAAAATAGCCTTAAACAATGCAACAGAAATGTAATTGTGAATACCGTTCGATGGCATATCAACCATCACTTTATCCATACTGTTCTCTTGCAAATAATACATCAATGCGTCTATCTGCTGCTTATTGGCTTGAACTGATCCTAAACTTATGTTGGACACACTTTTAATACGAATCCAACCCCTCGCATAAGGTGCTATATAGTCTAAATCCGATTTTGCACCAGATACATTCTCGCCACGCTCTTTTAAAGCTCTTACGGCACACGTTGAATGCGTTTCGCCATATTGTACGGGAATCATTTGACCACGTTCGTCAATCCAACCATCCCACATCCTTGCCGCAATCTTTAACCTGCGAAACCAACTGTTTGCAAAAAATGGTTTATTACCAAGTCCTGCATTATTCAATTGATTTAACAACTCATCGTCTTTTGATGACCACGGAGTGCTGGGTTCAGGCTCTTCAGGATGAGGCGCAGACAGTCCTCCTAAATCCAACATCACCATTCTACCATCTGCCGTATAGCCCACATTTTTACCGTGAGCGTCATGAGGACTATAACCAGAAGCAGTGATACAACTAATCATTTGCGCGTATGCTGGATAAATTCTCTCTATTCTCTCCGCTCGCTTATAGGCTAAATCTTCCTTGTCTTGATACTTTGTGAAATATGCCAAAATGGAGTCTAATGACATTATTTGACCATCTTCAACATAATCTGCAATATTGCTGACAGCGCTGGAATCTTCTTCGTCTAATGGTAGAACTCTTTCTAATACTAATTTGAAATAACGAGCACTATCCAGACTTCTAGTTGATTTTTGTATTTCTTGCGCGCTTTTTACTCCAACAATGCAACTACACGGTTTCTTCATTAATTGCAGAGCGGTAGCGTATTCGGATGAATCTGATGTGACTTTAATAACTGTATTGGGATCAGGTGTGCCGTATGCAACTCCATAAGAACCGTTTGATAAATAATTCAAATCGGGATGTTCAGCATTCACCGCGTCGGCTGCAGGCTGCTTGAGCTGCTGATCCACTGCATTTAATGTGCCATACGAATCACTGCGCAAATCATCAGGATAACCTGTAGCACGCGGTAAAGGCATCGCTAATTTTGGACGTTTCCACCAACTCATATGTTCATTTTCGGCACATAATCACAGATACCCTTTACGTTAGTCACATCAACAAATCGAATTTGACACCCAAATATTCTGCCAGTCGTCGCATTGCTCGCATACCCTGCTCTGACGAAAAATGCGTATTGAGCGTAATCGAGTCATCAAGCACCAATTCGGCAGAGTCTCCTCGGCCTCGAGCGCGTAAACCCGCAACAAGCCGCAGCTTCTGCGCATAGTGCCTGAAATGATTTTTGTTTTCTCGGTAGAGCTTCGAAAACACCTCTTTGTAAAGCTCGTACCAAGTCTCCGCCCGAACACGAAAACGTTCCCCGTTATACTCATAGATCGTCGGCAATGTTCGACGCTTGATAGGACGGCTCCAGCTCGGACGGGTCTTTCGTGGCTTCTGCATTGTAGGCGTGGACTGATTGGATGACTGAAGATTCCTCCAGTCTGATTTAACTTCTTCCAAAGTGCTCGTTGAAGGAACAGGAACGCCCACAACATCTGTTTCTTGCTGCGAAATTTCATTCATCTGGGCCAACGGGAGCGGCTGCACCGTCACGACAGCCGAAACTACTTCAGCTTCAGAAGGCACGCTTAGACGCTGCTTTTCTAACGCGAGGAATTCCTCCATCGTTAGATAAACCTCTTCTGGCACTCCATTTACGACACGCTTGAGAACTGGCATGAATTGCTCCTAGTTGAAAATTGCGAACGTGAAGGCAGTACATTAACAGGTAGTACCGCCTTGTCAAGCCTATGTCGTCTAATTTTCGCATGCGTCCACCACTCTCGCACGTTGACTTTATCGAATAATCAGGAATCTATTCTTCTGGTGCCGAAAATATTCCTGTGATATTTTTTGGGACTCAGACTCTTTTAAAAACCACTAGTCCCTAAAGATTCATAGGGGGAGGGGTCAATTCGTGCCTGAATGTAATTCGCGCCATTTACCAGCTCGCTTTTCTTCATGATGTTCTATGTGATGGCAGTTTGCACACAAAACATCACACTTTTCTATTTCTATTTTTACCGCTTTGACGGATTTGCATTTTGAAACATCGGTCAATTTATCTCTCAAGTGATGAAAGTGGAGAGCTGCTGGGTGCGAAAAACCACACCTAACACAAGGGTGTTTTTCTTTATATTCCCACGCAAATTTTTGCGCCAATGATCTGTTCTTTTTGAGGTTAAGCCTCACCGTTTCGCGACGGCCTATGCGAGCCTGAGCGGACAAATGCTGCTTTTCCATAAAACAAAATTCCAGCCATTTCTCCTTTGTGTACGCTTCTGTGGCGATCCCCATTTTTTCTGCGCGTTCAATTTGCCAAGTTTGATAATGTCTTGGTTCAGGTGGCATTTTGCGTCGAAATGCGTTCTTGGCGACCTGAAGTGGTATCCAGCCTTCGGGCATGGGAATGTTTGTTGCGACTCCCCTCCTTTTGCATTCCGCTCTCCATTGATGGCGTCGAACTTGCTGCTGTATTTTGTCTTTGTTTTTTGCTTTCCACTCTCGCAAATATTTCAAACGGCGTTCTTTATCTATATAAGGCATACGCAATAATCGGCTTACACATTATCTTTGTGAAATAATACACGTCTTTAACCTCTTTTCCGTGCAGCCGGATACTTTAGGAACACCAGTCGGTAGGGAACCCAGTTGGTCAAAAATCGAAGGGCGTACGGTAGGGGGTATGCTTTTAGACTTTATTTTGTGTGAAAATAAAGTCTAAGATAATTCCAGTGCCACGTATAGGGGGTGGGGTATGGGGTAGAGTCCACCCTACAGTACCCAGTGCCTACGGCCTTGGTGGTTTTAGGATGGGTGAAGGGCACGCTATGGTAGGTTGGGCGGACTGCTCGCCGCCCAACTCCACCGGCAACTTATGCTGCCTTGCTTCGGGTGGCCTTGCGAACTGGTGACGCGCGGTTGTTGAGTTCGCGATTGATTGCGCCAGACGCGGAGGGCTTCAGTACGCGAAGGGCCAAGAGTTGAATGCCGCTGAACTGAGAGAGAGTTGTTTTCATAGTCTAATGCGACCGTCATTTCCGCCCGTGGAAAACAGCCACTGTCCTTAAGACATAGGCTCAATGGTATGACGAGACGCAAGGCAATGGTAAACGGCACGCTCGACTTTGTTTGGGTCGAGCACGATAACAGCACCATTTGGGTCGAGAACGATCACGGCATGGTCCCCGCATCAGCGACCGACAACATCCAATTGCTTGACGATGCGTAAGAGAGGAGGGCGAGGCTATGGGTTGACCTTGTCCCTCCGCGCGCAGTCTCACCCATCCTAGAAACAGACGCAACGGACAAGCGGCCCAAAATGGGCCGCTTGTGTTATTTTGGTTGCTTGCGAGAGCGATATGGGACTTGTTCCGCATTTTCAACAATACGCGACAGGGGCAGAGCCATCGGCGTAGATCGCCAGGCGCGCCGACGCATAATCCAAACGCGACAAACAAGCCGCGTTCGACCGTAGCCAACAACAACGCCGGGGCGTACTTGGCCGAGGCGTCCCATTTTAATAACGATTGGCGAACCGATCGGGAAGGTTGCAGACAGTTGGGAGTTCTTATTCATATTTTCCAACTGTCTGCATTGTTCCCCGTGAGATTTACAGGGCTTCAGCGAGCTGGTCGGCAAGTGCTTCGCAGTCCGAAGTGCAGCCTCCCGAAAGTGCTCGCTTGGCTGCGCGTCGATCAGCGACTCGGGCCAATCGCTTTGCCGTAGGCTTGAAGCGATGTCGGCGCGTTGGCCAATCATCGTTGACTTGCAGCAGGTCGCGAGCTTGCATACCTGCTTTAGTGGTTGGTCGTCCCATTGACCGGTGAGTGACGATTCGTGAGGGGTCGCGTTGACCGTCTTTGAATGTCGGATAGGCCGTCGAATACGTTGCATTCTTTCCCATACTCTGCAGGAAGTGGGGATGCAGCCGGTGCGAATTCTCTTCCTACACCCATCCTAGTATCATCAGAATGCACTAGGATGGGTGGGGATGCCATAATGCGAAAGCGGCGGTTGTTTGCCGCCGCCTTCAGCCATTCTTAGGCTTTCATAACCATCTGACCCCAATTGGCTCGGCTCGTTACTTGATAGCCGATTCGGAGATTGCGCCGGTGGCCTTTCTGGCGATTGACGATCAGGCGGACCTCGTGGGTAGTCAGATTTGTCCCCTTGAGATAATCGTTGTTATTGTTGGCGACCCAGTGCAATTCGATTCGATCGCCATTTTTCAGGTCTCGCATTGCGCTGCCCATCGGATTGAAAACGTCGGCAGAATCGGAATACGCCGCCTTGTATTTGCGGGTGGTATTGGTTGGATTGAGATCGTAATCAGTGACCTTGCTTTCGCAGGGGATTCGACCCGCGTGTTTGCCATCCTTGTCTAAGAGGAGCAATTCGCCGGTGGTTGTTTCGCCGTTGAGTTCGGCATCGTTGTGATGCCGAAGGATAACGCGATCTGCGCGACGGATTGCGCGGATTTCGGCTTTATTGAGCGTACCTGGGCGAGTTTGGGTTGCAGTATTCATACTTTCCTTTTCGCGCGGATTTAGCCGGTGGAATTAAAGAGTTCCGTTTTTTGCGCTTTGGATAAGAACGCCGACGATCATAAAGCCGATTACTGCGCCCCAAGCGGCTGCGCGGCCAAGCCGTTCAAACAATGTCGGCTCGCTGTCAATTTCAACATCCCAGAGATTGAAATCGACAGTGCGCTGCGAGATCATCACCTTGTTTTGACTATTCAGACGACGTTGACGATTTTGGATCGCAATGAATGACATACTGTTATTCGACCTGATTTACGCCGGTGGTTGGCCGCCCTTGGATGTTGCAAGGTATCCAAGTGCCATCGTTGACAAACGGTGATTAAATGTATGGTTCCATCGCTCGTGGTTGACGGCACCGAACATGTCTGCGATTGGCAAGGAAAGCAATAGTTTCAGCAAGTCCGGTCGCGGCTTCGATGGTTCGAATGTCTGCCGCGTTTTGATTTGCCGCATTCCCTACGACATCATCATCGAGAAGGACATCTTTATTATTGCGAATCAAACGCGATAGAGCTTGGCGGAGTGCTTCATCCATACCATAGGGGCGGAGCATTCGCGCCGGTGCCGTAGTTTAGGATGGGTGATCATACTAGCACTGCCATTATTCTCGCGCGAAAATAGTATGCCATACAAAGTGGGCGAAACCGTCAAATACTCCAACCACGTTCTTCGGACAAAGCGCGACCATTGGCTTGCGGCTGGCAGCTATGAGCAGAAAGAATTGCGCAAGAAGTGGCTTGATGACGCTGCAGCCGTTCGTGGGACCGTTCTGCGGCTTTACAACAACGGATATGCCGCTGTTGCAGACATTCAAGTGGGCGAGAGTATCCACAAATCGATGCTCCACGTTTGGGAGAAAGCATAAAATGGGGCGGTCCATTCCGCCTGGTGCAGTTCTACACCCATCCTAGAAGCATCAGTAAGGCAAACGCCCTAACTATGGGCGTGCACCTCATCTTCGATTGTTGGTTTGACTTCGACGACTTCGACGACTTCGACGACTTCGACATACGCCGGTGGACTGTTGAACTCGCGTCCGATCAGGTGAGAGTAGTTGGCGCGGTTGAAACGACTGTCGATAACTCGGTATTTCATACTTTACACGCTCGCAGTTGTTGCCGGTGCATCGGCTGTCGCATCTGCCGCATCGAGCAGGGCGATCATCTCGGCAAGGCGCGGATTGTCCGAGAAAAAGCTCTCGTGGCTCATAAATGCGCTGTCTTGAATGGACAGGTGGCCGCTGCCATACTTGGAGTTTGACAGAATGTAAGTTCGGCCATCGTCGCCGTCTACAATCGCAACCTTTGGCGAATAAGTGCCGTATTTGGTTGCGCCGGTGGTTGTGCGCCCAACGCGCTCGCCCTTTTTGCCGTTGCTTTCGACTTTGAAAATGCAGGTGCCGCGTTTGTTGCCGCCAAGGGGCCAATTGTCGAACTTCGCGGTTTTTCGTGGGTTGGAGTAGATCATAGCCTATCCCTCTTTTGTTTGCGCCGGTGGATTAGACCGCGACGTGGTTGCGAGTTGCTCGTGCGTGACGTTGAGGCGGTTCCCATCGCGTTTCATCTTCATCATCGACAACGGCAACGCCAGCAGATTCAGGCGTTTCGAGCGGTTCGGCAGCGTATTCGATTGGCCGCGCGTGGGCTTTGCCTTCGACAAGAAAAGTGCAGAAAATGATTGGCTGAATGCGAGGCCGAAGGTTGCGAATTGGGCCTTTAACTTTTTGCTTCTTTTGCTTCATACTGTTTTGCTGGTGGATTTGCGCCGGTGTTTTTGAGATCATTTTCATCGCGCAATTTAAGTTGACGCAAAAACTCTGCGTTTTTTGAGTAGTTTTTGCAGGGGCGCAGAGTCGGAAGGTTGCGAAAGTACATGCGATGCTCCAAATTAAAGTTCAGTGCCCATTAATTGAGCGCGAGTATTAAACTCTGCCATCGTCGATTCATACGTCGTGGCGGCGCGTTCGATTTGCTTGATATCGACGTTCAAATAGGCAAAGCCCAGTGCCTTGACCGCAAGATCAATTTTCTTGCGATTGGACCAGAAGTCTTTTTCGCCCCACATTTTGCGCAGAGAAAGAACTTCTTTATTGAATTGTTCAATCGAGAGTTGGATTGCCATGCTCTTCACGCTTTCTTTTTGCGCCGGTGAAATCAAAGTTGACGGACTTCGACATCTCCCCAGAAGGCTTGAAAAAGGGGCACAGCACTCCAATGACGGATGAGATTGAGACGCTGATTGCGATCGTTTGTGAAGCTAATGATGACGAGCATAAGCGACACAGCAGGGCCATCGCGCCGGTGGATGCTTTTAGGATGGGTGTAGTTCTGCAATGGGCGAAGCCCTCAAACTGGGATCAGGGCTTGCGGCTGTGGCTTTCCTTCGCTTTCCCACATCTGGTGGATCGTGCGGCTGCCGGGATTGGGAAACTCTTCGTATTTTCGCTCCAATTCCTTCATCTGATTGAGCGACAGATTGCGCCACCAAGCGAGTGCGGCGAGAATGTCCGCGCGGCTAACCTTCAGATCGAAGGGCTTTTTGACTACAGTACGGGGCAGCTTCCACCAAGGGACAACAGGGCCAATGTCGTTGTTCGTGTTCATACTCTATGCGCCTTTCTTTTGACCCAGTGAAAAACAAACAAACCGCCTTAGTCGAAAGCGATTCGCTTGTTGCGCTTGAAGCGTTCTTTGTCTCGCTTGGAGAGGTGGAGGCCGCTGCGACCGTGCCGTGGGCCGTGGAGGGCAACGGCTTCGAGGGTCAGTTCGCGGCGAATCTTGCGGCTGCGGTTGAGATCGTTTTTCATATTTCTCTCTTCGCGCAATTTCACCCAGTGCCTTTAATCCAGCTCGCCAATCGGATCGTGAGGCGGAAAATCGCCCCGCTCCACTTTCTTGCCTTCGCGCAATTCGTTGGCGATAATGCGCAACTGTTCGGCATAGCCTTGCACCTTGCGACGTTCGGATGGATTGCCATCGAACATCAGCAACCCGCCGATTCGCTCGATTTCGTCCGCAATCCCTTCGAGATTTGCAGCGCGGTCGCCGCCGAGGGCTTTGATCTTAACGACGTTTGAAGCGTTTTTTGCCATGCTTAACTGGCCCTTTGTTTTTCGCCGGTGAAAGAAACGGGAACGGATCAGCCCTTGAAATGAAGTTAATATCGGCCCGGTCGTGACGGATAACAAATGGAATCTCAAACGGAATCATCTCCATCCGCGCTTCCATTGCCGACATTGCGCCACCCTTGACAAGAGCAACCCCAGAAACAACTTCAACAGTGCCGTCTGGTGCGCTTTCGAGTCGTTCGATTGCAGCAACCAGATCGGCATTAAGAGCATCGTTTAGCATAGACTCCGCGCCCAAGGTCTTTGCCGGTGGAATAGTTAGCGGGTGTTGATGGCTTCGGTCGTCTCATCGTCCGTGGGAACTCTCGTGATCGTCGCGCGCTCAACAATCCGAGTCTTCAGCGCGCCGCTCGCATAATCGCCCAGAGTTTCGCGGTACGCTTGAAACTGCTCATACAGTTTGCGCTTGTTTGCGGCTGGCGTGATCTTTGCTTCGCGCAGAATTGCCTTCGCCGCAGTGGAGACGGAATTGCGCGAATGCTTCATTCCGATTGCCTCAAGTTTTAACCCCTGCTCGATTGTCGATCGCTGATAAAGGGCGATGATTTTTGCGTTGTTGAGAATCCGAGCCGCATCTTGCTTGATAAAGACATCCATAGCCTACAGACCCGCTATTTATCCCGGTGCGAGAGAATAGGATGGGTGACGGTATGGTATTGGACCGCCCCATTATGGGGCGGTCCATTCCGTTAGGCCAAAAGCGGCTGCATCGCGTGGGCGAGTGCTTCGCGATCATCGACAATCGACTTGCCGAATCCTTTCGCGCCAACGATAGCGGCT
>JACCDM011371939.1_pt1 | contig 11611 bp, 9 predicted proteins | sample 7445851 | NCBI WGS metagenome assembly JACCDM01 (sample SAMN15323438, study PRJNA562643) | freshwater metagenome | isolation source: river surface water | place: USA:Blue River Watershed | collected 2017-08-16
ACGCTGCCGTTCGGAGGTATTCAAGTGATTGTGTCAGGTGACTTTTTTCAACTGCCGCCGATTGAGAAAAATTCTTTTGTGCGACGCGCTGCGCCAAAAAACACCGTGATGTTTTCTGATGACTATATATATGAATCTGTTGAAGGCAACAATCAAACGCCGTTTGCATTTCGTGCTCGCAGTTGGCGCGACGCTAATTTTCATGTGTGCTATTTAGAAGAACAACATCGTCAAGATGACATGTCGTTGCTCTCGATTTTGAATGAAATTCGCCGAGGTGAAGTGTCGGATGATTCTCGCGAAGCATTGCTTTCAAAAATTGTTACAAGCGAACAGAACGAAATGACGAAATTGTTTACACACAATGTGGATGTGGACGCATTTAACGTTAAAAAGTTGGCAGAAATCAAAACACCGGAACGTGTGTATGATATGCTCGCGACGGGTAAACAAGCGGTGGTTGAAACTGCGAAAAAGGGCTGTCTCTCGCCAGAACGTTTGTGTGTGAAAATCGGTGCGCTCGTGATGTTTGTGAAAAATAATCCTCAACAAGGTTACGTGAACGGTACCACAGGCAAAGTCGTTGATTTCGAAGATAATTATCCAGTTGTTGAAACGGCGGAGGGTAAACGTCACGTGGCTTATCCTCAAACCTGGATGATTGCCGATGGTTCCAAAGTGCTCGCGGAATTATCGCAAGTGCCTCTTAAATTGGCGTGGGCAGTGACTATTCACAAAAGCCAAGGTATGACGCTCGATCAGGCTCACATCGACCTCTCGCAATCATTCGTGCCTGGGCAGGGGTATGTAGCATTGTCGCGAATTCGCTCGCTCGAAGGTTTGAATTTGAAGGGAATTAATCAAACAGCCCTCGAAGTGCATGCAACTGTGTTGCGATTTGATCAGACGCTGCGTAAATTATCAGACAATGTTCGTCGTCGAATTGCGTTGACCGAAGAGGCTCGTCTCCAAGAGCACATGAATACATTCGTGCGCGAACGTGGTTCGAAAAAATCTAAGACCGCCAAAAAAAGCCCGTATGAAATTACCTCGGATGCAGTGCGTGCTAAAAAGACAGTCGCCGAAATGTGTCTCGAACGAGAATTAACCGAGAAAACCGTATTCAAGCATCTCGAAAAAATTCTCGAATTGAAATTGGTAACGCTCGACGATATTGCGTATTTAAAGCCGAAAACCGCCAAAGAAAAGAAAGTGTTTGTCGAGATTCAAAAGGCATTCAAGAAACTTGGGGTCAAAAAACTGAAGCCTGTCTATGAATATTTCGATGAAAAGTACGATTATCGCATGATTGAGTTGGCGCGGATTTTTATGCGTGACTAATGTGCGGTGTAATTGACATTACCTTGATATTAGTGTATTATTTTATAAGACAAAGTACATTGATAGCGGAGTTTTTTACCACAGTTTTTAGTTGATTTCATTATGAGTCATTTAAAAACTGTGGTAAAACCCACAGAACACAAGCTGCCCATCGCATCGTGCGTTGTGGTAGTGAGTGTTAATCTGGAGGATGTTTCTGTGAAAAATGTTATATTCGATGAATTGTCGGATATGGTTACGTCTATGATGCCGTCCGACGGCACGTATCGTATTTGGCTTGGAGATTTGCGAGGGCTTGGTACAAGCGGCGCCAAGTACATATCTGATTTCGAAGGGAAGGTTCAAAGCTTTGGTGCCGATGATTTGCACCCGTTTGCACACTTGCCGCCGGAGCAACCTACCATCTGTGGAATCGATGTTCTCGAATCGATTGCCAAAACCCCAGGAGTCTACCCGTGTGGCGTAAAAACCTTCGCATGGGTCGGAATGGAGCACTTCATGAGTCCGAAGCATTCGGTTCTGGAAAAATTACGGGCTGCGGGGTATTTCTACGTATTTTTCCCAGGGACTGTTTTTTTGGAGAATGCGGATTTGGACAATCAACCATATATGCTGACGTATCAGCTTACGAAGGAGGGTGTTTGGAAACCGACCTTGTGGATGGTCGGAGATGATCAGGACCACTCTGCCGTTTTTCTGGTTTACAAACCGAAACATGGAGACGGGTCCTAATACCCAGACTTCGCAACGCTCGCCCGGAATAGCGTTTCATTCAATCGGGAGACCTGCACGTGTGTGCGGGTTTATTTTTTTTATACCAGCAAAACCCCCAAGACAAAACCCCATTTTTCGGCTACAATAGACGCATGTTATTCGACTTTTTTTCAAAAAAGAAACAACCACAAGAATTGGTGACACGACCGTTGCCAGGGACTTTGGAATTGTTGCCGCAGGACCAAATCGCATTTAATAAGATGAAAGATATTATCGAGAGTGTCTATCAAAGCTACGGCTTTATCCCGATGGATACACCGGTGTTTGAGCGCGCCGAAATTTTGGGTGCCAAAGTCGGCGAGGACACTAAAAAAGAAATGTATGTGTTTAAAAAAGGCGACACGGAACTTGGTCTTCGTTTTGATTTAACGGTGCCTCTCGCTCGCTATGTCGGTGAAAATCATCGAGAATTAGTGTTTCCATTCCGCCGCTATCAAATTGCAAAATCATATCGAGGTGAACGACCTCAACGTGGCCGTTACCGAGAATTCTATCAATGCGACGTGGATGTGATCGGCGACGAGACACTCGATTTTAAAAACGATGCGTTGATTATCAGCATCGGTTATTCTATTTTCAAAAAGTTGCATGTAGGACCTTTTGCAATTCGCATCAGCAACAGAAATATTCTCAAAGGTTTTTTGGAGTCACTGTCGCTTACTGAAAAAACTGCAGAAATTTCTCGTGCTGTTGATAAAAAGCCAAAAATCACAGAAGATGCGTTTATCGATATGCTTCGCCAAGCTTTGTTGACCGACGAACAAATTGCAAAAATCGCTGCCTTTGTAAATATTAAAGGCACTAACGCAGACATTCTCGCTGCACTCGCTGCGCAAAAAATTACCAATGACACGTATGCTCGTGGTGTCGAAGAGCTGCAAATTGTGATGAAAGCACTCGATGAATTCCAAGTTCCTGGCGATCATGCAGTCATTGATTTGTCGATTATACGCGGCCTCGATTATTACACAGGCACCGTGTTTGAAACATTTTTGTTAGAAAGTCCTGAATTAGGATCGCTCTATTCTGGTGGTCGTTACGACAATTTATTGCAAGGTTACGCTGACAAAAAAATGCCTGGCGTTGGTGCAGGTATTGGCCTCACTCGATTATTCGTGCCTTTCAAAGAAAAAGGCCTCATTGCCGAAGGTCCGCGAACCACAACAGATGTGCTTGTGGTGCCACTCGTAGACAGCTTGGCAGTGCCTACTAAAATTGCAAACTTCCTTCGCATGCGTAAAATTCATACTGAAATCTTCTTAGAGAATGCGCCGATGAAAAAGAAATTGCAATATGCTAATCGTCAAAATATTCCGTACGTAATTTTGGTTGGAGAAGATGAAATCAAGAGCGAGAAATATACGCTCAAAAATATGGAGACTGGTGATCAAAAACAAGTTATCCTTGAAAATCTGCAGAATGAAATTGTGCTGTAATTAGTGGGGTAGAGTAATACTAAATTGTGTGCCTTGATGCGGCGATGTTGTTGCTTTGATGGTACCACCCAACGCGCGTACGATACGATGAGTATTCATCAAACCAATTCCGCATCCCAAAGATTTGTTCGAGTGATATTTTGTAAAAAGTGTTTTGAAAATGTGAGGAGGAATGCCAGCACCATTATCCGTCACAGTGATAGTGTGATGATGTGTGTTGCTCGATATTGATACTGTCACAACGCGATTTAAATTTCGAGTCACATGTTCAAACGCATCAATCGCATTGCTGATGAGGTTTATGAATATTTGATATAGTTCGATTTTATTACCACGTATCATTGCTTTACTACTGTCTTGTGCCATTACTAATGTGACACCGGCACACAATGCCTTGTGTGCGAATAATTTAATCACATGAGTCGCAATACGCCCGATAAGTACTTTTTCTTGCGTGCGCGTATTGTTTAAGGCGTCGCGCATAATGCGTATGAAGTCGCGTATAACAGTGCTGGTCGTTTTAATCGGTCGAAGCGCCTTTTTGTGTTTGCGAGGCAACACGGTCTCTAAATACAATGTGAGTCCTGTCAGAGGATTAATGAGATCATGTAACAGCCCGCACGAAATTTGTTCTATATCGTGTGCCTGTAAAAATGTCGGGGGTGGCGGTTCGCTTTGTTGAGGGAGCTGAGTAGTTTTCATATGTTTTGTGGTTTAGGACGCACAACACGGTAACCCTTGCCGGGGACATTTTGGATTAATTTTCGACGTGTATCACCTAGTTTTCTGCGAATATTTAATATATGTGATTCGACAGTGTTAGAAAATACGTCGACCTCATTATTCCAGACGTGTTCCATAATCATACTGCGCGATATGATACGAGATTCGTTTCGCATCAACAGTTCTACAATAGCGAACTCTTTTCGAGTCAGCGTGAGGCGTTTACCGTTCCGAGTGATTTCATGTGTGTGCGTATTTAATTTAATATTGCCGATAATGAAAACGGCATCCACAATAGTATCGGGACGCCGTGTCACTGCAGATATTCGAGCCAGCAATTCTTCAAATGAAAATGGTTTTGTTATGTAATCATCTGCACCTGAACGCAATAAATCAATCTTGGTCAGTACATCCGAACGACCCGATAGTAAGATGATCGGCGTCGTTACGTGAGCCGAACGTATTTCTGTACAAATTTCTTTCGCCATCTTTTTGGGTAGTACATTGTCGAGAATAATAACGTCATAATTATTCACGCGGGCTAAATAAGAACCCGTTTCGCCGTTGTCTGCTTCATCAACAGCAAATGATTTGTGAGCGAGCCCCATGCGGAGTACATTTCGTATCGAACTGTCGTCCTCTACAATTAATGCTTTCATTAATTGGTATCCTATACCTTTTGAAAAAATCGTCAAATTATGAGTAGGTTATAAGGTGTGAGTGAAACTTTAGAATTTCTTTATTTTGTTTAAAACCCTTTATTTTACAAAGTATCTCGCAATGTTGCGCTGTAACGAATACCCACAATTAAAATAATTCCAAGCAAAATAAACATGTTGGGTACCCCAAAGAAAATCAAAAAGACAGATGCGACGATTGGCGACACTACGTAGGCGAGGGGTAATGTAGCTCGGTATGCACTCATAACATCGGCATTTTTAGCATCGATAATTTTAAACAGATATGTTTCCACCATCACTTCTATCATGCTTGCACCTACTCGAGTCATAAATAAAATGATAATCCATGCGATTGCGATGTGTGCATCATAGAGACCCATCACAATTGTGCTGAGACCAGCTACCAAAAAGCCTGCGGTCAGAATTTCTTTTTGACCCCAGTATTTGTCAGAGATTTTACCCCAGAATGCCTGTGTCAGAACGAATGGTAACAGGGCGATACCCATAATAGTACCGACTGTTCCGAGTGAAAATCCAACATGCTCGTGCAAGAAAATCGGCGTGTAAATCACCATCCATGTGTAGAAAAAGTTCAGTATAAATGCGCAGGCAAAAATCTTGTATAAATTTGGATTACGTCGTATGACGTGCAATGTGCTGATCATATTGTTACGTGAATATGTCGGATCCTTGAATTTGCGGAAGTGAATCAATGTCAGAGCGATGACAGGAATTAACAACAGCGCCCCGAGCGCGTATACTTTGCCTGCATTCGTAATATCATCAATTAAAAGCCCAGTGATGAGTGGGCCAATGATGAAAGCCATATTAAGTGCAGTTAAAAAGATACCACGAATACCACCAGTGTCCTTGTCGCTTGAAATGTGCTCCATAAAAATATCCAAATTCAAAAATGCAATCACGTGTGCAATAGTAGTCACGAGATACAGTGCCACAAATACCGGCCCATACGCGTGGAAATTATCAATCACTAATGTGAGCGATAAAATAATATAGCAACAGAACGTGGTGATGAGAGCTCCGAGAAAGACTTTGTAATTTCCAATCTTTCGTAGCCACGTATTGATATATATCAAGATACATAGTGACAAGAGCGAGCCGAGCGTGTACACGTATCCGAGCGACTTAGTGCCGGTAAATTGCTCGAGAAAGCTCGAGTTCACGAAATACGCAGGCGTCAGGTGTAGGGTAAATAAAAAAGCGAGTATGTAGACTGTTAATTTCTTCATAACTCGCTTTATTATATCAAATTACGGCGTGCCGTTTCGTTACATCCCCAAGAGTACTGGGATAACGAGCGGTTGCTTTGCAGTTTCTTGGAGCAAGAATTTTGCAAGCTCATTTGAAAGGTGTTTTCGAATCTTGTCGAAGTCTACTTCGCCGTTTGCTTTGCGAATCTGATCTTCGATGACACGTCGCACGAGGAAGCGACTCTTTCGAAGCAATTCTTGTGATTCGCGGAGATACACGAAGCCACGTGAAATGATGTCAGGGGATTTTTTAAGTTTACCTGTTTTTACATTGACGCTCGCAACGACTACGAAGATACCGGCAGCAGACAATAATTGTCGGTCTTCGATAACGACGTCTTGGATATCGCCGACGTCAACACCGTCCACTGTGACGATATTGTTTGGAGCTCGCATCGGCAATTTCACAATCTTCTTACCTTCGTCTTGAATTTCAATAATTGAACCGTTGTCAGGCACAATGATGTTTTCTTTTGGAACACCCAAAGATTCCGCTAATTGCGCGTGAATTTTCAAGAAGTGGTGATACCCGTGCACTGGAATAAAGAATTTATATGGAACATGTTGGTGAATCCACTTTAATTCTTCTCGGTTACCGTGACCAGACGCGTGAACATCAGAGTCGAGGTAGGTAATAATTTTTGCATCTGAACGATAAAGGCGATCCTTCAAATTAACTACCGCCATGTGGTTAGTAGGAATAATAGACGACGAGAGCAAAATCGTGTCAGTCGGTCGCTATTTTAATTGCTTGTGTGAACCGTTTGCCATACGCATGAGCGCAGCGAATTCTTCACCTTGTGAACCTGTCACAATCATCACGAGTCGATCTGGTGGAACACTGTCGATATCAGTGACCGGAATCACGTTGTCGGTTTTCACAAGCTTGAGGAATTTAATAATTTCCAAGTTCGTTTTCATTGAGCGACCTTCGATGACAACTTTCTTACCGTATTTTGCAGACAATTCAATAATCGCGATAATACGCTCTACTTGTGAGGCGAATGTACCGATAATTAAACGACCGCTTGTTTCTTTAATAATTCGATCAAAGTTTTCAATAACCACGTCTTCTGAGATTGAATAACCTGATTTTTCTACTGATGTTGAGTCGAGTGTGAGCAAGAGAATGTTGCGATCCTTGAATCGTTTATATTGTTCGTGTTCCTGTTCTGTAACGACACCAGCGCGGTTGTCGACACGAACATCTTCGATGAATACGATATCACCGTATGCAGTTTTAATCATCAAACCCATTGAGTCTGGAATAGTGTGAGAAATAGGGAATGTTTCAACGCTGATATTACCAACACGAATTGTTTCGTCGCCTTCGATAATGCGCATGTCAATTTTTGGAAGGTGAGGAAAATCTTCCATTTTCTTCTGCACCATAATGGCACCGAATTGTCGGGCATACATTGGTGGGTTACCAATTTTTTCAAGCACATACGGAATGGCACCGATATGGTCCAAGTGACCGTGTGTGATGAACATTGCTCGAATTTTATCTTTTCGTTCTTCGAGATATTTTGTGTTCGGAATAATGTAATCTACACCAGGAGTTGAGTGATCAGAAAATTGTACACCGGCATCAATCACGATAATATCGTCGCCGATTTCAATTGCCGTCATGTTCTTTCCGATTTCTTCTACACCACCGATTGGGATAAATCGAATGTTGTTTCCAACTGGAGGAATTGGCATGTCGGCTGATTTTTCTTTACCAGCTTCTTTGTTCAAGCGAGTTTGGCGAATCGTGCTTCGTAGAGAAGGTTTTCGATTTGCTTTGTTTCGTCGACCGCTTGGGCGAGGACCGCCATGATGTGCATGTGCTGGGGCAGTTGCAGTGTGTGCAGGTGCCACAGTTCCAACCTCTGGTGCAGCCACAGGTGTGGGTGCCGGGTTTTGTGTATGCAATCCACCACCAATCACAAAGTTCTGAGGAGGTCTATTTCCTGTGCTGTGATTATGCGGCGTAGCATTGTTATGTAAAGGATGTCGATTATTGTAGCCGCCTCGATTGAACGAGTAGTTGCTGTGTCGTCGAGGACCTTGTTGATTTCTATTGTTATTTGTATTTTCCATATTTTTAATTGTTACTTTTTAATAATTAATAAACTGCTATATAAAAATTTCCCAAACTTTATCTGTGTAGATATACCATTTGTGAATATTCAAAAATCTTTCTTCTGATGTCACAATGTCTGTTAACTCAAAGCCCTTAATACTTTCAGGCAAGACATAAATGAATTCTGGAGTATATAGAAATACTGCAGGAACGTCTTTTTGTATGGCGTTGTTCAATTCCATAAAACCATTTGTAATCACATTGGTTGATGTTGCAACACGAATAGATTCAAGCACTTCATCGACAGCACTATTTGCATATTTAGCGATGTTTAAACCCGGGTCATTGCGTTGTGATGAATGCCAGAATGCATAAAAGTCTTTGTCACGACCAATTACCATACCGAACAACAATGCATCGTAATTTCGTGGGCGAATAACACTGCTGTTTAAGTCAGTCGGCTCGAATGTTTTTAATTCAACTTGAGCACCAAATTCATTCCACACTGCAACTACATGTTTAGCTGCTGACACTAATTCCGGTGCGTTACCAGTTGTCACAGAAAACGAGAGTGTTGATGTTGCCTTTGCTGTTTCATCAAATCGAGCCCAGACGCCTTGTTCATTTTTATTCCAACCTGCTTTTTCTAAAATCTCGGCAGCATTCTGGAAGCGAGCTTCTTTGCTGAGAGCTTCGGCTGATGCGAGTGCAAGAGAATCAGCTGCAAAAATGTGCGCAGGAATTGGTGAATCGATAACTGAACCAAAACCCGATAATACATCATCAACAATAGCTTGCTTTGGTGACACTATTGAGAGTGCTTTGCGCACAGGATTAGTGCTCAATACCATTGCTTGATCCGGATTAAAGAACACACCAAAAATACGAGGGAGTGGCACATGTGCGACTCGAATGCCTTTATCAAGGAGTGTTCGTGCCATTGTCCCATTAATGCCATGCACGGCGTCGATGTCACCGTTTTCATAAAGTGAAACTAATTCGTCTTGATTTTTTGCAAAGCGGAATTCGATATTTTTGATGTAAGGTTCACCTAAAGTGAAATCCTCAAAAGATTCAACAATGTATGATGTTGGAATTCCGATTGTGTCGCGCGCAATTTTTGCGACTTGATATGGTCCTGAACCAATTGGTTCAATATTGAAATTGCTGAGTGCAAATTCGTTCACATCAATGACGCTCCAAATATGTTTCGGTAAAATACCGAGCGTCATATTATGTAAAAATGGCGTGTATGGTTTTGTGAGACGGAAAACAATTTGTTTATCGCTGATTTTTTCGATTGCAATGTCTGCCCAATTTGAACGCTTAGGACTTTTAATTTGAGGATTTTGTGCGCTCACGATAGTGAAAATCACATCGTCCGCAGTGATTGGTTCGCCGTCGTGAAAAACCGCATTGTCTCGGATTGTAAAAGTATATGTTAAGCCGTCAGCCGAAATCGAATATGATTCGGCAATGTCAGGTACTAAACCATTGTCTGGAGTCGCGCGCATTAATCCAGAATAGATGAGCGATGTGAGGTCTTTATCTGTTTCTGATACTGCCAAGATTGGGTTGATGAGACGAGGTGTTCCGACGAGACCTTCGACGAGGGAGCCACCACGTTCCGGCACCGCAACGGAAAATCGATCATTTACTTGATAGAGCAAAATGAGGCTTGTAACAATAAAAATTGTCGAGAGGGTATAGAATACGACTTTTTCTGTAAGCGAAAATGTCTTGATTATATTTTTCATATTGAATTGTTAACGACTGCTATGGTCGCCGAACATCCAAATTATTGTTGCAGGAAAGAGAGGAAAGAAACCACTGCAAACGCGATTGCAAGAACGATAGTTGCATTAAACAACCATTTTTCAAAGCCACGTCGTGTGTGGTAGCCAGCATCAATGTTGTCAGAACCTCCGAAAGCACCGCCTAAACCGGCAGCATTGCTTTGTAGAAGAATTCCAGCAATCAATAATACTGAAATGATAATTTGTAATACGGGCAGGATAGTAGCCATGTGTAACTCATATAATATAGCAAAAAGGGGTGGGGAGTGCAAGTGATATAAAAAGCAACCCCGAGCGCGTGAGCGTTCGGGGTTCTAACGGATGTAGGCTTAGCCTATTTCCGTTTCATCACCATCCTGAGGCCTGCAAGGCCCATCATCAGAAGGGTGAAGGAATGTGGCTCTGGTACCATGGGATTTGCCGCCAGAAACATATATTTAGTGTGCAGATCAATCGGGTAGTTAATTAGTGACCCTGATTCCGAAGTTGCGTATTGCATATTTTGCAACTCCATACGCACCATCACATTCTGCGGAGACAGGTTTTCAAAGCCTATCTCAAATCGAATTTCTTCGGTGTAACCGTCACGAATCAACAGGTATCCGTGCGGCCATGTGGTATGTGCTGTGGTAAGTGCAGACCGCAACTGCCTCCCAGTAGCTTCAGTTTGGTCTGGCGACTTGAATCGCCAATCCACGAAATCCGTAGGATTATCAGGGTACGTTACTCCGCTTGCTAGGTAGACATCGCCACCAGTGGCAGTGATGTTCAAGGTCATGTTGTAATAGCCCCAGTGGGCATATGCGTCGAGTCCATTTTGATACGAGTCTTCTCGCTTCATCGTAATGTCCACGATGTCACTCCGTGCGCTGTGAATGTTGAGGACGAGGGCATACAAAAAGGCGAGTGCGAGTTTTTTCAAGGAAGTCTCTCCCGGGTTTGTGTCTTCACGGAATGTGAAGATCTAATATCATATTAACATAAATATAGTAGTAAGTCAAATACTACTCAAAACCTCTCATTTTTTCTTTTAAAACTTCCTACAACGCAAAAACGTCTCGCGCAAGTCTCGGCGGAATGTGAGAGATGCTGTACTATATCCGAGATATGACGGACTTCACAGAGACAGTAAAGCAAAACGCAGTGCTCACTTTTTCAGTAGTTATTTTATCTTCGATTGCGCTCACATTTTTAATTTTGTTGTACACAGGAATTTTTGGATTTGGAAAAAGCGAAAATGAAAAAGAAAAAACTCGCATTATTACATCAGAACCGGTCGTTGCGTCTACAACTTCAACTGCACCAGTTGTTGCGACCACTGGAAAATTCGTGCGAGTTAAATTACCGATGTTGTATGGCGCCGCGAATACTGCGTCTGTCGAGGGGAAAAAACGAGGTTGCGATACTGTATATATGGTGGATGCGTGGGCTCGAGCCGGAGGTGATCCGATTACGCAACACATTCAGACACTTTTTGATGGAATTACTCCTGTTGATTTTTTGCCGGGAAATTATGTGCGCA
>JACCDM010447665.1_pt1 | contig 11609 bp, 8 predicted proteins | sample 7445851 | NCBI WGS metagenome assembly JACCDM01 (sample SAMN15323438, study PRJNA562643) | freshwater metagenome | isolation source: river surface water | place: USA:Blue River Watershed | collected 2017-08-16
AAATTTCATATCCAACTGCTGCATGTGCTGTTGCCACATAACCTAAACCAATCGCTTTATTTAAACTTGGCGCTTGGGTTCCAGATGTAACCGTACCAATTGCATTACCAGCTGCATCTTTAATCACATAATGATGACGAGGAATGCCACGATCAATCATTTCAAATCCAACTAATTTTTTTGTAACACCAGCTGCTTTTTGAGCGGCTAGATTTTCAGAGTTCGTAAATGTCTTACTGAATTTTGTAATCCAACCCAATCCAGCTTCTAAAGGACTTGTCGTATCATCAATATCATTGCCGTATAAACAGAATCCCATTTCTAGTCTTAATGTATCTCTAGCACCTAAGCCAATTGGTTTTAAACCATAGGCTGCACCCGCTTCAAATAAAGCATCCCATACTTTATTGGCGTTGTCATTCACATTTTCAAAATAAATTTCTACGCCACCAGCACCTGTGTACCCTGTTGCGCTGATTAATACATTGTCAATACCCAACATATCTCCTTTTACAAAACTATAATAAGGTAAATTCAATACATCCATCTTCGTCATGCTTTGTACAATCTTTGTTGCATTTGGGCCCTGTACTGCCAATAGCGCTGTTTTAACGCTGATATTGTGCATTTCAACACCCTTAGTATTGTAGCTACTAATCCAATTCCAATCTTTTTCGATATTGGAAGCATTCACTACCAACATGTATACTTTGTTCTTCTCTACACAATACACCAATAAATCATCCACAATACCACCAGTCGTATTAGGCAAACAGCTATACTGTGCTTTACCATCTTCTAATACAGATGCATCATTACTAGTCACTCGTTGAATCAAATCCAATGCATGTTCCCCTTTTAAAACAAACTCACCCATATGACTCACATCAAAAACTCCAGCACTGTTTCTTACTGCTGCATGTTCATCATTGATACCAGTATAACTAATTGGCATATTGTAGCCAGCAAACGGTGCCATTTTCGCGCCCAATGCGATATGCTTATGGGTAAATGGGGTGTTTAGTATTTCACTCATCTTATATTGAATTTGGGCAAAGTTAACTAATAAATGCAAATGCCCTTCTAGAAAGAAGGGCATTTTAGTATCACAAAATCACAACTGAATCCAATCTTAATATGTAAAGCGCTGAACCAACAAATGTAGTTCCTCTGCTTTTTGTGCAACAACAGCCACCTTACTCAAACCCGATGGAGTTTTTACAGCAATTTGCTGTATTTTTTTAGTTTCTGTTTGCCCCTTTTTAGAACCATTTTTTTCTGCTTTTTTTTCTTCTAAAGCGCGGTCTATTTTTTCTAATTCTTGTAGTTTTTGTGCTCTAGTTTTTTCCAAGTCTTGTTCTAAATTTTCACGGTCTTGTTTCAATTTTTGTAATTGTTGTTCCATCTCATCTATGTTCCCGTTGTCATAATCATAATCATCATTATCATCTTCATCCATTTCAGACTTAATTTTTTCTAGACCATCCGCTGTCATCTTATACTCAACTCCTCTATCATAAGAGAAAGATTCGTTGTCCCAATTCTCATTCCACTCATCTACCCAAAGATCATCTCCACCAAAATGATTCATCGTTTCAGAGCGTACTCCTGTACTATTTACTCTGATATTGGTTTGTGACCAACCCTTGTTGGTGATTTTAAAACGTTTCCCAATTGGTACTGCAATAGTCATGATCACATGCTGGTTTCTAAATTTCTCTGTTTTCGTAATTGCTATACCTCTATCTAATAACAAGGTGCTGTCTTGTTGAACCAATGAGAAATTGATTTTTCCTGCCAAACTATTTGCTTCTGCAATAGACTTACCATTACTCATCGTCACATACTTCACTTCAAAACTATCTGTCTTAGACTGTACAATTCTAATTTTCAAATTACGTACACGCACTGTATCATCATTGAACACTTGGAATGGCTCAATTTGAAACCATCTTTGCTCATAGTATTTCATTCTATTGTCTGCAGTCACTTCTAAATAGTCTACACCAGGATTCGATAATACAATACTTTGCTCATTCGGTTGATTGTGTTTAGAAAAACTATTGCCCAAACTACTCATAAAGTAAAATAAACAAACCCAACCTAAAATCCATAAAGCAATAAAGCTTGACCTTACCCATACATTGGCTTTTTTAAAGCCTGCCACTTTACGAATGATTGAAGCTACAATGGCGATCACAGGCACCCATATGAAAAACAATATGGTGCCAATGAAAGACCAGCTTTGTGGACCCTCTTCTAAAATAAATTTCTTTAATGGCAATAAACCGGTTGTACCTACTCCTATACCAAATAAAGCAGCTAGAACAGAAATAGTGATAATCCCTAAGATAAAATACACGAAGGCTTTCACTAAGATGGTCACCGTTCTTCCAAAATAATAGAAGCAGCCTTTTCTTTTTTCTAAAACCGTTTCTGTGTTGGTTGTGGTAGACTCATTTGAAGTAGTATTCGTGGTGCTTGACTTTTCAAAAGAACCGCCCCAAGTTTGTGCACGCTTGCTAAAGCCTTCCATATCTGTTTGAATAGTATTTTTGATACTATTTATATCCACTTTCTCTCCTACCATTTCTAATTTATCCGCACTGGTTCTAGCTTCTGGCAATACCAACCATAAAACGACATAAATAAACACAGCTCCAGGACCAAAAAAGGTCAAGCCAATGAAATTTGGAAAATCATCAAAATCCCAAAACTGAAATAAATGAAAATGATTCCAATTAAGCGTAACTACAATAGAAGGTACTAAAAATAACAACCTTACTATAATGACTTTCACACCAAAATATTTAGACAAGCCTGCGCATACACCACCAATCACTTTATGGTCTATGTCTCTAAATAATCTTTTTCGTACACCCCCAACTTCTTTCTCAGAAGAACTTGGAACTGCAATCCATAATAACAAATAGGCAAAGAAAGAAATACCAAAAAGTAAAATCCACAAAACTCGAACAAGGATTGGATCAAGGCTCAAATAATTTGCAATACCAGCACACACACCACCCAATACTTTATTCTGCTCGTCACGATATAAACGTTTTTGATAACCAGTCGTACTTGGATTTGAAGTAGGCGTAAAGGTTTGATTTGCACTTGCTCCAGCACTTGCTTCAAACCCATCCTGGGCTTCAAAATCAGCTGGACGACCAATACTTGTAATGATTAAATCAATGTCTTCTGCTGTAATACAAACTGAACCCTTTTTAAGGCGATCATCACAAAGTTCTGCCACACGGCATTCAATGTCATTGATAATTTCGTCTTTACCTTCCTCTAAATCAAAATAGGCTCTTAGACTTTCTATATATTGTTTCAAATTTTCATAAGCCATTTCTTCGATTGGAAGAATGCGGCCTTGGAAATTGATATTGATTACTTTTTTCATTGTGATAGTATTTATTGAGCAGCGTCTGCTTCGTGAACAATTGGGTTGGCTTTAGGCGCAATAATGGTTTCAACAGATGTTGCCATTTCAGACCAAGTTTTATGTAATACATCATAAGCCTCTTGTCCAGCATCTGTGATTACAAAATATTTTCTAGGCGGACCACTGATACTTTCCACCCAACGGTAATTGAGTAAGCCCGCATTTTTCAATCTTGTTAATAAGGGGTACAATGTACCTTCTAGAATATGCAGATTGGCCGCTTTCATTTGCTCAACAATATCACTCGGATATACTTCCCCTTGTTGAATGATGGACAATATGCAAAACTCCAAAACGCCCTTGCGCATCTGACTTTGTGTGTTTTGAATATCCATAACTTTAATTTATACCACAAAGCTAAGGGGATTTAAGGTACTATGTATCACATAGTACCAAGTTTTTTAAGGTAGTGTATAAAATAAAATGCTAAGTATCTGATTATCAGTACTTAGCATTTTAAATAAATTTTTCAACCCCTATAAGTAAAGGATAACTGGCCCAAAAGAAGGATGAAATTCCCTAATTGGTCTTTGATTATTATCTTAATAAACGACTAATTCATAAAAATCATCTGGTTGAAGGTATTTATTGGCCAAAGCTTGTAAGTCTTTTGGCTGTATTGTGCGAACGGTTTCAATGGTTTTGTTAAAGTAGCTAATATCTAAGTCGTTCAATACATAGGTTTTCCAACGGTTCATGATTTGGAATGGACCATCTAGATCACCCAATAAAGCCCCCAACATATAATTTTTTACCAATTTTAACTCCTCTTCATCAACCAAATCATTTCTTAAAATGGCCATCTCTTTATACACTTCCTCAATAGTTGCTTTGCATACATCTTTACCTGCGTCGGTGCTAATCATCCAAGCACATTCCTGCACATGATTTTGTAAATAACTATGTATACCATAAGTATATCCTTTGTCTTCTCTGATATTGCGCATCAATCTTGATCCAAAAAATCCACCGAATAAATTATTCAACACTTGGGTTGCAGGAAAATCGGGATGATGTCTATTCGGAAATCTTCTTGCCATTCTAATAGAACCTTGCACCGAACTTTCGTCATTGACGATACTGTATTTTTTAGATGTGGCAGAATGGATGGGATGATCAAAATTGGGCAATGCTTGTTGGTTCAATGGCAAACTGCCGATATACTGATTCATCAAGCTTTGCATATTTTTTGGAAACTTACCCGCCATAAATACCACAACTTTACCATGCTTATAAAAACGATCATAGTAAGTAACTAGATCTTCACGCGTCAGATTTTTAAAAGAAGCTTCTGTTGAATAAGTACCGTAAGGATGATCAAAACCAAACAAGTATTCATCTATCAATCTGTTCGCAATAAAATCACTCTTTTTTAAATTTAATGTCAGCCTTTGAAGTTGATTTTGTTGGTAGATTTTTAATTCTTCTTCTGGAAAATTGGCTTCTGTAACCAATTCACTCACCACAGGCAATAAAGCTTCAAAATGTTTTGAAAGCGTGTGCAAATTAATCGTAGCCGTTTCATTGTAACAAGTTCTATTCACATATGCTCCATAGAACTCAAAATGATCGTTCAGTTCAAATGCTGTTCTTTTATGCGTGCCATTTTTTAATAAAAAATTAGTTGCAGCGGCCACCCAATTTTTTTCTTCATAACAATTGCCTGCATAAAAAACCAAATCCATCATCATCACTTCTTCTGCACCACCTTCATAACTGTACACTTCAACCCCATTGTCTAAGGTGAAATGCTGGTAAGGTTTTAATTGAATATCGAAATCAACGGCATCCTTGATCAACGGCGCTTTAATTCTATCTAATGCCATGTTTTAATTTTTACTGTAATAATATAAGGTGTTTCGATTGCTATCTTGGAAAATAGCATTGGCTGTCGCCTGTATCTTCTCTGGTGTGACCGCTTGGTATTTCTCCAACTCTTTATTCATCATATCTGCATCGCCCAATAATTCATAAAAAGCCAAACTATGCGCGCGATTCATGATACTCATATCTTCGAAACATATGATACTTTCTGTTTTATTAATCACTTTCTGCACTTCCTTTTGAGGGAGTAGTTCTTGTTTAATCTTATTTACTTCATCTAATACGGCTTGCTCTGCCACGGCCATGCTTACTCCTTTTACCAATTTACCTTCAATAACCAAAAGGCCTGGATCCACTGTGCCAAAATGATAACAATCAATAGAAGAAAACAATTGTTTTACTTTAATCAGCTGTTCATACAATCTTGCAGAAGCGCCTCCACCCAATACTTCCGTAATTAAATCAGTCTCATGGTATCCCGCATCAAATCGGCCACCCATATGCCAAGTCATCATCAACATATCCATTGGTACATCTGCACGAACTTCTAAAGTCCTCATTTTTTCTTGCACTGGTTCCTGAGGTAAATTTCTGTGATACACTTCTCCTGCAGGGATAGGACCAAACCACTTTTCCGCCAATGCTTTAACTTGTTCAGTGGTGGTATTTCCCGTCACCACTAAGATGGCGTTATTGGGTCTATAAAATTTAAAGAAGAAATCTTTTACATCTTGCATCTTCGCATTTTCTACATGCGACAATTCTGCACCAATGGTCATCCATCTATAAGGGTGTTGCGTATATGCAAGTGCACGCATTTTATGCCAAGCATCCCCATAAGGTTTATTAATATAGTGTTCTTTAAATTCCTCACAAACTACTTTTCTTTGCACTTCTAAACTCTTCTCACTAAACGCCAATGACAACATTCTGTCACTCTCTAACCAAAAGGCAGTTTCTATATTTTCTGCTGGAATTTGGCAATAATAATTAGTTAGATCATTGGTGGTGTAGGCATTGTTTTCACCCCCTGCTCTTTGTAAAGGTTCGTCATACACAGGAATGTTCACACTGCCACCAAACATGAGGTGTTCAAAAAGATGCGCAAACCCAGTTTGTGCCGGGTTTTCATCCTTAGCGCCTACATTATATAGTACATTCACCACTGCCATTGGGGTACTTGTGTCTTGATGTACCAACACTTTCAAGCCATTCTCTAATTGGAATCTGTCAAATTGTATCATAAGGACCACAAAAATAAGCTTAAAACGCACAACCATTTGACGTTAAGGTTGTTTAATTAGTAACTTCGCACCATTAATTGAAAAATATGCAATTAGAACAACTTTACCAGAAAGCACTGAATTTTGACTACTTAACAAAAGAAGAGGGTATGTTCCTTTTCGAGCATGCCCCATTAGCTGAATTAAGCTATGTAGCAGATACTTTAAGAAAGAAACAAGTTCCGCATGGTAAAGTGACTTGGCAGATAGACCGTAATTTGAATACAACCAATGTATGTATCGCCAATTGCAAATTTTGTAATTTCTATCGTATTCCAGGTCATCCAGAATCCTATATCACCGATATGGATACTTATAGAGTCAAGATCAAGGAAACGATTGCTTGGGGTGGAGATCAATTGTTGTTACAAGGCGGACACCATCCAGAACTTGGCTTAGATTTTTATGCCAATTTATTTAGACAGATTAAATCTGAATTCCCAACCATTAAGTTGCACACACTAGGGCCCCCAGAGATTGCACATATTGCCAAGTTGGGTGGATTTACCCATACCCATGTGTTAAAAACATTACAAGAAGCCGGCATGGATTCTTTACCAGGTGCGGGTGCAGAGATATTGGTAGATAGAGTAAGAAGATTGGTATCCAATGGAAAATGTGGTGCCGATGAGTGGTTGGATGTCATGGCTGCAGCGCACCAATTGAATATCACTACAAGTGCCACTATGATGTTTGGACACGTGGAGACGCTAGAAGAGCGTTTTATTCACTTAATCAAAATCAGAGAAGTACAAGATAGAAAACCAGAAGGTGCTAAAGGATTTTTAGCATTCATTCCTTGGACTTTCCAGGATGTAGATACTTTATTGACTAAAATAAGAGGGGTACACAATTTAACCACGACCGAAGAGTATATCCGCATGATTGCCATAAGCAGAATCATGTTGCCGAATATCAAAAATATCCAAGCAAGCTGGTTGACTGTAGGCAAAGCCACAGCACAGGTTTGTTTAGAAGCCGGTGCCAATGATTTTGGAAGCATCATGTTAGAAGAAAATGTGGTAAGTGCCGCAGGTGCTCCCCATAGATTCACCTATAAGAGTATCCAAGAAGCCATCAAAGAAGCTGGATTTGAGCCTCAATTAAGGAACCAACAATACGAATGGCGTGAATTGCCTCAGGATATTCAAGAGCAGACAATAAATTACTAGTAGCGCTAAAAATTTAGTGCCATCTGTAACATTTTACATCAGCCCACGTTTAACCTATCAAACAAGGATTAAACCAGAGAGATGACGGATAAAGCGTACAATGATTGTGTAGATAATTTTGCCGATGGGGTATATCGATTTATTGTAAAAAATATTCGACATACAGAAGATGCGCAAGATATTGTCCAATCCGCCTTCGAAAAGTTATGGGTGAATCGGGAACAGGTGATTCCAGAAAAAGCAAAGTCCTATTTATTTACGGTGGCCTATCATCAGATGATTGACCATATCCGTAAAACCAATAAAATGCCTTTGGCAGATGAAACCGCCATCCCACATCAACAAATTGCTCAGCAGGACTCGGAACTAAAGCAAGTTTTGATGCGTGCAGTCAACGAGTTAAATCCTACACAAAAAAGCCTTGTTTTATTGAAAGATTATGAGGGGTATAGTTACCAAGAGATTGGCGAGATCATGAACCTGTCTGAAAGTCAAGTGAAAGTGTATTTACACCGAGCTAGATTGATTTTAAAAAATAAATTATCCGCATACGCACCAACACCAATCCATGCAAATTAACGCATCTACATATGAAACTTTTTTCTTGTTGTACATCGACAATGAATTGAGCGCCAAGGAAAGATTGGAGGTGGATGCATTCATAGCCGAAAATCCAAGCTATGCTTTGTTGATGGAGGAATTAAAAGCAACGGTAATAGCACAAGAAGCGATCCCGTATGCCTTTAAAGCACAACTCAAGCAAATCCCTGCGAATGAACTAATGGAGATAGAAGAGTTAGAAGAAACATGGAATCAGTCCTTTAAAAATGATATAGCAGAAGACATGCAAGCAATTAAAGGATTATCCAATGATTTTAAAGAAAGCTTAAAGAAAAATAAGGCATCAAAAGGCGTTATAATCCGTCCGTTTGGATTCAACCAAAATAAATTCACTTATGCGGCGGTCGCAGCATTGATGATGGTGTTTTTTGGTTACCAACAATTGACAAAAACAACAGCACTCAATACAACAACAGCAACTGTTGCAAATGCTACCAAACCAAAGGCATCCACCGACAATATTGAAATTGCAGCTACAGCAAATCAGCCAGTACAATCAAAAGCACTAGTAACCAAAACGAGTGAAGCACAAATAGCAATTGCGCCTCAAATGGAAATGATTGTAAAAGAATCAATTGTATTGAATGAATCAACGAATGCGCAAATGCAATTAAACAGTACAAATATTGTTGCAGACATTCAGCTAAGTTCAGACCTTAATACAGCGACTACCAATACATCTGCTTCAATCAATACGGACACCGAAATCACCACAGAAGAAAAAGCTGCTATCAGTTATGAAGTGATTGATACGGAAGATCCAAATAGAACCATTTATATTGCCAATTTTGAAATAGACGGCAATCGATTAAGGGGTTTAAAAAGAAAAGTGAATAGCTTATTTAAAGCTAATAAATCAGACAGGAACAAATAAATTAATCAATAAAGTAATAAACAAACATAGATATGATACAAAAAACATTTTTTACCTTTTTATTGTTAGGTACAAGTTTCATGAGTCAAGCGCAAACGATTACCGCGTTAGTTAATACGACAAAAGACGCGATCAAAATAAGTATAGATAACATTAAGCTGGGAGCTGATACCATTAGAACTGGGAACGATACTGTTTTAATTGGCACAGACACATTAAAAATTGGTAGCATCCTCATAGTGAATAAAAAACATGCTGAAGATCGTAATTTTAAAACAGTACTAAAAATCGGTGATGCAAGTTTTGGGAAACCAAATGACGGTGAACTAGGATGGGTAAAAGGAGATTTCAAAAAAACTAAAATTGAAATTGCAAAAGGCCCAAAGAAATTAAAAAATCTTGAATCAAATTGGTGGACACTGGATCTAGGCTTTGCTAATTATCACGACAAGAGTCCAATGATTTATTGGTTAGCAGACCCAATGCCAAATAATTTGTCTATTTACCCAGGACCAGTCACTTCAAAAAGCTTTAGTTTAAACAATAAGAAGTCTTCTAATGTCAACATTTGGGTAGTACAGCAAAAATTAAATCTATATAAACACAAAATCAACCTGAAATATGGCATCGGTGTAGAGATGTTCAATTTTAGATTTGAAAAGCCAATTAGTTTTAGAGAAGATATTTCTGGATTTGTAAAATACGACGATGTTGTCTTTTCAAAAAACAAATTACTTGTTAAATACTTAACCATTCCTGTGCAAATCAATTTCAAACCGAATCCCTACTTAAGAAAAGGATTTTATGCCAGTGTGGGTATGAGTGCTGGTTATTTATTAAATGCCAAGAACAAACAAATTAGTGAAGAAAGAGGCAAGGAAAAATTCGAAGGCAATTTCAACTTGAACGACTGGCGTATTGCTACCATTGGTGAATTAGGAATTGGTTCAATTCGCTTATATGGTTCTTACGGCATGAATAATTTATTCAATAAGAATCAAGTGTTTTACGACATGCAGCCATTTGCACTTGGCTTGAGATTTAGTAAATTTTAAACGACTGTTTTTATAAGTTATAATTAAAAAAAATGCCCCAATTGATTGGGGCATTTTTAGTATCATAAAGTATTCCTTACACCAATTGCTTCGCGCCAAAATAAGGCACTAACACTTCTGGCAAATTGATCCCTGTTTCAGTTTGATAATTCTCCACAATCGCTGCGTAGATTCTAGGCAAGGCCAAAGAGCTACCATTCAATGAGTGTGCGAATTGCGTTTTACCTTCTTGATCTTTAAAACGACACTTCATTCTGTAGGTTTGGTAATTGTTGAAATTAGAAACACTACTTACTTCCAACCATTTTTCTTGCGCAGCACTATACACTTCAAAATCATAAGTGATGGCAGATGCAAAGCCCATATCACCACCACATAATCTAAGGATACGATATTGTAAGCCTAAGCTGATCAATAAATTTTCCACGTGTGCGACCATCTCATTTAAAGTGTCATCACTTTTATCTGGATGCACAATTTGGATGATCTCCACTTTTTCAAATTGGTGTACTCTATTTAATCCTCTTACTTCTTTACCAAAACTTCCGGCTTCTCTTCTAAAACAAGGAGAATAAGCCGTCATCTTGATAGGTAAATCTGAATCTTTTAAAATGGTATCTCTAAATACATTCGTCACGGGCACTTCGGCTGTTGGAATTAAATAAAAATCATCTTCTGTTGCATGGTACATCTGCCCTTCCTTGTCTGGCAATTGCCCGGTCGCGAAAGCTGATGCTGCATTAACCATGTAGGGAGGGATATATTCTGTATACCCTGCTGCCGTATTAAAATCTAAAAAGTACTGTGATAAAATTCTTTGAAATTTAGCACCCTTTCCAATATACAATGGGAAACCGCTTCCAGTAATTTTAGCCCCTGTTTCAAAATCTACTAAATTATATTTTTTAATTAAGTCCCAGTGGGCTAAAGCGCCTGTTGGCAATACCGGTGTAGTTCCTGCTTGTTTCACTACCTCATTCTCTTCTGGTGTTTTTCCTTTTGGCACTAAATCGTGCGGCAGGTTCGGTAATTGCACAATCAAGTTTTGAAGTTGTTGTTCCACCTCAGCCATCTCTACTTTCAATGGCTCCAATGCTAATTTCCAAGCACCTACATTTTGTTTGATAGCTTCTGCCTGCTCTTTCTCGCCCTTAGCCATATGGTTACCAATTTCTTTCGAAGCGGCATTTACCTTAGACTGCAAATCATCAAAGTTGGCTTGTAAGCGCTTTCTTTGATCATCCATTGCAATCACCTGATCCACTAGATCAACATTCGAAAAATGCTTGATGGCTAGTTTATCTTTCGCTAATTGGGTATGTTGTCTTA
>JACCDM010765535.1_pt1 | contig 11609 bp, 6 predicted proteins | sample 7445851 | NCBI WGS metagenome assembly JACCDM01 (sample SAMN15323438, study PRJNA562643) | freshwater metagenome | isolation source: river surface water | place: USA:Blue River Watershed | collected 2017-08-16
ATGCGGCCCGCTTGCATGACCACGATCACATCGGCATGTTCAATCGTAGACAAGCGGTGCGCAATGACGATCGAGGTGCGGTTTTGCATGAGGTTGTGCAACGCGTCTTTGACCAGTTGCTCAGAGGCGTTGTCGAGCGCGGAGGTGGCTTCGTCCAAGATCAAAATGGCAGCGTTTTTGTAAAGTGCGCGCGCAATCGCCAATCGCTGGCGTTGCCCACCAGATAGCTCGGTGGCGTTGTGGCCCACGGTGGTGTGTTCTTGTTGGGGCAGGGCTTTGACAAAGTCGGCCAAGTTGGCGGCTTGCAAAGCGTGCCACAGGCGGTTGGTGTCGAGCGTGTCGCCCAAGGCGATGTTGTTGGCAATGCTGTCGTTGAACATCACCACATCTTGGCTGACATAGGCCATGTGGCTGCGCAGGTTGGTGAGTTGCCAATCACGCACGGGCACATCGTCGACGTAAATCTGTCCTGCACTGGGCTCTAAGAAACGGGGCAGTAAATTGGCCAAGGTGGTTTTGCCAGAGCCTGAGGCACCGACCAAAGCAACGGTTTGCCCTTGGTGAATGGTCAAGTCAATGCCGTCCAAGGCAGCCACCGTGGCCGAAGGGTAGGTCAAACGCACCTGTTCAAACCGGATGTCACCCCTAACAGCGTTTGCTTGGTGCATGCCTTGTTGCTCATCGGGCGCTGCCAACAGCAGGTCTAAACCGCGCTCAATGGCCGTCACCCCTCGGGTGAGCGCACCCAAGACTTCAGACAGGTGTTTGATGGGAGAAATCAGCATCAACATGCCGGTGATGAAAGCGGCAAAGCCACCCACCGTCACGGTCTGGCGCGCATCTTGGCTTTGCCAAATGGCCACGGTGATGACGGCCGACAAGGCCAAGGCAGCCAACAGTTGAATCAGGGGGGTCATCAAGGAGTTGGCCACCACCGATTTGATGGCCAACGTTTTGAGGCGTTCGTTGAGCTTTAAAAACTTCTGGGCTTGGCTGGTTTGCGCGTTGTGCAAGCGCACCATGCGGTGGGCCAACACATTTTCTTCCACCACATAGGCCAACGACTCTGTGGCGGCTTGGTTGTCTTGCAGCACCTTGCGCAAGCGTCGTGAGAGGGTTTTGACCACCCATGCGATGGGCGGAAATACGGTGAAGACAATCAGCGTGAGTTTCCAGTTGAGCACCAACAAATAGCCCAGCAAGGCGATGAGGGTGAACAGATCTTTGGCCAAAGACAACACCGTGTTGACCAGCGTCGTGGCACCGGTGTTGACCTCATACACCATGCTGTTGGTCAGGCCACTGGCGTGGTGGTGTTGAAACAAACTCGGGTCAACGCGCAGCATTTTTTCGAACAGACGCTGACGCAATGTCACCATCGAGGCGTTGGCCACGCGCGCCAAACAATACGACGCGAGAAAGCCCGCAAAACCACGGATGCCAAACAACAGCATCAGCACCAGTGGGATGTGCCACAACACCAAACGGCCTTCTTGAAAACCATTGTCCAAGAGGGGCTTCATCAACGCAGGAATGGCGGGCTCGGTGGCCGCACCTACCAAAACGCCCAGCAATGCCAGCGCCAAGGTGCCAGGATGCCCATAAAACCAAGGGGCAACTCTTTTCAGTCGCTGCCAAAGGCTCAAGTCGGCGGGGGAAGGGGCAGATGACATCAAAGTAGGGCAAAAGAAGGGGAACGGGCTGCCATTATCGGCGCTCATGTCGTCCTAAAATAGCAAGTTGAGGCCTCAGAGGCATTTTGGAACACAAGTTGTTGACCTTATGACATTTTTTCGTTGGTTGAGCCCGCGCATGGCGTGGTGGGTTGTGTGTTTGCCCGTGTGGTTGGCGCCTTTGTCGGCGCAGGCTCAGTTTCGGGTAGAAGTTTCGGGGGTGGGTCTGACCCAAGTGCCGATTGCTTTTGCGCCCTTGCGAGGGGAAGAGGCTTCGCCTCAGCGCATGGCCAGTATTGTGCAGGCCGATCTAGAGCGCAGTGGCCAATTTCGCGGGCTGGCTGCCAGCAAATCGCAAGACGAAAACGACCGCCCTGACATCAGCGCCGTTCGCCAACTGGGTGCTGACGCTTTGCTCACGGGCAGTGTGAACAAGCTGGCCGATGGCCGCTTTGACGTGCGCATTCGTTTGTGGGACACGGTGCGCGCCCAAGACCTCGGTGCGATGAGCTACACCGTGGTGGCAGCTGATTTGCGTTTGGTGGCCCATCGCATTTCAGACTTTGTTTACGAAAAACTCACTGGCGATCGTGGTGTGTTCTCAACCCGCATTGCCTATGTCACCAAGGCCGGTGGCCGCTTCAACCTGTGGGTGGCTGATTCTGATGGCGAAAACGCACAATCTGCTTTGGCCAGCCCTGAGCCCATCATTTCACCGAGTTGGTCTCCCAACGGTGGGCAATTGGCTTATGTGTCGTTTGAATCACGCAAGCCTGTGGTTTATATCCATGATGTGGCTTCTGGCAAGCGCCGTTTGGTGGCCAATTTCCGTGGTTCCAACAGTGCCCCAACTTGGTCGCCCGATGGCAACACTTTGGCGGTGACGTTGAGCCGCGATGGTGGCTCGCAGCTGTTTTTGATCGATGCCAAAGGGGGTGAGCCGCGCCGTTTGACCCAATCGATTGGCATTGACACCGAGCCCGTGTTTTCGCCCGATGGCACAGCGATTTACTTTGTCAGTGATCGCGGGGGCTCACCACAGATTTACCGCATGCCTGCACAGGGTGGCCCTGCCAACCGAGTGACCACTGCTGGCAACTACAACATCTCGCCTGCCATCAGTCCTGATGGGCGTTGGATGAGCTACATCTCCCGCAACGGTGGTTCTTTCAAGCTGCATGTGATGGACCTCAATACGGGCAATGCCAACGCCATCACAGACACCCACAGAGACGAGCGCCCCAGCTTTGCGGCCAACAGCCGTTTGATCGTGTATGCCACCCAAGTCGATGGACGTGAGGCCTTGATGACCACCACCGTGGACGGTCGCATCAAGGCGCGTTTGTCGGGGCAGGGTGGCGACATTCGCGAACCGCACTGGGGCCCTTTCTTCAAGTAATTGTTGTCATCATTCGTTCAGGAACTCATCATGAAAAAATTTCTATTGCTGTTTTGCGTTGTCAGCGCCCTGGCAGGTTGTGCCTCGGGTGTGAAGCTCGATGCCCCACCGGTGGAGGACCGCACGGGCAGCGCAGCCTCTGGCGTGGCCCCGCTGGATGCCCGTGGTTTGGCTGGTATGAACGCGGGTGCTGGCGGTGTCAAGCCCGGCCCAGCAGGCGTGAGCAATGTGGTGTATTTTGATTACGACAGCTTTGTGGTCAAGCCCGAGTTTCAGAGCGTGTTGGAGGCCCATGCCCGCTTTTTGAAAGCCAACAAAAATTTGCGCGCCAACCTAGAAGGTCACACCGACGAGCGTGGTGGTCGTGAGTACAACCTGGCTCTGGGTCAAAAGCGCTCAGAGGCTGTGCGTCGTTCACTCTCTGTGTTGGGTATTTCTGATGACCAAATGGAAGCGGTCAGCTTTGGCAAAGAAAAGCCTGCTGCCCAAGGCGCAGACGAAGCTGCCTTTGCCAAAAACCGTCGTACTGAGATCACTTACCGATGAAATCGCTTCGCCATTTCTCACGCACCTGCGTCGCTGTGGCGCTGGGCTTGACCTTGGGCACACCGGCGTTGGCTGGCTTGTTTGAAGATGAAGAAGCCAGACGCGCTATTTTGGATTTGCGCCAACGGGTCGAAAAACAAAATGAAACTTTGCAGCAGTCATTGCAGCAGTTTCAGCGCACCTTGCTAGAGCAACAAAATCAGTTTGAGTTGTTGCGCTCCGAGCTGGCGAAATTGCGCGGCGAGAAAGAACAGCTCAACCAAGACCTCAAGCGACAAAAAGACGCCTCTCAAGTGGTGGAAGATCGGCTGCGCAAGTTTGAACCCAGCAAAGTCACCGTGGATGGGGTGGAGTTTTTGGCAGAACCTGCCGAGATGCGGGCGTATGAAGATGCTTTGTCGTTGTTTAAAAAAGGCGACTTTGCCAACGCAGCCACTGCGTTCATTGACTTCAATCGTCGGTATGTGCGCAGTGGCTATGGTGTGCCCGCCCTGTTTTGGATTGGCAATGCGCAGTATGCCAACCGAGACTGCAAAGAGGCCATCAAAACCTTCAACACCTTGCTCACCCGAGCGCCTGATCACATGCGTGCGCCAGACGCGTTGTTGTCTGTGGCCAATTGCCAGTTGGAGTTGAAAGACCTCAAGTCGGCACGTAAAACATTGACAGATGTGGTCAAAACCTATCCTCAAACCGAAGCAGCCAGCGCTGCGACAGAAAGACTGGCGAAACTGAAATGACCGAGTTGCAATCCACCACGCAGTTTGTGCTTTGGGGCTTTTTTGTGGGCGCTTTTGCCTTGGGCTTCATCAGCCAGCGCACCCACTTTTGCACCATGGGTGCGATTGCCGATGTGGTGAATATGCAAGACTGGACTCGGGCCAGACAATGGATGCTGGCCATTGGTGTGGCCATGATTGGCTTTGCGGCATTGACCAGCACGGGTTGGGTCGACGCCAGCAAAACGCTCTATGCCACCAACAAATGGCTTTGGTTGTCTAACTTGGTGGGCGGTGTGATGTTTGGCTACGGCATGGTGCTGGCCTCGGGTTGCGGCAACAAAACCTTGGTGAGGGTGGGCACGGGCAATCTGAAGTCGTTGGTGGTTTTTTTGGTCATGGGCCTGAGTGCTTTTGCCACGCTCAAAGGCATCACGGCGGTGTTGCGCGTCAACACGGTGGACATGGTGGCCATTGACATGCCCCAAGGTGCCAATTTGGCGGCTTGGGTCTCTGCTGCCTCGGGTGTGTCAGTTGCCACGGCCGCCAGTTGGAGTGGTTTTGTGGTGGGTGGCGTGTTGCTGCTGTTGGTGTTGCGCCATGCTGATTTTTGGACGTTTGAAAACTTGTTGGCCAGCTTGGGCGTGGGCGCCTTGGTCACGGCCATGTGGTGGTTGAGTGGTCACATGGGCTTTGTGCCTGAGCATCCCGAAACGCTGGAGGCAGTGTATGTGGCCACCTCATCTGGGCGCATCGAAGCCTTCAGTTTTGTGGCACCTGTGGCCCACAGCCTGGATTGGTTGATTTTTTTCAGCGACAAATCAAAAGTGCTGACCGCTGGTGTGATGGCCGTGGTGGGTGTGATCGTCGGCGCATGTGTGTCGTCTTTGATAGACCGCAGTTTTCGCTGGGAAGGTTTTGCCAATGTGCAAGATTTGACCAACCATTTGATCGGCGGTGTGCTCATGGGCGTGGGGGGCGTGACGGCATTGGGCTGCACCGTGGGGCAGGGCCTGAGCGGTATCTCCACCTTGAGCTTGAATGCATTTGTGGCTGTGGCGGCGATTGTGTTGGGCGCGGTGTTGTCGATTCGCCATCAGGTCGCGCTTTTAGAACGTGAATTGGCTTGAAGACTGAAAGCGTCCGTTGGCTGAATCCACCGTGAGCCAAGCGGCTGTTGATCTGGAGCGCCGCTTCGGTGGTTTGGCTCGGTTGTACGGTGTCAGCGGTGCGCGTGCCATTCAACAGTCGCATGTGGTGGTGGTTGGCTTAGGCGGCGTGGGCTCTTGGGCCGCAGAAGCCTTGGCGCGAAGCGGGGTGGGGCGGCTGACACTGATCGATCTAGACCATGTGGCTGAATCGAACATCAACCGACAAATACAAGCCCTCGATCAGACCGTGGGCATGGCCAAGGTACAGGCCATGCGTGAGCGGATTGCGCACATCCATGCGCAATGTGATGTGCAGTGCATCGAAGAATTTGTGGATGACAGCAATTGGCCGTCCTTGCTGGGTGAATTGCCAGATGCGGTGATCGATGCCTGCGATCAGGTCAAGGCCAAGACGGCCATGGCGGCATGGGCGATGAAGCATAAAGTGCTGTTTATTGCCGCAGGTGCAGCAGGCGGCAAACGCTTGGCACATCGTGTGGACATTGACGATTTGTCGCGCACCACGCACGACCCATTGTTGGCGCAACTGCGCTACCGCCTGAGACGTGAACACGGTGCGCCGCGAGAAGGCAAAAGCATTGGCGTGGCTTGCGTGTACAGCAAAGAGTCTGTGGCAGCGCCCGATGCGAGTTGTGCGGTGGAGGGCGACGGCAGCTTGAACTGCCACGGCTATGGCTCGGTCGTGAGTGTCACCGCAACCTTTGGACAATGTGCGGCGGGTTGGGTGTTGGATCAAATTTCTTCACGCGCCTTGCGAGCAAGTCAAAAATAACGCTATAATGTGAGGCTTCGCGATGCACGATTCGTGTTAGCGAGTGGGACCATAGCTCAGTTGGTAGAGCAGCGGACTTTTAATCCGTTTGTCGTGGGTTCGACCCCCGCTGGTCCCACCAACATAAAACTGAAAACACCTCGTACGAAAGTGCGGGGTGTTTTTTTTCGTCCCACACACATCCCTTGCCCGCACTTTGTCATGGCAAAAATGAAGTCTGTCTAATCATTCGCAAACTGCGTCAAATCTTTTGCCAGCTGTTGCAACGGTGCATGCCACTGGCGGTCTTCGTATTGACGGTAAATGCGCACTGAGGGGTACCACGGGCTGTGGTCGATGTCTCTGAGCCACCGCCAGCAAGAGTCGTATCGGTTGAGCAACCAAACGGGTTTGCCCATGGCCGCTGCGAGGTGTGCGGTAGAGGTGTCTACGCTGATGACGAGATCGAGTTGATCAATGAGCGCGGCTGTATCGGCGAAGGTGTGCAGTTCTTGGGTGAAGTTGTGCATGTTGCCTTGCAGCCAATGCGCGGTTTCATGTCCGCGCAATTCAGATTCGGCAGGATCACCTTTTTGCAAACTGAAAAAGTCGATGTTGCTGTGTTGCAGATGTTGCGCCAACTGGGTGAGTGCGACGTTTCTTTCTGAATTGACCAACCACAATTCGGGTTGGTGGGCGCGAAAGCCGCCATTCCACACCAAACCCACTTTTTTGTTTTGAAAACCTGCGAGTTTGGAGGCCCAAAGCGCACTCCGCGATGGCTCGGCATGCAGGTAAGCCGTCGCAGTTGGAATGCTCTGCAACGTGGTTTTGAGCGCAAGCGGCAAAGACAGCAGAGGGCACTGGAAGTCAACAGGTTCTGTGATGGCTTGACCCATGGGGATGAGCCGCTGCACGCCTTTGAGACCACGCATCAGATCGATCAGCGCTGAGGGCACCTCTAGCCAGACGGTGGCGCCCATGTCGCTGAGGGTGTGTGCAAAGCGACAAAACTGAAGGGTATCGCCATAGCCTTGCTCGGCGTGCAACAAAATGGTTTTGCCTTGGATGGCATGCAGGCCTTTCCACAACGGCAGGTGGGTGTGTCTTGGCGTGCCCCGTTGTTTGGCGGCCCAACCCCATTCGTAGAGCTGCCAGCCTTTGTCGTACTGACCATCTAACAGCAAGGTGATGGCTTTGTTCCAGTAGGCCTGCGCATAGTTGGGGTTGACAGAGATGGCGAGGTCAAAGCTTTTGAGCGCTTCCTCGATGCGATGCATGGCTTTGAGCGCAACCCCGCGATTGCTGCGTGCTTGGGCATGCGTGGGTTGCAGGGCGATGGCTTGGTCGTAATACGCGACGGCTTGCGCGAGGTGACGTTGCTCTTGGGCGATGACGCCTAGGTTTTGGTAGGCCTCAGCGTAATTGGGTTTGAGGGCGATGGCGGCTTGGTAGCAAGCGTTGGCCGCCTCCATCTGTTTGAGCTCGCGCAGGGCATTGCCTTTGTTGTAGTGGGCTTCTGCAAAGTCTGGTTTGAGGGCAATGGCTTGGTCATAGCTGGCAACGGCTTTTTCATACGCTTTGCTCTCATGCCACACGCGACCCAAGTTGGAGTGAGCGGCGGCACTGGCGGGGTGGATGTTGAGCGCGGCTTGTATGTGCGTGCGTGCGAGCTCGAGGTCGTTGGTTTGCAGGTAGGTGACGCCTAGCAGATGGCGTGCATCGAAGTGGTTGGGGTCTGTGACCAAGACCGACTCGTAAATTTGTCTGGCCTGCGCAATGTGGCCTTGTTGATGCCATTCAACGGCTTGAACCAAGGAGTTGGTGCTGGTCATAAGGTGGTGTCAATTTTAGCTGGCACGAATTTCGCACAACAGTCGGACTGTTGTTGCCTAACAGTTCAACTGTTGTTGCCACCGTTAAGTTTGAAGTTTGCCCCTTCATGCTTGACCCAGACCGTTTGAGTGCCTATGCATTATTTTTTTCATGTTTTTTTGCTTTTTTCGTCATTTCGACGGGTTTTATTGAGTGAATAAGTATTCATAAATATTCAAGTTTATTCGCTTTCATCCGATCCACATAGGTCGTAAAAGAAGAACCCGCCCGTGCCCACCATCGAATCGGCTTACGAAATGCTCACGCGCTTGCTGTCTGCCAAGCGAAGCACAGCATTGAGCATTCAGAAAAAGACGCAATTCATTGCGTCTTGCCTGGACGCGGGCGATATCTTGGTACGCGTGGGGTCTGATCTGGTCAGGCTCAAACCCAACGGCGAGATGGAGACGGTCGAAGGCTTTTTTGACCAGTCCGGCTGGGTCGAGGCATCGCATTTGCCCGATGAGGTGACACAAGCATGGCGCGCAGCACTCGGGCGGGTGATCAGTGGCAATGTGGAGGTGGCGCAAGCGGCCACGCCGGTGGAGAGCACCACCGATGTCAACCCAGTTGATGTGAGCAATCCGTCGCCCGAGAGCACGGTGATTGCGAAAGTGACCAGCATTTCGGGTTCGGCGCAGGTGATTCGACAGGGCGTGTTGATGACTTTGTCGGTGGGTGATGCGGTGTATTTGGGTGACATCATCTCGAGCCAGTCAAATTCCAAAGTCAATCTGAACATGACCAAGTCAGACTTGGGCAGCACATCGGGCACGGGCGTGAGCATTGGTGAGTCGACGCGCATGTTGGTGACGGGGCAGTTTGTACCAGGCGAACAAGCCAACAGCAGGGTGTTTGAGGTCAATCTGAAAGTCGATGCGGGTGCGGTGACCGTGGATTCGAATGCACGCAAAGATTTGATGGTGCAGGTGGTGGTGCCGCAGGGGCAAATTCAGGTGCCACAAAACGGCATCTCGGTGAGTGTGGAAAACCAAACCGGTCAAACAGCGGTGAATGTCCCAAGCAGCAGCACGGGCAGTGCTGTGGCCAATACAACCGTGACCGTGTTGACACCATCCGGTCAGGTGGAGCGTTTGCCTGTGGGTCAAGCGCCCGTGACATTGAGTTTGCAAGAACCCGCGCCCCAAGTGGCGCAGGCAGTGGCTGCACCGACTGCGGTCGTTACTACGCCTTTGGCGAGTGTGGTGCCGAGCAGCTCAGTGCTTGCTCCGGCGACTGTCTTGGCGGGACCTATCACAGGCAACAACTTGCTTTCGCCTGTGTCTCGCTCGGATTTGGAGAGTCCGTTTTCTTCACCGTTCAACAGTATTTATGCACGCGCGGCGACAGAAGTTTTTAGACCGAGCCCGCTGGTCACGTTGGATGCTTCGATCATCAACAAATTCAGCAATGTGGTGGCAGTGAAGGCCAATGAGTTGACACCGCCGGTGATTCCTAAATTGGAGCTCACGGCGAAGGCCACAAATTTTGACGAATACAACCAAGTGGTGTCGTTTGAGGTGAAGTTTTCAGCGCCCACCAGCTTGTTTGTGAGCTACAGGGTGGAGTACACCTTGCGCGATTACTTGGGGCAAGTGGTGGCGTCTGACGCACGCTTGGTGATCGATCAACTGCCTCGACAGGTGCGCCCGGGTTTGAATGGCGAGATCATTGATCTGGTGGTTGCGCGTGACACGACGCGGGAAAAGAGTTTGACGATCGAGGCCAAGTTGACCAGTCTCGTCAACAGCGTGGCTGGCAATGTGGTGGCACAAACCAGCCTCGATGACTTGTTGCCCATGCGCGGCACGCCTAATGCTGATGTGATGACGGGTGATGAAACATCCGAAGAAATCACGGGTGATGCGAGTGGCGACACGATCTTAGGTTTTGAGGGCGATAACACCCTTGACGGTCAAGCGGGTGATGACACGATTGTGGCTTTGGACGGTGACAACAGCGTGCAAGGCGGCGACGGCAACGACAGCATCACCCTTGGGCAAGGCAACAACTGGGTCGATGGCGGTGCGGGTGACAACCTTGTTTTGGTGGGAGATGGCGAGAACACCATTCACCTGAGCACTGGCAACAACACGGTCACAGCTGGAACGGGCAGCGATGTGTTGCAAGTCTCTGGCGGGCAAAACCATGTGGATTTGGACAACGGTGCCAATGCGGTGCAGTTGAGCGATGGCTCAAGCGCGGTCACGACCGGCACTGGAGATGATGAATTTACCCTTGATGGTGGCGATAACCTCGTTGTCACCGGTGCGGGCGCCAACAGCTTGACCGTCACTGGTGGTCACAACTCGGTGACAGCAGGCGCCGATGACGATGTGATCGTGATCAGCGGTGGCGAAAACCTCATTCACGCCGGAGCAGGGGCGAATGCATTCACCCTCTCGGGCGGCGAAAACACGCTCAGTGCGCTTGCCGGTGACGATGTGTTTGTGATCAACACAGGCACCCACGTGATCGATATGGGCGATGGGGACAACACCGTGACCTTTGAGGGTGGTGTGAGCACCGTTCATGCGGGTATTGGGGTTGACAGCATCACGGTTGAAGGGGGTGAGCAAAACATAGACCTCGGTAATGGTTTGAATGTCATCACACTCAACGATGGCGTCACCACGGTCACAGCGGGCGCTGACGCAGATCAGATCATTGTCAACAACGGCGAGAACTTGATTTTCACGGGAGACGGTGCTGACACCTTGGCGGTGTATGACGGCATGAACACCGTCAACGCCCAAGGTGGTCATGACGCGATTGTGGTGAGCTCGGGGCAAAACAGCATTGATGCTGGGGATGGGGATGACTTGATCACCCTCAGCGCGGGGCAAACCAGCTTGAATGCAGGCGCAGGCAACGACAGCGTGACTGCCTCAGGCGGCAACAACATGATGGGTCTGGGCGAAGGCAACAACAGCATCACCTTGACGGGTGGTGCCAACACCGTCACATCAGGTGCGGGCGTTGACAGCTTTATCGTCAGTGGCTCGGGTAGCAACAGCATTGATGCAGGCGAGGGTACCAACACCATCACCTTGAATGGCGGTAGCAACACCGTCACCGGTGGCAGTGACGCAGATGTGGTGACCATCAGCAGTGGCGCCAACGTGGTTAACCTCGAAGGGGGCACCAATACGGTCACCTTGCTAGGTGGTGTGAGCACCATTCATGCTGGTATAGATGCCGACAACATCAACGCCAGCGGTGGCACCAACGTGATACACGCGGATGCGGGCACCAACACCATCACTTTGAATGGTGGTGCCAACACCGTTACTTCTGGCGGTGGGGTTGACAGCGTTACCGTCAGCGGCACGGGCAGCAACAGCATCGATGTCGGTGAAGGTGCCAACACCATCACCTTGAACGGTGGCAGCAACAACGTCACGGGCGGCAGCGATAGCGATGTGCTGGTGATCAACAATGGCGCCAACGTGGTCAACCTCGAAGGGGGTACCA
>JACCDM011593750.1_pt1 | contig 11585 bp, 12 predicted proteins | sample 7445851 | NCBI WGS metagenome assembly JACCDM01 (sample SAMN15323438, study PRJNA562643) | freshwater metagenome | isolation source: river surface water | place: USA:Blue River Watershed | collected 2017-08-16
CTAAATGATTTTGTAGCAGGGTCATTTACTTTAACGTAATAACCATTGTTAGTTAACGCTTCAGTAAAAGCCTTTTTTGCGGCAATAATTTTATTAATACCTTTTTGGCTTTTATCATTAAGCATCAAGCTAACAGGTTGCCATCCGTGAGCGTCGACAGTTCCACGACTCATGCACATAATACCTTTTGTCTCTCTATTTTTACGCCAGCCCTTAATGCCTATTTGTGCAGCAATTTGACTAACGTTTAGTTTTTCTGCAACAACAGAAGCCTCAGGTTTAACTGTGGCCAAATCTTGTTTAGGCTCAACGGCCTTATTGTCAGTATCAGGATTTAAATGACCTGAAAAACAATATTTCGAACCGTCTCTTGAACTAAAATCATACTCGGGCATTTTTGTTTTTATAAACTCCAATGCCTTTTCTGTTTCAATTTTTCTCTTTGTCTCATTACCACCACTAAATGTAATGGTTTTGTGGCCAGAAAGGTTTCTAACAGAAAAACCAAGTCTATCAGGTTTTTTCAAATCAATGGTTTCAAAACCGCCTTTAATCAAGGCAATTGTAATTGGATCCATCCCTTTGCGAAAGTTTTCTTCAAAAAGTATACTTGTACCCTTTTTATTTAGCCCTTTCAGTTTGTAGTTCTTGTGCTTCACAAAACCTTTTAAGGCTTCGTAAATTTCACTTGCTAGAGTCTTCCTTTGGTCTTCGGTACCATAAGTAATCTCTATCCATTCAGGCAAACCCTCTTTTACATGCAGACCAAACCCTGGAACATCTGTTTTTTCTGGGTTTTTTGTATTAAAACCCTTACTTTTTAAAAACTCAGTAACAGGGTGACCTTTCTGAATGTTTTTTAAAAGCTGAATCTTTGCAGATTGCGGTTTGGTAACAACCGAATCATCCTGTTTAACATTCATACCGTTGTAAAGCACAAAAAATGTGTGCTTGTCGCTAGCAGCATGTGGTTGTTCAATTTCAACTCCGTATTTTTCCTTGAAGGATCTTACCGATTTTGAAACAAAACTTTCAGACGCCTTTGAAAACGTTAATGAAACCCTTGATGACTTCGTCTCACCAATCTTTGTTGGCAAACTAACACTGTAACCAGCCTTTTGGCATTCCCATACGGCAATACTAATAGCTGAATCCAGGTTTTTCCCAAAACGTGACCAGTCAGTCTTTGGCAAAGCCATGTTGTTCTTCACGTCATCAACCTCCAAAGACTCATTCCTAAAAGCGGTTAAACAATACTTATCGTGCAATTCAAACTCGATTTGATGCGAGTTTAATATTGCCGAGGCCTGATCAATTTCGATTTGGTCAGGTAACGATAATATTACCTTGTCTCCGTCTAGTTTTTTTGCAAAAACCAAAACTTCATAGGCTAACAACAAGTCATAAATTAAACCAACTCGGTATTCATTGTTTAACGCTAGCGAAACAAACGAGTTCTCGGTTTTATGTTGAGGGCCAACCATACTAGCTTCCTTTTGCATTTTTTCAATAAAAGCCTGTGGGACCTCAACCTCATCTGCATTAACAACAAAGTTGTCCATGTAGCGTGTCGCTTTAATCCCGGCTTTATTTAGAATGGTTTCAATCTCAAGACATATTGAATGCTTGTCTTGTCCACCGTTTGTTGTGGAAAAAATTGTAATTTTTGTCGGGTTCTGCTTTTTTAAATCATTAAAGAACCCGTAATCCCGTTGATTCTTAATGTGGATGCTTTTATCAATCAAGCTTTGTAGATATACTTCAGCTTGAGTGAAACGGTTCCTGTGGTTTGCTGTGTTTGCTGTCATTTCTTTTTTTATTAAGGTTTCTGGCGCTATTTTATACCATTTATACAAAAAAGTCAATATTTACAAGGCTTTTTTGTATTGTATTGTTTATGGTTATATATAAGCAAAAACCCTTACACCGTAAGGGTTTTTGCAGTAATTTGAAATTTGGGTTATTTAAACCAGGCTTTTTGCCAAGACTGCATCATTGTTATTTCGTTTTTTTGAGCAGCTATTATATCGTTAGCAAGTTTGATCAATTCAGGCTTTTTTGATGTTTCTAGCAACATTTGTGCCATTTGCACCGCACCTTCGTGGTGAACAATCATTTCAGCTAAAAAGGCTTTGTCAAAATCGTCACCCTTTTTACCCTCAAGCCCTGCCATCATGCCATTCATCATTTCGTGCATTTCCATACCTGAATTTTTCATCATCGAACCGTCGGGCATTTTGTGCATCATTGATTTTTTTGAATATCCCCCTTTATCACCCCGGTAACCACGGTGGCACGATATCATATAAACCGAGCCTGTAATTACAATACCTAGTAATAGACCAATCACTCCGTACAAAACGTTTGTATTTATATTTTTCATAAATTTTATTTTCTAAGTTAAGACTATCTTATTTCGTAAACGATTGTTACATTAGATGTAATTTTGTTTTCACCTTTTGAAATTGTAGTTTCAGGCATCGAGGCACCCGCTTTCATTGAAACAGCATTTGCCATGTCATACATTGGTTGTGGGTAGCCACCTGAGTTTTCGCTAAAACTAACAATACGTACAGTTTTTACACCTAAATCTTTAGCTAATTTTTTAGCTTTAACTTTTGCATCAGCAATCGCCTTTTCGCGTGCTTCGCTAATTATTTTTTGCTCGTCATCAATCATCATGTTTGGGCCAGATACATTTTGAACACCCGCTTTGACTAATGCATCATAAATTTTACCTGCATCATCAATATTGCGAACTTTTATAATGAATGATTCATCAGTTGTATAACCAGTTACAACGTTTTTACCTTCGGGCTGTGGGCAAGGTGTTGTTATACAATAAATAGTTGATCTTACCCATTCATATTTAGGGTTGGTTGTAATATATTCGGTTTTGTAATCTTTTTCGGCAATGTTAAATTCTTTCATTACAGCCAAAACTTTTTGTTTAACTTCAGCTTGTTTTGCTGTCGAGCCAGCCTTGTCTTTGGCTTCACCCATAACGCTTGCGCGTAATTCGGCTATATCGGGTACGGCGTAAACTTCGGCTGTGCCGTTAACTGAAATTGTTGGCATTTGCGCATTTTCAGGTCGCAATACACCCCACGTTTTAACTTGAGTAATAATTAAACTAATAACGTATAGTGTAACAATTACGGCAAAGATTTTACCGTTTTTCATTAATTTTTCTTTTTGTAATTCATTTAATATCATATGAGTCTATTATAGCACACCCCAAATTAGCACAACCCCCTCCCCAGCATAGGCAAGGAGGGGGAAGAAAAATATAAAATAGTTCTTGTGGCAAGGGCGCGCGCAGGCTGGCGAGCCGAGCCAGAGCAATTTTCGCTCAGGAAAATATGCGGTCCTTGCGCAAGAAGCTATTTTTATTTTTCGCTAATTCATCTTGTCTGAAATAATTGCACCATCGGCAAGCAGTATGGTACGGTGAGCCATTTTGGCATATTCAGGTTCGTGAGTTACCATGATTATAGTTTGGCCCTCTTTGTTTAAATCTAAAAAGGCTTTTATGACTTGGTCTGAAGTTTCAGAGTCCAAATTAGCGGTTGGCTCGTCGGCAAAAATAATTTTTGGGTTATGCGCAATAGCACGGGCAATGGCTACACGTTGCTGTTGCCCACCTGAAAGCTGGCTAGGCAAATTATCCATTCGGTCACCTAGATCAATTTTTTGCAAGGCTTTAATGGCAATTTGTTTAGCCTCAGATTCGCTGTAGCCTTGCATTAGTAGTGGCACCATTGTATTTTCCAAAGCGGTTAATGATGGAATAATTGCATAGTCTTGAAATATGTAACCCAGATCGTTTAATCGCGCCAAAGTTCTATCGCCTTCATTTAATTTAATCATGTCTACACCATCAATTTCAATAACGCCCGATGTTGGTATATCTAGCAACCCAAGTTGGTACAACAAAGTTGACTTACCACTACCCGATTTACCTGTGATAGTTAAAAACTGACCTTCGGGTACATCAAAAGTAATATCACGCAATGCGTTTACTTGTCGTTCGCCGTCTATGAATGTTTTCGTTAGCCCTTTTATCTTTATCATATATTTTATAAAAAAATTATTTTAGCGACCAAGTATGGCACTTAATGTATTTTGGCGAACGACTATACGCGCAGGGATAAAGCCGGCAAAAAATGTCGCTACAATCAATACCAATGCGCGAATCAATGTGCCCGGCAATGTTGCAACTAATATACCGTCTGAGAATGGAAAATCGATTGGGTTAGCCGCAATACCTGGCTTGATCAAACCAAATGTCAAAACCATACCCACGGCGATACCCAACAACGCATATATCATGGCCTGCATCATATATGAATATATAATTGCGTGCCGATCGATACCGATACCTTTTAAAATACCGATGAATCTGCGACGCGTTATAGCGTTAACGAAAATAACAATAAATATTGTAATACATGCGACAATCAAACCAATACCTGAAATAACATTACCCAATATACCAAAAGTATTTTTAATATCAGTTAAAAATTTAGGCAGGGCTTCTTCAAATGTTTGTATGCGCGCATATTCGCCTACCCCACTGTCAGATAGAAACTGTTTAGCTGATACCGAACTATACCCATCAAGAAGTTTGACTGAAATACCGTCGGCATTTAAATTGCTTGAGCCAGTTAGTTTGCGCACCTCGCTATCAACTGCAATAATTGTATTATCAAATTCGTCAACTTTTGATGATAATATACCTTTTACATAAAATTCTTTTGAGTTTTTACCGACAGTTACACGAACTCTGTCACCAATATTTACATTTTTTAAAGTCTGAAAGCCCGGTGATTCAATCGGTGTAAATTCATACAACAAGTTTTTACCGATCAAGACACTATCAAAATCGGTTGGCAAAAGTGGTGCGCCACGCACAACGAATTTAGAATAACCTGAAAACTTCTCTTCTTGCAAAACATCAATACCACTTAGTACACCACCCGCCCCGTTGCGCAAATCACCCGGTTTAATGGTTGACCTGAAATCTGATTCAAGTCTAGCTGATGCAGTATAGCGCACGGTGTGGCTTTCATACCCCGGTAAAGTTTTAACAATGTCGACAATTTCAGGCGTGTGTTCAATGTTGGGTTTATTTAAAAAGGCCGATATAACAACATCACCCGAACCATACTCTTTGGCTGAATTCTCTGACCCCTCAATCAAACCAACCAAAATACCCGCCACAACAACCAGGTTTAAAAAGGTAAAAATCATAACCGACACAATCAATGTAGTCGTCCAAATATTGGCACGCTTGATATCGCGTTTAGCCAAAAACCAACCCACGCGTAAATTGCGAGCAAAAGATCTTGTTCTGTTATTTTTAATACCTGTTTCGGTCATATTATTTTTGAATCAATGCAACGTTTTCACCGACTGACAATCCTGAAACAATCTCGGTCATATTACCGTCGCCAATTATGCCGGTTGTAACTTCACGTTCAATATACTTTTTCTTCTTCTCGTTAGTTATAACTTTGACATAGTTTTTGCCTTCACGTTTTTCAATTGTAGCACCAGGGACCGCAATAACACCTTCTTTGGTACCGGTAGTGATAACAATGTTAGCATTCATGCCTGGTTTAATGTTTTTATAATCTACTGAATCAATGCTTTCAATTGATGTTTTAACTTTGTAATTAACAATACCGTCGGTAATAGTAGAGCTAGGTTCAACTTCTGTTACGACACCTTTGAATATTTGTGAGCTACCAAATGCATCGATTGTAAAATCGACAACTTGGCCACTTTGCACATTTTTAATGCTTGATTCGTTAATATCGGCCTCAACATATAATTTACCAACATCTTGCACAACAATAACTGGCACCATTGCGCTTGCTTGTTCACCCACCTTTATATCAACTTTTGTTACAGTTGCATCAGCAGGAGACCGCAAAATCTTTTTCTCTAAATTTGCTAAGGCGTTTTGATACGCACCTTCTGCTACCGTAACATTAGCTTCGGCAATTTCAACGTCAGCAGTACGAGCACCAGCGATTTTCAAATCTAGATCTGCTTTGCGTGCGTCAACTAATGATTGAGCTTGTGACACAGCCAAGTCGCGATTCTGTTTAGCTGATAAATAAGCGTTATAATTTGTCGTATAATAAGCCGACGATTTGTTTGGTACGTTAACTACCCAACCACTGCCTGTATATACAAAACCTGCAGGGAAAGTAATAAACAAGCCATCACTACCTAGTGGTTTTGGTGTTTGTAAATCAATGGGCGCTGACGAATTACTTGAACCCGAAACTGAATAGTATGCGCCCGATCCAGTTGAGTAAACAGATATTTTATAAGTTGCATCACCTTCACCTGTATATGTGCCCGAAATTGTTGGTGCGGTATTGGTTGCACTAGATGTGTCAGGTATAGCTTCTAAATATTGTGAATACAACGATCGTTTAGCATTTTCAACCAATGAGTCTTGTGTTTTTTTAACTTTATCAAGGTCACGCACAGCATTATCATAAGCTGTTTGTGTCACGCGCAATTCTTCGCCAGTCGCACCCTCTTTGACCTTTTGCAAAGTTGCGCGGGCTGAACGAAGACCGCCCATGGCTTGCGTAACTGCAGCTGATTCATTGCCCGACTCAAGTGTGGCTAAAACCTGCCCCGCTTTGACCTTTTGCCCGACAGCGACGTTTACACGACTAACCATATCGGCAGTTTTAAATGATAAATTCAAATCAACCACTGAAGTAATTTTACCACTGGCTTTGACAGATGAAGTTAGATTTTGACTTTGTACAGGCGTAACGGTTATTAGGTCGGGGTTAATGCCTTTTGGTTTTAAAACAAAAAACAAAACAACGATAGCGACTAATACCAATATTATTTTTCGCTTGGTATGGGTTTTGAAGTAATTTAAAAACTTTATTTTAAAATTACTAAAAAAGTTTATGATTTTTGAATTAGAACCTTCATTTTGCATATATTATTTTTATTACAGATTATTGAATAGATTTTAACGTTACCTCAAATATTAAATCAGTGTTTGGCGGTATTGCAGCACCTGCACCACGTGCACCATAGCCCATGTCAGACGGAATGTATATTTTGCGAGTCTCGCCTACTTTCATGCCCAACACACCTTTGTCGAAACCTTGCACAACCTGACCAATACCTAATGTAAATGGGAATGTACCTTGGTCAAAAATTTTACCATCTAAAAACATACCTTTGTAATCAACGGTTACAGTTTTGTTTGCAACGGCCGCAGCACCAGTACCCTCTTTTAAAATTTCGTATGAAAATTCTTTGATATCAGTCATTGTTTTTGATTTAGCTGGATTTTCAGCTTTTTTATTATCTACTAATGTTTCGTTACTATTTGTTAAATCACCCAAGTCGGTATTTTGGTCTTGATTGACGACCTGTTCACCTTCTTGATTGCTATTGGTATTTTTGGCCTTATTAACAGACATACTAATACCAGCAAGACCTATTAAAACCAAAACAGCAACTAGTGTTATTATTTGCTTTTTGCTTATCATATATCATTATTATAGCATAAAATGCTATAATAATCACATGACCAAGATATACAATAATGTATACGCATTGCGAACCAAGACCGGCATAACACAGGAGACTTTATGTAAAAAAATCGGAATTAGTCGCCAAACCCTATCTAAAATTGAAAACGGGGCGTATAACCCAACGCTCTCTCTGGCTTTTACAATTGCTAAATTTTTTGAAAAGCCAATTGAAAAAGTCTTTTCACCTAAAAGATTTTAAAAATACAAAACCCCTTTTTTCAAAGGGGTTTAAACTAAAGAGCAAAATATTTTCTAGCATTTTCATCAATCAAGTCATACCAGTCTTGTTTTTTTGCAAACTCAACAATGTACGTCGGTAAACTATTTTCTGAATAAACTAGGTAAAGGGCTGTCATAATTTTCTCATCAACAACCTCTTTAGAATTTTCAGCTAATGATAGCAAGAATCTTGCATAAGCTTTTTTGTTCATTCTATTTTTTTTACCTGCCAAAGATATTAATTTCAAAATAATAGCCTTTGTACCAGAAAACTTTTTACCTTTCGAAACCTTAAACTTGTCAGGCATCCCTCTAAGGGTTTTAACCTCTTGGTAATCAATAACGTCTTTTAAAATAGTTTGGTTTTCAGGCTCGGTAAGTATTTTAGAAAAAACATGTGGAGCTAAGGCTTTGTCAGCAAACAACAACGCCTCATCATAATCTAACAATAGATCGGCAGCGATAAAGACCTTGCGTAATCCATCATCATCAAACATTCCATGCAAGCGATTTGCAAAGACAAGCCTTTTTAGTTGTGTCTTGTTTAAAAACATCAACAACCTAGGTTCGACAAAGAATATGTCCTCGAAAATAAGACAGTTTTCTTTATCGACAAGCTTGCTTATTGTTGCAACAGTGTCAAGAAAGTCAGACCTAAGAGCAACCAAACCTGAATCATCCTCGGTGCTTAAAAAGGTCTGAAAATGTATGGTTTTTAAATTATCTAATTTCCATACCTTGCTCTTACTGGACGTGTCCAAAACGATCCGCTTACCTATCTTTAATGGTACAAGCGAACCTTTTATATTCACTACCATGTTTTGAACGAAAGGTATTTCTGCAAATGGGATGTCAGCAAAGTTACTCCCAGCAAAAAGTTTCTCAAATCTACTGGCAAGACTTTCGTCCCATTTCGAATCCTTAGCGACAACCTCTTCAAACTTTTTAATGTCTTCAAAGCTGAATTCATTTTTGATTTCACCCAAAACCGAACTGATAATAAGTGTTGTGAATATCGTATCCTTTTGAAAAACCGTTTCGAAATTAAACTTACCAACCTCTTTTACAGAGGTAAACTTTGCCAAAAGTCTTTTATTACCAGACTGACAAAGTTCTTTTACAATACGGATCCAATAAAGCGTGTCTAGCACCTCACTTCTTAAAGCTTCAAGTTTTTTTGGTACCTTATGAAGGGCACTACTTCTCTCTGGGTGTAACCATAACATTTCAATGTCTTTTTTAGTACCAGAAAGACTTAATACTTCTTTTAGCTTGTCGGCAGGCTTAATTGAATTTAGTAAATTTTTAATTTCAATAATTCCTGAGTGTTTTTGGATCATTGATACTGCGTCTTTTTTGTTTTTTATAAACAAAGGGTTTTCACCCTCTAGTAAACAACATTCGACAACAAGACCAATAAAGTTAGCAGTTTGCATCTCTAAGTCATACTTACCTAGATGGCTTTTTGACGTGTCGACTGACCGATAAGATAGTTTTTCATGAAAAAGATTTATGAAAAACCTTTCTAAATGTTGACGTTCTTGTTGGTTAATTAAAGCCGATTCCCCACCTTTAAGTAAAGAATCTTCTCTCTTTTTAATAACTCCCATAACTAATCTTTAAAAATGTCAGACACAATCTCTTCGGCGGTCTCGCCTGTTCCATGTTTACCAGACTCTCTCTTTTCATAAGCCTTACCTTCAAAAAACATATTCCTGAAAAATTTATAGTCAGGGTTTTGTAATTCTTGAATAAGTTCATTAAATCTTTTCGGAGAAAGCTCTTGCAGTGCACTTAAAAAAAAGTACTCTGGTGGAACAATTAGCCCGGCACGCATAATGTTGAACAGATCCTCATCTTCACCTGTTTCGCCGTTTTCATTAATTTCAAAATTAGCAATCAAATACAAAACCTTCATATCAGTTTCTTCAAATAAATTTTGTACTTCATTCTTAGGTATCGAATCGATAAACCTAGCCATGTTAACTAAAAAGTTAGGTGAAAACTGAGTGTAGGTTGTAGAGTATTCAGTCTTTTCAATTTGAGCGTAATGATACATGAAGTGTTTTAATAAATCTTGCGGGTAAACATTTAGAATTTCGTAGACGTTTCTATTTAATTCTGCACCATTTGGCACCAAAACATCACTTTGAAACATGTGGTCAAGTCGTTTAAATAGCTTCATTGCTGTTTCAGGGTTGCTGTTTTCAATAGCAACACTTACGCTTTCAATAATTTTAAACCTGTCTTTTTTTGTAACAAGCGCTAGCAAACTTGACGGTATAGTTCTTTTGTCAAAGGACTTTGCCAGGTTGGGCAAAAGACCAGTTAGAAATTCGGGGCTCTCTAGGTTAGCTAAGCTAACGTGGGCCCATTTTTTTTGCAGGACACCTAACTCTTTGTCAGATATTCCTATTTCTTCTATCGGCATCATTTTTTATCTTTTCTGCTAAAATAGTAGCACAAAAGATAGCACTGTGTCAAATAGATATAAGTTGGCGAATTACCCTTTTTTTCTGGTCCTTAGGTATAATAAATTAACCTTTTTGCGAGCCCAGGCGGTTTTACGTAAAAAAATTAGGCTTGATTTTATACTAGGCTCAAATACAAAACAGTTTATTTTTATACGTTTACCTAGCTCATCCCAACCATAGTGTTCAACTAAAAAACCAACCACTTCTTCAAGGGTTGTTTTGTGTAGTGGGTCATTAGGGTGTTCATTCATTAGTGCACCATACCACCCCGCCCGCTTTTCGCCAAATTAAAAAGCTAAATTATTTTATAAGCCCAGTGTAGTAGCGCTTGGCGTTGGCGTGGGCGACACTGCGTGTCGCCCACGCGACAATTCGCTTGTATTTGCCCTATGTGTCGGCGCATCGCCTTCCACCTTTTGATTTGCCTAGCATCTTCGGTCGGTATTCGGCGCCCCATATAATAGCGACAATACCATTGAAACCAACCTCGTGGATCTTCATCGTATATCCAACCCTTGGCTCGCCAAACTGACAATGGTTGCGATGCATTTATTTTAAAATAATTTAAATCTTTTTCGCGCTTGTTCCCTTTTGCAAATTTTGCCCGGGTAAACCAATCTTTAGGAAATTCCTTTGTGCAGTCGCGCATATAAATACCGCCAAATGCACCCATGGTAAGTATTTGTTTAGGGGTTAGGTCAGGCTTGAACTCTTTATCAAAATTTTTACCAACAGGCTCGGTCAAGAAATAAACATAACCTTTTTGCATTTTGTCGTTTACTGTAACCTTTTTCGATTTCATTATTATTTATTTTATCATAAAACTAACCTTTATCTCATCGCCCGCAAATAAACCCTCTTCTTTGCGTACCTTTTTTGCAATACATAAAATATACGCACCGCTCATGCCATGCCACAACAATGATGCATTCCAAGTGCTTTTTAAAACCTTGGCAACAATTGGCACATGCCCACGTTTATACACACTGCGAATTTCAGCTGACAATTTTTTATCAAGCGTAACAAAATGCCAACCACCATCAATACTTTGCCCACCAGGCCACTGCCAAATCTTTGCTTTTATCGTAAAGCTTTTTTTCATTTAGATAATATAGCATATAAAAAACACCCTGTTATTAGGGTGTTTTTTGTGCTTTTATAATTATTAAGCAGTAGCTTCGTCAGTTGCAGTTTCAGCAACCTCTTCAGCAACAACTTCGTCAGTTGTAACTTCGCCTTCTACAGCACCTTCTACGTTAGTGGCTACAACTTCGTCAGTTGTAACAACTTCTTCGCCTTCTACTCC
>JACCDM010915625.1_pt1 | contig 11584 bp, 7 predicted proteins | sample 7445851 | NCBI WGS metagenome assembly JACCDM01 (sample SAMN15323438, study PRJNA562643) | freshwater metagenome | isolation source: river surface water | place: USA:Blue River Watershed | collected 2017-08-16
CGGGTCGGAGGTGGTAAGCCGATCTGGTTGTTGATGATGATGTGCACCGTACCGCCCGTGGCGTAGCCGCGCGTCTGAGCCAAAGCCAGAGTCTCCTGGTTCACGCCCTGACCGGCGAAGGCGGCGTCGCCGTGCACCAGCACCGGCAGCACCTGGCGGCCCTGCGGGTCGCCGCGGCGGTCCATGCGGGCGCGCACGCTGCCCTCGACCACCGGGTTGACGATCTCCAGGTGCGAGGGGTTGAAGGCCAGCGACAGGTGCACCGGGCCGCCACGGGTGGTGACGTCGGAGCTGAAGCCCTGGTGGTACTTCACGTCACCCGCGGGCAGGTCTTCAGGCGCGGTGTGGTCGAACTCGGCGAACAGGTCGCCGGGCATCTTGCCCAGGGTGTTCACCAGCACGTTCAGGCGGCCGCGGTGGGCCATGCCGATCACGATCTCCTGCACGCCCTTCTCGCCGGCGAGCTGGATCAGTTCGTCCATCGCGGCGATGAAGCTCTCGCCGCCTTCGAGCGAGAAGCGCTTCTGGCCGACGTACTTGGTGTGCAGGTAGCGCTCCAGGCCCTCGGCGGCGGTGAGGCGGTCGAGGATGTGCTTCTTGCGCTCGGCCAGGAAGTTGGGCTTGCTGCGGATGGACTCGAGCTTCTGCTGCCACCAGCGCTTTTGCGCCTGGTCGGAGATGAACATGTACTCGGCGCCGATGGTGCCGCAGTAGGTCTCGCGCAGCGCGTTGATCAACTCGCGCAGCGACATCGTGTTCTTGCCGAAGAAGGTGTTGCTGGTGTCGAACACCGTCTCCTGGTCGGCATCGGTGAAGCCGTAGAAGGACGGCTCGAGCTCGGGGATCGCGGGGCGCTCGGTGCGCTTCAAGGGGTCGAGGTCGGCCCAGCGCTGGCCCACGTTGCGGTAGGCGGCGATCAGCTGCTGCGCCGCGGTCCGCTTGCGGCCCATCTCGGCGTCGCCGCTGGCCACGACCACCTTGGTGCCACCGGCCTTGGCGCGCTCGGCGAAGGCGTTGATGACGGGCAGGTGGGGCACGTCCTTGGCGTCGGTCCCGTCGACGGCCGGCACGTGCTGGAGCGCGTCGAAGTAGTCGCGCCAGGTATCGGGCACGCTGCCGGGATTGGCCAGGTAGTTTTCGTACATCTCTTCGACATAGGGCGCGTTGCCCCCGAAGAGATAGGTGCTGCCTTGGTAGGCGCTGTAGACGGTGTTCGTCTCACTCATGGTTCGCTACTTTCCGCACCCCTGCAGGGCGCTTGAGCTGGTTAGACAACCTCCCGCGACACGGCTGGACCGATTGGCGGATGCGACTGTGGCTGGAAGGACCAAGTAACCCGGCGATTGTGCCACTGAAACTCATCCTGGGCGGGGCCGGAACCCGCCAGGACGCGTACTTTCACCCGGCCTGGACCTGGTCCTTGATCTGCTGCAGCGTGGACGGGTCCTCGATGGTGGTGAGGTCGCCGGGATCGCGTCCCTCGCAGACCGCCTGGATGGCGCGCCGCAGGAGCTTGCCGCTGCGGGTCTTGGGCAACAGGGTCACGAAGCGCACCCGCGCCGGGCGGGCCACGGCGCCGAGCTGGCCGTCGACCACCTTCATGATCTCGCCCTCGAGCTTCAGGCGCGCCGCCTCGTCGGGGAAGGCCGAGGGGTCACGCAGGACCGCGAAGGCCATGGCCACCTGGCCCTTGACGTTGTCGGCCACGCCCACCACCGCCACCTCGGCGACCGCCTTGTGGCTGGAGATGCTCTCCTCGATCTCGCGGGTGCCCAGGCGGTGGCCGGCGACGTTGATCACGTCGTCGGTGCGACCGAGGATGTAGTAGTAGCCGTCTTCGTCGCGGATGCCCCAGTCGAAGGTGCTGTAAAGCGTCTTGCCGGGGATGCTTTGCCAGTAGGTCTTGACGAAGCGGGCATCGTCGCGCCAGACGGTCTGCATGAAGCCCGGGGGCGTGGGCGATTCGACGACCACCACGCCCTTTTCGTTGGGCTTCGTGAGCTCCTCCCCGGTGGTTTCGTGCACCAGCTTGACCTTCCAGCCGTACATCGGCAGGCCCGGGCTGCCGAACTTGCTGGCCTTCTTTTCCACGCCGTTGGCGATGGTCATGAGCGGCCAGCCGGTCTCGGTCTGCCAGTAGTTGTCGATGATCGGCACGCCCAGGGCATCGCTGATCCAGCGGGCGGTGGGCTCGTCCAGCGGCTCGCCCGCCAGGAACAGGCTTTGCAGGCTGGACAGGTCGTACTTCTTGAGGAAGGCCTCGTCGTACTTTTTGAGTACACGCACCGCGGTGGGCGCGCTGAACATGACGTTGGCCTTGTACTTCTCGACCAGCTGCCACCAGATGCCGGCGTCCGGGCGGATCGGCAGGCCTTCGTAGACGATGGTGGCCATGCCCGCGATCAGCGGGCCATAGACGATGTAGCTGTGGCCCACCACCCAGCCGATGTCGCTGGTGCAGAAGTAGGTCTGGCCCGGCTTGCCCTGGAAGATGTGCTTCATGCTGGCGGCCAGGGCCACCGCGTAGCCGCCCACGTCACGCTGCACGCCCTTGGGCTTGCCGGTGGTGCCGCTGGTGTAGATGGTGTAGCTGATGTCGGTGGCATCCAGCCACTCGCAGGGCACCTGCACGCCGGCGTGGCGCTCGGTCAGGGCCTTCCAGTCGTGGTCGCGGCCGGCCACGCGGTCCATGGGCGCCAGCCCGCGGTCGACCATCAGCACCGCGCCGGGCTTGTGGCTGGACAGGCGGATCGCTTCATCCAGCAGCGGCTTGTACGGCACCACCTTGCCGCCGCGAGAGCCGGCATCGGCGCTCACGATCAGCTTGGGCGAGGCGTCCTCGATGCGCGAGGCCAGCGACACCGAGGCGAAGCCGCCGAACACCACCGAGTGGATGGCGCCGATGCGCGCGCAGGCCAGCATCGCGAAGATCGCCTCGGGCACCATGGGCATGTAGATCAGGACACGATCGCCCCGGCCCACGCCGAGGCTGCGGATCGCCGCCGCGGCACGCTGCACCTGGTCGTGCAATTGGGCGAAGGTGTAGGTCTCCTCGCGGCCCGTCTCGGTGGAGACGTGGATCAGGGCCGGCTGGTTCGGGCGGTCCTTCAGGTGACGGTCCACTGCGTTGTGGCACAGGTTGGTGGTGCCCCCGACAAACCAGCGGGTGAACGGCGCCCGGTCGTTGTCCAGGATCCGCTGGGGCGGGGTCTGCCAATCGATCAGGCGGGCCTGCTCGCCCCAGAAGGCCTCGGGCTCGTCGACCGAGCGGCGGTAGAACTCAGCGTAGGTCATGGACTCTTCTCCTCGTTGTTCCTGCAGGGCCCGGGCGGGGTCACTTGATCCAGCCCAGCACTTCCTTGAATTGCGGGTGGTCGGCGCTTCGCAGCCACTCGAACGCCACCATCTCGGTGGTGACCAGCTCCGCGCCCGCGGACGCCAGACGGTCGAAGGCGGCGTCGCGATTGCGCTCGGTGCGCGAGGCGCAGGCGTCGGTGACGACGCAGACGTCGAATTCCTCGTCCAGCAGCTCCAGCGCCGTCTGCAGCAGGCAGACATGCGCCTCGCAACCGGCGATGACCACCGTATCACGGCCCGGCGTGGGCGCCGCCGGTTTCTGCAGGTGGCGGGGCAGGCTGCGCGCATTGCCTGCCGCGGGCCGGGGCGCGGGGCGCAGGCGTGGCAAGAGCACCTGCGCCGCGCTGAAATCCATCTTGGGCAGCGCCGATCCGACCTGCGCACGCAAGGGGTCCACCGTCGGCCCCAGGCCCGCAGGATTCTGCTCGGTGGCGAACAGCGGGACCGCCAGGGCGCGCGCCACCTGGGCGAGCCGGCAGGCATGGGCCAGGGCACCCGCGCCGTCATGCAGCGCCGGCATCAGGCGCTGCTGGTAGTCCACCAGCACGAGCTGGGAGTCTTCTGGGTCAAGCAACATGGGGTCGGATTGGAGCGGTCGGCGCTGTCTCGCAACTGACACGCGCCGGGTGGCGGGCACCCCGTGCGAGCAGGTCTGTAGACAAAAGCATGATCACGGGGGCACCACCCGCAACAGGCGCCCCTGGGGGCTGTCCGTGAGCAGGTACAAGAACCCGTCGGGTCCCTGCCGGACATCGCGCAGGCGCTCGCCCACACCGTCCAGCCGCTGCTCGCGCACCACGCGCCCGCCGGCCAGCTCCAGGCGCACCAGCTGCTGGAACTTCAGGGAACCGACGAACAGGTTGCCGCGCCAGGCCGGCCCGTAGCGGTCGCTGGTGAGAAAAGCCATGCCGGACGGCGCGATCGAGGGGGTCCAGTGGTACAGGGGTGGCTCCATACCCGGCTTGGCGGTGAGCCCTTCCCCGATCGGGCCGCCGCCGTACTGCTCCCCGAAGGTCACGACGGGCCAGCCGTAGTTGCGTCCAGGCTGCGGCAGGTTGATTTCATCGCCGCCCTGCGGTCCATGCTCGTGCATCCAGAAGCGTCCATCGGGCCCCAGCGTCGCCCCCTGGGGGTTGCGGTGACCGTAGCTCCAGATCTCGGGACGGATCGCGGGGCGTCCTAGGTAGGGGTTGCCCGGCGCCGGGGCGCCCTCGGGGGTGAGGCGCAGGACCTTGCCCAGGTGGTTGTCCAGCTTCTGCGCGTCCTGCATGCGGTTGAATCGCTCGCCCAGTACCAGGAACAGGTGGCCGTCGAGCATCTGCACGATGCGGCAGCCGAAATGCAGGGGGCTGGCCACGCGCGGCTGCTGGCTGAAGATGACACGGACCTCCTCCAGGCGTTGGCTCCCTGCGGCCAGGCGGGCGCGGGCCAGGGCGGTGCCGTTGGTGCCGCCTTCGGCCGGTTCCGAGAAACAGAAGTACAGGGTGCGATTGCGTTCGAAGCCAGCGTCCAGGACCACATCCAGCAGCCCGCCCTGGCCGCGCGCCGCCACCTCGGGCAGCCCCGCCAGCGGCGGGCCCAGGCGGCCCTGGGGGTCGATCACACGCAGCCGGCCCGGACGCTCGGTCACCAGGAAACCGCCCTCGGGCAGAAAGGCCAGGGACCAGGGGTGCTCGAGTCCGCTGGCCACGGTCTGCACCCGCACGGTCCCCCCGCTCCAGGGCGGGGAGGTCGCGTGGGCGGTGGCGGCAGCGCCCCACCCCCCGGCCATGGCGGACATCAGGATCCAGGCGATACGCAGCAACATGAAGGCTCCGGCAGACGACGCGTGCCCCATTGTGCGAGAGGCGCGATGCACCGACGGGCAACCGGGGCACAGGACCGCGAGAAGGGTTGGTGACAGGCGGAAAATGAATGCCAACCGGTTACCGGGGGATGGCGGGCGGAGCCCTCCCCTGTTAAGCTTCGCCCCCCATGTTGCGCCGCCTTCTGGTCCCCCTGTTGATCCCCCTGCTCGCCCTGGCGCTGGCCCTGCCCGCGTGGGCCGCGCCATCGGCTGCGGACGACGAGATGGGCCGCTTCATGGCGGACAAGGGGCTGCTCGAACGCATCGGGCAGGTCGGTGCCACCGTGCGCGATCACACCGCGGAACTGGTCGTCCACGCCATGGGTTTCCTGGGTGTGCCCTACCGGCGTGGGGGCGACTCCGCCGCGACGGGGTTCGACTGCAGCGGCTTCGTGCGCGCCATCTACGAACAGACCGTGGGTCTGGTCCTGCCGCGCCAGGCGAACGAGCAGGCCGCCGCGACCGAGGTCATCGACCGCCAGGACCTCCAGCCCGGAGACCTCGTCTTCTTCAACACCATGCGCCGTGCGTTCAGCCACGTCGGCATCTACGTGGGCGACGGCAAGTTCATCCACGCGCCCAAGCCGGGCGCCGAGGTGCGTGTCGAGGACATGGGCGGCAGCTACTGGCGCCGCCGCTTCGACGGCGCACGCCGGGTGATCGGCGCTGGCGACCGCGCAGCCGCCGCCGATGCCGCGCTCGAGCGGCGCTGACACGCGACGCCCCGCTTTCCAGCTTCGGTTCGACTGCGCCCCGCCAGGGCCGCCGCCCGGTGGGTTACTTGCGCGCCGGGGGCAGGTCGGTACACGTCCCGTGAGCGGCTTCGGCCGCCATGCCGATGCTCTCGCCCAGGGTGGGGTGCGGATGGATGGTCTTGCCGATATCCACTTCGTCGGCACCCATCTCGATGGCCAGGGCGACCTCGCCGATCATGTCGCCGGCATGCGTGCCGACGATGCCGCCGCCCAGGATCCGGCCGCTCTCCTTGTCGAACAGCAGCTTGGTGAAGCCCTCGTCACGCCCGTTGGCGATCGCGCGGCCCGAGGCGGTCCAGGGGAACATCCCCTTCTTCACCGCGATGCCCTCGGCCTTGGCCTGGTCCTCGGTCAGGCCCACCCAGGCCACCTCGGGGTCGGTGTAGGCCACGCTGGGAATCACGCGGGCGTCGAAGAAGGCCTTCTGGCCCGCGGCCACCTCGGCCGCGACATGGGCCTCATGCACCGCCTTGTGGGCCAGCATGGGCTGCCCCACCACATCGCCGATGGCAAAGATGTGCGGCACGTTGGTGCGCATCTGCGTGTCCACCGGGATGAAGCCGCGGTCGCTCACGGCGACGCCGGCCTTGTCCGCGCCGATCTTCCTGCCGTTGGGCGTGCGGCCCACGGCCTGCAGCACCAGGTCATACCGCTGCGGTTCCATGGGCGCCTGCTCGCCCTCGAAACGCACGAGGATGCCGTCCTTCGTGGCCTCGGCGCCCACCGTCTTGGTCTTGAGCATGACGTGGTCAAAGCGCGGCGCGTTCATCTTCTGCCACACCTTGACCAGGTCGCGGTCGGCGCCCTGCATCAAGCCGTCCATCATTTCCACCACGTCCAGGCGCGCGCCCAGCGTGGAGTACACGGTGCCCATCTCCAGTCCGATGATGCCGCCGCCCAGCACCAGCATGCGCTTGGGAACGGAGGCCAGGCCCAGCGCGCCGGTGGAATCCACCACGCGCGGATCGTCCGGCATGAACGGCAGGCGCACCGCCTGCGAACCGGCCGCGATGATGGCCTGCTTGAACTTGATCGTCTGGGTCTTGCCGGTCTTGTCCTGGCCGTCACCCGTGGTCTCTTCCACCTGCACATGGTGCGGGTCGAGGAAGGCGCCGTAGCCACGCACGATCGTGACCTTGCGCATCTTGGCCATGGCGGCCAGGCCGCCAGTGAGCTTGCCCACCACCTTGCCCTTGTGCGCGCGCAGCTTGTCGATGTCGATCGTCGGTTTGCCGAAGCTCACGCCCAGCGACTCGAAATGGCTCACTTCGTCCATGACCGCCGCCACGTGCAGCAAGGCCTTGGAGGGGATGCAGCCCACGTTCAGACACACGCCGCCCAGCGTGGCGTAGCGTTCGACCAGAACGACCTTCATGCCCAGGTCCGCGGCGCGGAAGGCGGCGGAGTAACCGCCGGGGCCGGCGCCGAGCACCAGCAGGTCGCACTCGAGGTCGACCCCACCGGCGTAGCTGGCGGCAGGCGCTGCAGCGACAGCGGGCGCAGGAGTCGGCACAGCGGCTGGAGCAGCCTGAGCGGCAGGCGCGGGGGCGGCGCTCGCAGCAGGTGCAGGGGCAGGTGCAGGGGTTGACGCCGAAGCGCCCGCCTGCGCCTCCAGCACCAGCAGCACCGAGCCCTCGGACACCTTGTCGCCAAGCTTGACCTTGAGCTCCTTGACCACACCCGCGTGGCTGGACGGGATCTCCATCGAGGCCTTGTCACTTTCGACGGTGACCAGGGACTGTTCGGCCTTGATCGTGTCACCCGGTTGGACCAGGACCTCGATCACCGCCACTTCGGAGAAATCGCCGATGTCCGGCACCTTGACTTCAACACGACTCATGGATTTTTTTCCTTGGTTTTGACGGTGAATACATCCCAGGGCCCCGCGGAGTTGCGGTCGAACTCGCAGCCCGCGGCCATGCCGGCCTCGACGACCTCGCGCGCGGTCTTGGCCTTGCCGTAGGCCGTGTGCATGGCCCCCAGGGCAAAGCTGCGGCCCGAACCGATGCCCCAGAATTCCTTGAACTCGAAGACCTCGCGATAGCTGTAGAGGCCGTAGATGCCGCTGGCGTTGGCGATGACCACGCTGAACTGGCTGGACTCGTAGGGGTCGCTGTCCTCCTCCTTGGTCTGGAGGAAGAAGTTTTCCTTGAGGTAAGGGTGCAGCTTGGTGAAGGTGTCGAACACCTCGTCCTTGCTGCCGAGCTGCAGGATCTCGCGCGGCATCGAGTTCAGCGCCTTGCGCAGCACCGGGAAGTGGGCCACCGTGCCGGCCATGCCGATGTAGCTGGGCCCGGCATCGGTGTCGATGCGGAAGATCTTGCTGTTGTCCTCGAAGCGATGCGTCAGACGCGTGTCGCCGAAGGTCACCAGGGTATCGGCCGCGATGGCGATCTGCCCGCCCTTGCGGGCCACTACGACAGTGGTCATGGCAAATGGTAGCCGGGCCGAAACAGCCCGAGGCCGGTCAGAGCATCACGCGGCGGAAATCCGCCAGGATCTGCCCGAGGTACACGTTGAAGCGGGCCGCCGCCGCTCCGTCGATGACCCGGTGGTCCCAGGACAGCGACAGCGGCAGCATCAGGCGCGGCTGGAACTGCTTGCCGTCCCACACCGGTTCCGTCTGGCTCTTGCACACGCCCAGGATGGCCACCTCGGGTGCATTGATGATGGGCGTGAAGTAGCGCCCTCCGATGCCGCCGAGCGAAGAGATGGTGAAGCTCGCGCCCTGCATCTCGCCGGGCGTGAGCTTGCCGTCACGGGCCTTCTTGGCCAGCTCGCCCATCTCCTGGCTGATCTGGAAGATGCCCTTCTTGTCGGCATCGCGGATCACAGGCACGACCAGGCCGTTGGGCGTGTCCGCCGCAAAGCCGATGTGGAAATACTGCTTCAGGACCAGCTGATCGCCATCCAGGGAGCTGTTGAACTCGGGGAATTTCTTGAGCGCCGCCACGCTGGCCTTGATCAGGAAGGCGAGCATGGTGACCTTGATGCCCGACTTCTCGTTCTCCTTGTTCAACTGGACACGGAAGGCTTCCAGCTCGGTGATGTCGGCATCGTCATGGTTGGTGACGTGGGGGATCATCACCCAGTTGCGGTGCAGGTTGGCCGCGCTGATCTTCTTGATGCGCGAGAGATCCTTGCGTTCGATGGCGCCGAACTTGGTGAAATCGACCTTCGGCCAGGGCAGCAGGTCCAGGCCCGCGCCGCCCGCGCCGGCGGGCGCCTGGGCGGCCGCGGCACGCGTGGTGGCCGTGCCGCTCATGACGGCCTTGGTGAAGGCCTGCACGTCTTCCTGGGTGATGCGCCCCTTGGCGCCCGTGCCCTTGACCTCCTGCAGCGGCACACCGAGTTCGCGGGCGAACTTGCGCACCGAGGGAGACGCATGGGGCAGTGCGCCCGACGGGGCGCTGGGCTCGTGCGGTGCGAGGGCCGCCGTCGGCGAGGTGCGCTCCGGCAGGGGTGCAGGCGCCACGGCCGGGGCGGCGGGCACAGCCACCGGGGTTGGTGCCGCAGGCGCGGGCGCGGGTGCAGCAGCCGCCGGAGCGGCTGCAGGTGCCGGCGCAGGCACAGCCGCGCCAGCGCTTTCCAGCATCACCACCACCGTGCCCTCGGACACCTTGTCGCCGAGCTTGACCTTGAGCTCCTTGACCACGCCGCCCGCGGACGACGGGATCTCCATCGAGGCCTTGTCGGATTCGACCGTGATCAGGGACTGCTCGGGCTGGACGGCGTCACCGGGCTGGACCAGCAGCTCGATGACGGACACCTCGTCGAAGTCCCCGATGTCGGGGACCTTCACTTCGATCAACGCCATGTTTCCTGTTCTCCGTGTTCTTCTTGATTGAGTCGCCCGGGATCAGGCGTACAGCGGGTTGACGCGATCGACCTTCAGGCCGTACTTCTTGATCGCCTCGGCCACCTTGGCGGCGGGCACGGTGCCCTCTTCGCTCAGCGCCTTCAGGGCCGCCACGACGATGTAGTGGCGATTGACCTCGAAGTGCTCGCGCAGCTTGCTGCGGAAGTCGCTGCGGCCGAAGCCGTCGGTGCCCAGGACCTTGTAGGTGCGCCCCTTGGGCAGGTACGGGCGGATCTGCTCGGTGTAGGCCTTGATGTAGTCCGTGGACGCGATCACCGGGCCGGTGTGCTTCTCGAGTTGCTGGGCCACGAAGGGCACGCGGGCCTTCTCGGTGGGGTGCAGCAGGTTCCAGCGTTCGCAGTCCTGGCCGTCACGGGCCAGCTCGTTGAAGCTGGGGCAGCTCCAGACGCTGGCGGACACGCCCCACTCCTTCTCGAGCATCTCCTGGGCGACCAGCGACTCGCGCAGGATCGTGCCCGACCCGAGCAGCTGCACGCGCGGCGTGAGTTTCGCGCCGGGCTTGAACAGGTACATGCCCTTGATGATTTCCTCCTCGGTGCCCGCGGTCAGGCCCGGCATCGGGTAGTTCTCGTTCAGGAGGGTGATGTAGTAGAAGACGTTCTCCTGCTTCTCGACCATGCGCTTGAGGCCGTGATGCATGATCACGCCCACTTCGTGCGCGAAGGTGGGGTCGTAGGAGATGCAGTTCGGAATCGTGGCCGCCAGGATGTGGCTGTGGCCGTCCTCGTGCTGCAGGCCTTCGCCGTTCAGGGTGGTGCGCCCCGAGGTGCCTCCGAGCAGGAAGCCGCGGGCCTGCATGTCGCCCGCCGCCCAGCACAGGTCGCCCACCCGCTGCAGGCCGAACATCGAGTAGTAGATGTAGAACGGCACCATGATGCGGTTGTTCGTCGAATACGACGTGGCCGCGGCAATCCAGCTGGCCATGCCGCCGGCCTCGTTGATGCCTTCCTGCAGGATCTGGCCGTTGACTTCTTCCTTGTAGTAGGACACCTGGTCGCGGTCCTGCGGGGTGTACTTCTGGCCGTCGGGGTTGTAGATGCCGATCTGTCGGAACAAACCTTCCATGCCGAAGGTGCGGGCCTCGTCCACCAGGATGGGGACGGCGCGCGGGCCCAGCGCCTTGTCACGCAGCAGCGCGGTGAGGAAACGCACATAGGCCTGGGTGGTGGAGATCTCGCGGCCCTCGGCGGTGGGCTCGAGTACCGCCTTGAAGGCGTCCAGCGGCGGCACGGCCAGCTGCTCGTCGGCCTTGGTGCGGCGATGCGGCAGGTAGCCCCCAAGGGCCTTGCGCCGCTCGTGCAGGTACTGCATCTCGGGCGTGTTGTCGGCCGGCTTGTAGAAGGGGATCTCGGGCAGCTTCTCGTCGGGGATGGGGATGTTGAAGCGGTCGCGGAAGGCCTTGATGTCCTCGTCGGTGAGCTTCTTGGCCTGGTGGGCGATGTTCTTGCCCTCGGCGGCCTTGCCCATGCCGAAGCCCTTGACCGTCTTGATCAGGAGCACCGTGGGCTGGCCCTTGTGGTTCACGGCGGCGTTGTACGCGGCGTACACCTTCTGCGGGTCGTGGCCGCCGCGATTGAGGCGCCAGATGTCGTCGTCGGACATATGGGCCACCATCTCGAGCAGCTTGGGGTGGCGGCCGAAGAAGTTCTTGCGCACGAAGGCCCCGTCGTTGGCCTTCATGGCCTGGTAGTCGCCATCGAGCGTGTCCATCATGACCTGGCGCAGGATGCCGTCCTTGTCACGCGC
>JACCDM011398939.1_pt1 | contig 11584 bp, 13 predicted proteins | sample 7445851 | NCBI WGS metagenome assembly JACCDM01 (sample SAMN15323438, study PRJNA562643) | freshwater metagenome | isolation source: river surface water | place: USA:Blue River Watershed | collected 2017-08-16
AGTCGACGACCCAGTTCAATCAGCTTGACCGGGTCGCTGGTTGGCATGCTCAACTGAACGACCGGAATGTCTGCATCTGGATACATGACCTTTAGCGGAACCCAAGCACCGTGGTCTAGCCCGCGACTCGGGTGTTGGTGCAAAGGTTCGGTGTCTGGCATTAGCTTTGCGACCATTTCGCCAAGCCACGAGGCGTCTGGGGTCTCATATTTCATGTTGTAGAAACGCGGTGAAAAACCGCCGAAGTCATAAATCAGCGGAGTGTTGGCCGCTGTAGCCGAAATCGAAATCGGTGCGCTCTCCCAGTGGGCGCTCACGATCAAAATCGCCTTCGGTTTTGCTATTTCGCCCGACCAGGTGGCGAGCTGGTTCATCCAGAGCTCGTCATCAAGCAGCGGCGGTGCGCCGTGCGATAGGTAGAGGCTTGGCAGGGTTGCGTTCATGACTTAAGTAAAGCACCCCTTGACAAGAAAGGCAAGAACTGCGGCTATTCAGCCTTTTCGTTGAATTCGAGCAAAATCGCTTCAGCATTTGAGGTGCCACAGCGGCTGACCCCAGCTTCGATGAAATCAATCACCTGGTCGACCGTTCGCACTCCTCCGCTTGCCTTCACGCGAAGACGATCTCCAACCGTGGCCTTCATTAGACGAATGTTTTCGAGTGTTGCTCCGGCTGTCGAAAAGCCGGTCGAGGTCTTTACGAAGTCTGCGCCGGCTTGCTCTGCCAACTCGCAGCCTCGAACAATCTGCTCGGCGGTCAGCAGGGCGGTTTCGAGGATCACCTTGAGGTGCGCTCCACCAGCGTGAGCCGCATTTGCAACTGCACGGATGTCTTCGAGCACAAGCTCGTCATCGCCGCCGATTAGCCCGCCAACGTTGATGACCATGTCAACCTCGCTAGCGCCATTCTTAGTCGCCTCGGTCGCTTCAAAAGCCTTTGCAGCTGTTGTAATCGCCCCATGCGGAAACCCAACTGTTGCACATACCGGAACACCGCTGCCATCGAGCAACTTTGCCGCCTGAGCGATATTCAAACCCTGAACGCAGTAGCTCGCCGTGGAATATTTTGCGGCAATTGCTGCACCTGCCTCAATGTCGGCGCGCGTCACCTCTGGCTTGAGCACAGAGTGATCTAGAGTCTTGGCGATTTGTTCGAAGGTGTAGCCACGATAGGTTGCAGTCATGTCTTCAGTCTAGATTTGATTTGTGCGAATCACTGTGACGGTCAAGCCCGGCTCAACGAAGGGCCCATTGGTCGAAACCAATGAAGACGGTTCGCTGACGGTATTCCTCAAGCAGCGTGCCGTCGACGGCGCAGCCAACACCGCGCTCATTGAGGTGGTAGCCAAGCACTTTGGCACTCGCAAAGCCAACGTAGAAATCGAATCGGGCTTCACCTCGCGCATCAAACGCCTGCGAGTTGCGGCTTAAACAAGAAAACCGCCCATCAGGCGGTTTTCTTTAATATCTGTGGACCTAAGGGGATTTGAACCCCTGACCCCCTGCATGCCATGCAGGTGCGCTACCAGCTGCGCCATAGGCCCATTCGTTGCTAGACCTAAGTTTATAACAGTTTTAGGTTGTCGGAATGTCGAGTTTGATGACAGGCGAATCTTTCCAGAGACGCTCTAGCGAGTAATACATGCGGTCTTCTTCGTGCATCACGTGACAAACTACGTCGCCAAAGTCGAGAAGAATCCAGCGGCCCAATTCTTTGCCCTCGCGTCGAAGGGTCTTGTGCCCGGCCTCGAGCATCTTGTCTTGAATCTCATCTGCAATCGATGCGACCTGACGCTCGTTGCGACCAGATGCGAGCAGAAAGATATCCGTGAGCGGCATGAGTTCTGAAACATCAAGCGCGACGATGTTCTCGGCGATCTTGTCTGCTGCTGCATTTGCAGCGATGTTGGTGAGTTTGATTGCGGTTGCTGTAGCGGTCAATTTTTCCTAAATGATTTTGAGCCAGAAAGCTGCGACGACAAGCGAGCCGAGTGCGACCATGCCGATTGCAGCTGCCAATACCAAATATGGGTGGCTGCTTCCGCGCTTGAGATTTGTTGGAATTACTTTGAACTTTGAAACTGCGTTGACCACACCGGTCACGCGCATTGGTGCGATTGTGTTGATAAACCCCGTGGCGTTATCAACTTGGATGGCTGAATCGAGGGCTGCTGCCTCTTGAATAATCTGAATCTCACCGGTGCTGTTGTCGGTTAGTTCAATTGGCAACTGAATTGCACCGGTGGTCAAGATTTCGCCGGTTTCACTAATTGTTGCGGTGTAGTTGGTTAGATCTTGAACCTGATCAATCATGATGGAGTTCGTAGTTGGCTCGACTACCAATCCGGGTGAAACATCGAACATAGATTCGACCTGGTTGTTCAGGTAGCTGAAGTCGTCAGACGTCGCGGTCGCGACTTCGAAGTCTGTCGGCTCAAGGTCAGGCAACTGCTCTGCAAGGTCGCCCTCATAAGGAAGCTCTGTTTCGATTGCTGGCTCAACCGCTGCAGCAATCTCATCGCTGCCCGTAAGTCGCTGCAACTCTCGCAACTGCCTGCGAGTTAGCGGCTCGCTGCTGCCGATTGCGAGGTCACTCAGGTCGACGGTGAAGCCCTCTGGTGCTTCAAAAGCAGGAAACTCAGTCGGCAAGCTCAGCGGCTCAGGCATTCGAATCGGGTCGGCGACTGGCTCAGCTGCCGGCTCTGGTTTTGCTAGCGTCGCTACCGCAATCGAAGGTGCAGGAGCAACCGGCTTCAAGTCGAAGAACTTCGGCTTGTCTTCTTGAACCTTTGTGGTCACCGGCTGCACATCAACTGGAGCTGCAACCGGAGCAGGGATTTCGAAATCGTCTGGGTCGAAGAATGCGCTAGCCATTCGAACCTCGATAAAGCTTGTGTTTGTTGATGTATTGAACAACGCCATCAGGAACCAAATACCAAACCGGTTCTTGGTTTGCTGAACGCTGACGAATGTCTGTCGAAGAAATCGAAAGCGCTGGAACTTCTAGAACTTCTATCGCTCCAGCAGGAGCGGTCTCGGGTAGCTTCATCGCGTGCCCGGGTCGGGTTACCGCTACGAACTTTGCCGAACCCCAAAGTTGATCGACGTCTTTCCAGGCGAGAATCTGGGTGATTGCATCGGCACCGGTAATAAAGAACAAGTCTGCGTCTGGATAAACAGCCTGGATGTCGCGAAGGGTATCAACCGTGTATGTCGGACCATCGCGGTCGATGTCGACTCGGCTGACGTTGAATCGCGGATTAGAAGCAGTTGCAATAACCGTCATCAGGTAGCGATCTTCAGAGTTGGTGACTTGGGTTTTTTGCCAAGGCTCACCGGTCGGCACAAAAATAACCTGATCGAGGTTTAATGCGGCAGCGACTTCACTGGCCGCAACCAAGTGTCCGTGGTGAATAGGGTCGAAGGTTCCACCCATTACACCCAGTCGAAGTTTGGCCATAAAAACCTATATCGCCGAAAGGGCTTAGTGGTGACCTTCTGAGTTGCTCTGCTTGTGGTCGTGGCGGTTAGCTACGTCGCGGTAGCTCCAGGTCACAACGCCTAGCAAAATGAATACACCCATGGCAATTAGGCCAAAGACTACGCCAGGAAAAGGCAACTGAACCGCGGCTTCTTCTGCCATCTGCTTGAACATTTTTCTCCTAAAGACTTCGAGACAAGACTACCTTAGGTGCGGGTTTGACCGGCCCCACGAACCAACCATTTGGTGCTGGTTAGCTCGAGAATGCCCATCGGGCCGCGGGCGTGCAACTTTTGAGTCGAGATTCCGACCTCGGCACCAAAGCCGAACTCTCCCCCGTCGGTGAAACGGGTTGAAGCGTTGACCATGACGGTTGAGGCATCAACCTCGGCCAAGAAGCGCTCGGCATTCTCAACGTTCTCAGTAATGATCGACTCAGTGTGCTTGGTGCCATATTTGGCAATGTGGGCAAGGGCCTCGTCGAGATCTGCCACGACTTTTACCGCCAAATCGAGATCGTGGTACTCGGTCATCCAGTCTTCTTCGGTCGCTGCGACGGCACCGGCAAACAAACGCTGAGTCTGGTCATCGCCGTGAATAACTACGTTCGAGGCCGCGAGTCGATTTAGCACCTCTGGCAAGATTCGCTCTGCAGCTTTTTCGTGAATCAACAAGGTTTCAACCGCATTGCAGACGCTTGGGCGCTGAACCTTTGCGTTGTGCAGAATTTCGACGGCCCAGTCGAGTCGAGCAGTCTCGTCGACAAAGATGTGAACAACGCCATCGCCGGTTTGAATAACTGGAACCTTCGATTCGGTGACAACTGCCTGAATCAAGCCCGCACCACCGCGAGGAATCAGCACGTCGATTAGCCCGACGGCCTTCATCATCTCTTGGCCACCTTCGCGACCGAATTCGTCGAGAGTGTGAATGGCATCAGGGTCAATCGAGGCCATCGCAAGCGCGTCTTGCAAAAGCTTGACCAATACTTCGTTGCTGCTTTGGGCGTCACGGCCACCACGCAAGACAACCGCATTGCCGCTCTTGATTGCTAGAACTGCAATGTCAATTGTGACGTTAGGGCGAGCCTCATAGATGACACCAATGACGCCTAGCGGAACACGAACCTGAGTTAGCTTCAAACCATTCGGCAAAGTCATGCCGCGAATCACGTCACCAATTGGGTCAGGCAATGTCGTGATTTTGCTAACCGAGTCTGAAATCGCACGAATGCGCTTTGCATCGAGACGAATGCGGTCTTGAGTGCTTGCAGTCATTTCTGCCGCTTGACCGCGCTCGATGTCTTTGTTGTTAGCGACGATAATCTCGTCAGTTCGCTCAATCAACAAGGCTGCGATGTTGTGAAGAACTTGAGCGCGCTTCGCAGAGCTAGCCTGAGCCAACTCGGTCGAGGCGGCCTTGACCAAATTCATTTTGTCGATTGCTGAAAGCATTAGTGCTCCTTTGCTTCGAACCAGGTTCCTACATTTTGCCCAGTGAGAGCCTCTGCGACAAGGTCTGAGCTTGTCAACAGAACAGAGACTCCGGCCTCTGTTGCAACTTTGGCGGCCGAAACCTTGGTTACTGCACCGCCGGTGCCTACGCTGCTGCCAGAGCCACCAATCTCGACCTCAGCTAGTTCGTCGCCGAAGGCTACGCGCTCGATGCGCTTCGCGCCCGGCTTGCTTGGTGGCATGTCATAGAGTGCGTCGACATCGCTAAGCAAAATAAGGGCATCGGCTTCGACCAACACCGCAACCAAAGCTGCGAGACGGTCGTTATCGCCGAAGCGAATTTCTGCGGTGGCAACGGTGTCGTTCTCGTTCACGATAGGAATCACTCGAAGCGAGACCAAGCGCTCCATCGCACGCTTCGCGTTCTCGCGAGTTTCTGTGCCCTCAAGATCTTGAGCGGTTAGCAATACCTGCCCGGCAATTAGGTCATAGCGCTCGAGGCTGCTCTGGTAGCGAGAGATCAATCGCCCCTGACCAACCGAAGCCAATGCCTGTGAAGTTGCCAAGTCGTCAGGTTTAGATTCGAGGTTCAAGAGCGGCATTCCGGTTGCGATTGCTCCAGAGGTCACCAAAATAACTTCTTGGCCGGTTTTGTGTGCAGCTGCGAGAGCATCGACAAGTTTCTCGATCTTGTGTTGGTTTTCGCCACTGATTGAAGACGAACCAACTTTGACGACAACGCGCTTTGCGCTAGTCAAGTCTGATTGATTGTGAAGAACCATTAGTCCTCCTGCTCGCTTGCCTCGCTGCGATCTTGGTTCGCGCCCTTATCAACCGGATTCTCTGGTTTGAAGTCAGAAGGCTTAGACCAGATACCGGCCTTGCGTTCTTTCTCCATCTCGGCACGAATTTCGGCCTTGCGATCCATGCGTTCTTTATAAGCTTCGCGGCGATCGTTGGTGGTGCGTCGTGGGTTCTGATCAATTCGAATGTCTTCACCTCGACGGCCACCGATTAGTTCACCGGCGCTAGCAATAGAAGGCTCCCAGTCGAAGAGAACGCCCTGACCTGGGCCAATAACAACTGTCGAACCTGCAATTGCGCCAGCCTTGAACAAGGCCTCTTCGATTCCAAGTTTGAATAGTCGGTCACCAAGGTAGCCAACGGCTTCGTCGTTACCGAACTGTGTTTGCGCAACCCATCGCTCTGGTTTGACGCCGAGAATTCTGAAGAACTCGCCTTCGTGAGAGTTCTCTTTGGTCACGGTGAACTTGCTCTCGTCGCGACGCGACTGCATCAATGTGATTCTTGGTCGCACAGGTGCGATTGCTGCGCGAGTCTTGCGCTCTTGCTCGACCAATTGCGCGAGAGCGAAGTTGAGTTCGCGAAGACCTTCGTGGCTCGCTGCCGAAACGATAAACACTCGGTAACCGCGAGCCTCGAGATCAGGCTTTACGAATTCGGCGAGCTCGCGAGCGTCAGGAACATCTGCCTTGTTCAAGGCAATCAACTGTGGACGCTGAGTTAGCGGAAGCTCACCTTCAGGAACCTGATATGCATCGAGTTCGTGCAAAATCTTTTCGAGGTCTGTGATTGGGTCACGCTGTGGCTCGAGTGTTGCGCAATCGATAACGTGCAGCAGTGCCGAGCAACGCTCAACGTGACGCAAGAACTGCAGACCAAGGCCCTTGCCTTCGCTCGCACCCTCGATAAGCCCTGGAACATCTGCGATTACATAGCGGGTTTGCTCGGCCTGAACCACGCCAAGGTTCGGGTGCAAAGTTGTGAACGGGTAATCTGCGATCTTCGGTCGAGCGGCAGACATCGAAGCAATCAAGCTAGATTTGCCAGCACTCGGATAGCCCACAAGAGCAACGTCTGCAACGGTCTTGAGCTCAAGAATTACATCGCCCTGCCAACCAGGAACGCCGAGCAAAGCGAAACCTGGTGCCTTGCGCTTCGAGCTCGAGAGCGCTGCGTTGCCCTTGCCGCCCATGCCGCCTTCGGCGACCACGAGCTCCATGCCTGGCTCAAGAAGGTCAGCGATTAGTTCGCCATTGGCCTTCTTGACGACTGTTCCAATTGGAACCGGAAGTTTTACATCGGCACCGGTTGCGCCATTGCGAAAATCACCGGCACCGTCGCCACCGTCGCCACCGCTGCGGTGCGGGTGAAAGTGATATTCCAGAAGAGTGGTTGTGTTCGGGTCGGCGATTAGCGAGATGCTTCCGCCATTACCGCCGTCTGCACCATCTGGGCCAGCTAGTGGCTTGAACTTTTCGCGGTGCACAGAAACGCAACCGTCGCCGCCGTTTCCGGCGCGTAGGTGAAGGGTGACTTGATCAACGAATGTAACCATGATTCCCTCCCGATGCGTTTAGAAACAGCAAAGGCGAGCCAAAGGCTCGCCTCGCTGAGAGTTTTGTTAGTTAAGCAGCAACAACAATGTTGACTACGCGACGGCCACCCTTGGTGCCGAACTGAACTGCGCCTGCAGCAAGTGCGAACAGAGTGTCGTCTTTGCCCTTGCCCACGTTTACACCTGGGTGAAAGTGAGTTCCGCGCTGACGAACAATGATTTCGCCTGAGTTAACAACTTGACCTGCGTAACGCTTTACGCCAAGACGCTGTGCATTTGAATCGCGACCGTTTCGGGTCGAGCTAACACCTTTTTTGGAAGCCATTTTGTGTCAGTCCTTTACTTAATCTCAGTGACCTTGACACGGGTTAGCTCTGCACGGAAACCCATGCGGCGCTTGAAACCGGTCTTGTTCTTGTAGTGCTGAATGATGATCTTTGGGCCACGAAGGTCGCCGATTACCTCAGCGGTAACCTTCACCTTTGCCAAAGCTGCTGCGTCTGAAGTGACTTTGTCACCGTCGACTAGCAAAAGTACTGGAAGCTCGATCTTGCCACTGCCGTCTTGCTTGATACGGTCGAGCGTGACGATGGTGCCGACTGACACCTTCTCTTGACGGCCGCCTGCGCGGACTACTGCGTAAACCACAGATCTACCCTTTGTTCAAAGAATTGAAAATGTTGCATTCGCGAAAACTCAGCGGGCAACGAGCTTCTAGTTTAGCCACCAATTTGGCTTCGGTCAAACCTATTTGCCCTAGTTTTCGGCTTTTTTAGCTAGCGACCCCGACGGCTTCGAGGTTTTCTTCTGCCCTGCCCCGGAGCCTTTGGCTCAGGAAGAGCCTCTAGCACCGATTCGAGCAAATCGTTGGCCTGTGCGGCCTCTGGAGCTGCGCTGTCGCCAGCATCCTTGATTACCGGAGCAACAATTGGGCTCGGCTCTCCGGCTGCTTCGTGGGCGGCAACGGTCGAAGCGGCAATCTTGGTGATGGCGTTTCCGAGCTCGACGGCACGCTCAGGGGTAACCACCTTGGCAACCTCTGGCTTCTTGTCGCGGTTCTTCTGCTTGCCCTGCTGCTGCTTCTGCGGCTTTGAGTCTTCGCCGACGTGCTGCTTAGAGCGCATGATTGGCTCGTGGTGCACGATGACACCGCGCGAAGCACAAGCCTCACAAGGTTCGCTGAATGCTTCAAGCAGCCCGATGCCGAGCTTCTTTCGAGTCATCTTAACCAAGCCGAGCGAAGTGACTTCGGCAACCTGGTGCTTAGTGCGGTCGCGACTTAGGCATTCCATCAATCGACGCAAAACGAGATCGCGGTTTGATTCGAGAACCATGTCGATGAAGTCGATGACGATAATTCCACCGATGTCGCGAAGACGCATCTGGCGAACGATTTCTTCGGCAGCTTCGAGGTTGTTCTTGGTCACGGTCTCTTCGAGGTTTCCGCCAGAGCCAACAAACTTGCCGGTGTTCACATCGACAACTGTCATAGCTTCTGTGCGGTCGATAACTAGAGATCCACCACTCGGCAAATAAACCTTTCGATCGAGAGCCTTTGCAATCTGCTCGCCGATTCGGAATTCATCGAAGACATCTTTCTCGCCCTTGAACATTTCGACTCGTTCGAGAAGATCAGGAGCAACGCCCTGAAGGTATTCGCTGATTACCTGATAAGCATCGTCGCCCGAGATAACCATCTTGTTGAAGTCTTCGTTGAAGACGTCGCGAACAATCTTGACCAAAAGGTCAGGCTCACTGTGAAGAAGTGAAGGCGCATTGCCAACTTCAACCTTCTTCTCAATGTCAGCCCACTGCTCTTGCAAGCGCTGAACATCAAGAGTTAGCTGCTCTTCGGTTGCACCTTCAGCTGCGGTGCGAACGATAACGCCAGCGTCTTCAGGAAGAATCTCTTTCAAAATTTTCTTTAGTCGTGAACGCTCTGACTCAGGAAGCTTGCGAGAGATTCCGTTCATAGAACCGTTAGGCACATAGACCAGGTAACGACCCGGAAGCGAAACCTGCGAGGTTAGACGTGCACCCTTTTGACCAACCGGATCTTTGGTCACCTGAACCAAAACGGTGTCGCCACTCTTGAGCGCTAGCTCGATGCGGCGAGGCTGGTTGCCAGTCTCTGCAAGTTCCCAGTCGACCTCACCCGAATAAAGCACTGCGTTGCGGCCACGGCCGATGTCAACGAACGCGGCCTCCATTGAAGGCAAAACGTTCTGAACCTTGCCCAGATAGACGTTGCCGATTAGCGAAGCCTCCGAGGCCTTTGCCACATAGTGCTCGACGAGAATCTTGTCTTCAAGAACGCCAAGTTGGATCTTGCCGTCTTTCGAACGAACCACCATCGTGCGATCGACTGCTTCACGACGTGCCAAGAATTCTGACTCGGTGATCGTGTTGCTGCGACGACGACCAGCATCGCGACCATCGCGACGACGCTGCTTCTTAGCTTCGAGACGAGTCGAACCTTTGATGCGAGTTGGTTCGTTGCTTGGCTCTTTAGGTTCGCGAGGAGTTCGCACCTTTACGACGGTGTTCGGCGGCAGCTGCTCGCCTTCTGCAAGTTCACCCTCACGACGACGCGAACGACGACGCACGTGCGAGTCTGAACCGTCAGTGTTGTTTGACTTCTTGTCTTCGACCGGGCGACCACGCTTTTTGTCGATTACCGGAGTCGGAAGATCTGGCGCCATAAACAACATCGAGGTTGCGGTGACGGCAACCGGAGCGGTCTTAGCAGGCTCTGCTTTCGCAGTTTCGCCTGTTTTTGATTCGCTCTTCTTAGCCGCAGGTTTTTTAGCAGCCGTCTTCTTTGCTTCGGCCTTTTCTGCTACTGGTGCATCGGCATCGGTTTTCTTGGCAGCTGGCTTTTTTGCAGCAGGCTTCTTAGCCGCGTCTGTTGTTTTCTTTGCCGCTGGCTTCTTGGCCGCAGTCTTTTTCTCAGTTGTAGGTTCGACTGATTCTGAATTATTTTCTTTCACCATTTCTGGTGCACTCCAAGCTGTTTCTCTTTCGGGCCACACTCACCGAGATCGAAACCTTTAAACCTATGTTGATCACTTTTGTGACCAACCAAACCTTTTCGAGTCATTGCTAAGTGGCGCCTGCTGCCCGATGGGTCTTATGCGGCAATCTCACGGATGCTCGAGAAATCTGCGCTGCCTAGCGTGTGGGCTAGAGCAACTGCTTTCTAGTATGGCACTCGACCCCTGAATTGTCAGTAGGCGCGGGTCTAGACTTGGTGCTATGAGCAGCGAAACCAGCACTAAAACCCCAACGGTTGAGGCATCTAAGCCCCTTGCGATTTTCTTGATAATTGCCGGAATCACCGGCTGGCTGGCCTCGTTCTTGCTCACTCTCGAGCGTTTTCACGTGGCAAGCGACCCTAACGCCACCCTAAGTTGCGACGTTGCCAGCTTCATTTCGTGCAAGTCAGTAATGCTCAGCCCCGAGGCAAAACTCTTTGGCTTTCCGAACCCACTCATTGGCATTGCAGCCTTCGTGGCACCAATCGCTGTCGGAGTCGCCGTTTTGGCTGGGGCAAAGTTTGCCAACTGGTTCTGGCAACTGTTCTTCGCAGGACAGGTTTTGGCTTTCACATTTGTGCTTTGGCTAGCCAGCACCGCCATCTTCGACATTGGCGCTCTTTGCCCTTACTGCATGGTCGCTTGGGCAGCCGTGATTCCAATGTTCTGGCAGTTGCTTGCACACGGCGGTCGCGAGGGCTACCTGCCTATGCCAGCAAAATCGATCAACTTCTTCTTCAAGGCCTATGACTGGGCTTGGCTAGTTTCACTTATCACTGTGCTTGCAATTGCAACCGTCATTGCAGTGCAGTTCTGGAACCTCTGGTTGAAGTTCTTCAACATTGCCTAAGTCTCTGGGCCTAATTCGCTAGGCCTAACGCTCTGGGTCTAATTCTCTAGACGCGAGTTATCAGAAACGGTTTAGAACCAAAGAGCAAGTTCGCGCGCTGCAGATTCTGGCGAGTCTGAGCCGTGAACAAGGTTCTGCTGAACCTTCAGCCCCCAGTCGCGACCCAAATCACCACGGATGGTACCAGGCGCTGCGACTGTTGGGTCTGTCGCTCCGGCTAGCGCGCGAAAACCCTCGATAACTCGATCGCCCTCAACACAGAGAGCAACAACGTCGGCTCTCTTCATGAATTCGACAAGCGGCTCGAAGAACGGCTTGCCCTCGTGCTCGGCGTAGTGCGCGTGCAATAGGTCGTTTGTCGGAGTGAACTTTTTCATCTCGACGATGCGGTATCCCTTTTTCTCAA
>JACCDM011680557.1_pt1 | contig 11583 bp, 12 predicted proteins | sample 7445851 | NCBI WGS metagenome assembly JACCDM01 (sample SAMN15323438, study PRJNA562643) | freshwater metagenome | isolation source: river surface water | place: USA:Blue River Watershed | collected 2017-08-16
AGCGCCGCGCGACGCGGCGTGTCGAGCGTGGGGACGGGCGCCAGCGGCGACACGAGCGCACGGAGCCAGAGGCCGGTCCCACCGCAGACGATCACCGGACGGCCAGCCTGCTCCGCCGCCGCGATCCACCCCGCGGCCTCACGCGCCCAGCGGCCGGCGGACCATCGGTCGTCCGGCGCGGCGACATCGATCCCTTCGTGGGACACCCGTGCGCGCTCCACCGTCGTCGGTTTCGCCGTCCCGATGTCGAAGCCGCGGTAGATCTGGCGCGAGTCGGCGCTGACGATCACGGCCCCATGCGCCTCCGCGAGCGCCAACGCGAGGGCTGACTTCCCCGCCCCGGTCGGCCCGGTGATGATCGTGAGGGGGCGCGGCGCGGTCATCGGCGACCGAAGCGTCGGTCGACCTCGTCCCACGGGACCTGCAGGATGGTCGCCCGGCCGTGCACGTCGTGGGCGGGGAGCGTGGTGCGCGCGAGGGCGATGTAGAGCGCCCGCATCTCGTCTGGCGCGAGGAGATCCCCGGCCTTCACCGCCGCCTTGCAGGCGACGGTGGCGATGAGGCGTTCATGCGTGGCGATGGTGCCCGCCTCCCGGTCGCCGGTGAAGGCCGCGAGCGTCTCGCGCAGGCATCGCTCGGCGTCGAACCGCGGATGCGGATTCGGCACCCCGTGCACGAGGAGGCTGGTGCCGCCGAACCCCTCGCCCTCGAACCCGAGCCGCGCGAAGAGCTCCCGATGCGCCTCGAAGGCCTCGGCCTCGGCGGCTGAGAGGTGAAGCGTCAGGGGGAAGAGGAGCCGTTGCGCCGTCACCCGGCCGCCCTCGAACCCCTGCAGGAAGCGCTCGTAGAGCACGCGCTCGTGCGCCGAGTGCTGATCGATGAGGACGAGCGCATCCTCGCGTTCGAAGGCCAGGTAGGTGCGATGCAGCTGCACGAGCGGCGGGACAACGAACTCCTCCTCGGGGCGCGCCGCCGGGACCGGGACGGCGTCCGAGGCGGTGAGGGCGTCGAACAGCGGCGCCGGCGCCATCGGCGCCGGCGTCCGCAGGGCCTCCGGTTCGCTGATCGTCCCGAGTGGGAGCACTGCGGCGGGGGCGGTCGCAAAGGCGCCCATCACCGCCGCCGCATCCTCCGTGCCGAGAGCGCGACGCACCGCGCGCTCGACCGCACGCTCGACCGTCCACCGGTCGGCGAAGCGCACCTCCGCCTTGGCGGGATGCACGTTCACGTCGAGCTCACGGCCGGGCAGCTCCACCTCGAGGAGGAGGCTCGGACGCACGCCGGCAGGGATCGTCGTGCGGTACGCGGCCTCCGCGGCGCGGACAATGCCCGGGTCGCGGATAGCGCGGCCGTTCACCGTGAGGAAGACGCGGCGCGCGGCGGTCCCCACATCACTCGGCCGTTCGACGATCCCGGAGACGCGCACGGTGCCGGTGACGTCCTCCACGGTGACGAAGCGATCGGCGACCTCACGACCCCAGAGCGGCGCGACGCGCGTGCGCACATCGGACGAGGCCGGGAGGGTCCACTGCTCCTTTCCGTCGTGCTTGAGCGCGATCCGCACGTCGCGCCGGACGAGCGCCATCGTCGCGACGACCTCACTCACCGCGCGCCACTCGGCCCGTGCCCCCCGCATGAACTTCTGCCGAGCGGGCGTATTGAAGAAGAGCCGTTCGACCGTCACGGTCGTCCCGCGCCGACGCGCCACGTGGCCCGTGAGGGGCGGCGCGCCGCCCTCGACGATCACCCGGACGCCATCGCCGTCGGTGGTCGCCGTCTCGATCGTGAGGATCGCCACCGACCCGATCGCGGGGAGGGCCTCCCCGCGGAACCCGAAGCTCGCGACGCCGACGAGGTCCTCGGCGTCACGGATCTTGCTCGTCGCGTGGCGGAGGACGGCGCGCGCGGCGTTCGCCGCGTCCATGCCGTGGCCATCATCGCTGATGCGGATTGCCGCGCGCCCCCCCTCACGGATCTCGATGTCGATCGTCGTCGCGCCGGCATCGAGCGCGTTCTCGACGAGCTCCTTCACTACGGAGGCCGGTCGCTCTACCACCTCGCCGGCGGCGATGCGGTCGGCGACGTCGCTCGGAAGGACCGCGATCTCCGGCCGCGCGGCGGCGCGGGGATCGGCCGCGGTCATCCGCGGCCCCCGCGCCGCGGCCGCAGCAGGGCGCGCAGCAGGTCACGCTCCTTCGGCGAGAGCGCGCGGGACGCGCCCGGAGCGAGCGCGCCAAGCCGCACGGGACCGAAGGCGGTCCGGACGAGCTGGAGGACCTCGAGCCCGACGGCGTCGCAGAGGCGACGGACCTCGCGATTCCGACCCTCGCGGATCGTCAGGTGGAGGGCCCAGGTGCGCGGGGCCGGCCCCTCGTGCACCTCGACCGCCTCGGGGACGACGTGGCCATCCTCGAGGTCGACCCCCGCGCGGATTGCGGCGGCCGCCTCGCGCACGTGGCCGCGGACCGTCGCGACATACGTCCGCTCGACGCCAGTGCTCGGATGCGTGAGGCGGTGCGCGGCCTCGCCGTCCGTCGTCAGGAGGAGCACGCCCTCCGTCATGTAATCGAGGCGCCCGACGTAGGTGAGCCCCGGGCGTGGCGGGACGAGGTCAAACACCGTCCGCCGTCCTTCCGGATCGCGCGCAGTGGTCAGCACGCCGGCCGGCTTATTGAGGACCAGCCAGGTCGTCTCCTGCGGGAGCACCACCGGTCGGCCGTCAACGGTGATGGCATCCTTCGCGAGATCGACCGACTGTCCCGTGCGGGCGACCTCCCCGTTGATGCGCACGCGCCCCTCGGCGACGAGGGTCTCGGCCTTGCGTCGCGACGCGATCCCGGCGCGCGCGAGCGCGCGGTGGATCCGCATCGCCTCGTCGGTCACGGGGAGGGGACCGTCGTGTCGGGGTCGGCAGCCGCCGTGGTCACGTCAGCCTCCGGCGCCACAACCGCCGCCTCGGAAGCCACATCCTGCGCCGTCGGCTCCGGGGTCGGGTCAGCGGCAGGCTCGGCCATGGCATCCGCCACCGGCTCCGCTGCCGGATCCTCGGCCTGCTCTGCGGCCGGCTCCGCCTCCGGTTCGGCCGACGAGACGGTGGCATCGCGGCGGAGGGCGATGGCGAGCTCGTCGCTCCGCGGGAGCTCCTCGAGGTGCCGAAGCCCGAACTGCTCGAGGAACAGCGGGGTGGTCCCGTAGAGGAGCGGCCGACCGAGCCCCTCGGCGCGGCCGACGACATCGACGAGCCCACGCTCGTGCAGGTTCTTCAGCACCGCCCCGACGTCGACGCCACGAATCTCCGCCACCTCGGCGCGGCCGATGGGTTGGCGGTACGCGATGATCGCGAGCGTCTCGAGCGCCGCCGGGGAGAGCCGCTGCGGGCGCACGGCGAACTGCGCCCGCTCGATGGCCTCGGTGTACTCGGGGCGCGTCAGGATCTGCCAGCCCGTCCCGACCGCGACGAGCGCGACGCCGTGGCCATCGACGTCGTAGTGCTCCCGGATCTCCTCGAGCGCCGCCTGCACCGCCGCGGGGGTCGCCTCCGGGTCGAGCGCCGCGAGCTCCTCGACCGCCATCGGTCGGGGGCTCGCGAAGAGGGCAGCCTCAAGCAGCTTCGCCAGCGAATTCACGGCGGATCTCCACGTCAGCAAAGGGTCGCGGTTGGGTCAGATGCAGCTCGCTCTGCTTCGCGAGCTCGAGCAGCGCGAGGAGGCCCGAGAGGACCTCCCAGGGTTCGGCGCCCTCACGGACGACGTCACGCCAGCGGGCCTGCGCGCGGAGCCGCAGCACGGCGCGTACCACGGTGATCGCCCCGTCGACGTCGAGGGGGCGCGGGATCACCTCGTGGATGGAGGGCGTCCGTGCGGCACGCAGGACGCGGTCCACCGCCGAGAGGAGATCGGTGAGGGAGAGGGCGAGCGGCGCCGGCGGCGGGGCGGCCGCCTGCTGCAGGAAGCTCCGGTTGAACCGGCTGCGCCGGTCCTCACCGAGCTTTTCGAGGACCTCGACGACCTCGCGCATCTGCTGGTACTCGAGGAGGCGGCGCACCAGCTCAGTGCGCGGATCCTCCCACCCCTCATCGCCTTCCTTCCGAGGCAGAAGCATCTGCGCTTTGATGCGAATGAGGCGGGCCGCCATCTCGAGATACTCCGCGGCCTCGTTCAGCCGGAGCGCGTGCATCCGGGCGAGGAACTGCTCGCAGATGCGCGCGACCGGAATGTCATAGATGTCGATCGCCTCGTCCTTCAGCAGGGAGAGGAGGAGGTCGAGGGGCCCGTTGAAGCCGGAGATGTCGACGACGAACGCGCCGTCGGCGGGCGAGGAAGAGGCGAAGGTCACTCGGATCGGATGAGGCCCGTCACGGGCAGTCGACGTGTAAGGTAGGGCGCCCGGCGAGCGGAGTCAAAGCACGACGCTCCCTTGACTTAGCTCGACGCCCCACCCACGTTTCGATGCTGTCACCCGCGCAGGGGCGCGAGGTGTCGATCCCCATTCGAAAGGAAGATCCGTCGTGCCGAGAATCGCGTCCGCGAAGAAGAACATGCGCAAGACCAAGGCGGCGACCGCGCGCAACCGGTCGCAGCGGGCCGCGCTCCGGACCGCGCTGAAGACCGCGAAGTCGACCGAGTCCACCCCCGCCGCCAAGAAGAAGGCGACGCAGCTGCTGGACCGGGCCGCGCGGAAGGGGCTGATCCATCGGAACACCGCCGCCCGTCAGAAGTCCGCGATCGCGAAGTCCAAGTAACTGACGCATCGCTGCAATGAGGCGCCGCGACCCACAGGGTCGCGGCGCCTCTGTCGTTCGCCCCCATCCGACCGGATCAGACCGCGGCGAGCTCGCCGCCGCAGCGCTCGCAGTACCACTCGCTGGGGAAGTTCGGGGTCCCGCATCCCTCGCATCGAAGCGACTTCCCCGAGTCGGCCGCTCCACTCGCCTCTGGTGCGTCGGGCGCGGGTTCGACCGGAGCGACCAGCGGACCGTCTGGCAGAACGAGGGCCATGGCCAATGGGAGCTCCGGCGCGAGGGGCGGCATCGCCTCGACGGGTGCGACGGGTGCCGCCGCACGCCGCGGCGGACTGGACGGCGCCGCGGGAGCCATCGGCGACAGCGGCGGCACGGCATCGAGACGGATCGGAGCCGCGATGATTGGCCGGATCTGGGGCGGCGCGACCACCGGGAGCTCGGGAATCGGCGCCCCCTCCACCGCCCCACTCGCCTCCGCGAGCAGCGCCCGCCGATGCTCGAGCGCGGCGAGGCGCGCATCGCGCTCCCCCTCCACGGCGCTGATGGCGGCGTTCAGCGCGGCGAGCTTCTTCGCCCAGGAGCGCGGGTCGTACTCCCCGACCGCCGCCCGCAGCTCACCCTCGGCGCGCTCCTCGGTGATTGTCGCGAGCCGTCCTTCCACCTCGGCGACCGCCGCTTCGTCCTCCGCAAGCCCGTCGGCGAGAGCGGCCGCCTCGTCGAGGGCACGACGTCGCAACTCGGCGAGGCGTGCGCTGTATTCCTCGTGAAGGCGGGCGAACAGGTGGGCAGGCGTCGCCTCGCGCCGCTCCTCAAGGCGCTGGAGGTATCCCTCGTGGCGACGCTTGTCCGCGAGCAGCGCGTCGAGCGCCTCCGCCCGCGACGCCTCAGACGGCCCCACGAGCCCCCTCCGTCAGGTCCGTCACCCGCCGGCTCATCCGTCGATGACGTGGACGAGCCGGCCGCCGACGATCGTGCGGGTCGCCCGACCCCGGAGGGTCTGCCCGCCATAGGGGGTGTTGCGCCCCTTCGACTTGAACGCCGCCGGATCGACGACCCACGACCGCGACGGATCGAAGACCGTGACGTCGGCGAGCGCACCGGCGCGGAGCGTACCCCCGGGGAGGTGGAAGACCTTCGCCGGCAGGCAGCTCATCCGATCCACCAGCTGCGGGATGGTGAGAACGCCGCGCTCCACGAGCCAGGTGACATTCACGCCGAGGGCAGTCTCGAGCCCGACGATGCCGTTCGGCGCGTCGGCGAACTCACGTTCCTTCTCGTCGTAGTGGTGCGGCGCGTGGTCGGTCACGAGCAGGTCGATGGTGCCGTCCTTCAGCCCCTGCTGCAACGCCTCGACGTCCCGCGCCGTGCGGAGCGGCGGGTTCATCTTGGCGTTCGTGTTGTACCCCTCGACCGCCTCGTGCGTGAGCGAGATGTGATGGCTGCACACCTCCGCCGTCACACGGACCCCCTGATCCTTGCCCCAGCGCACGAGGTCCACCGACCCCTTGGTGCTCAGGTGGCAGAGGTGGATATGTCCGCCCGTAAGCTTGGCGAGGAGGATGCAGCGGATGACGTCGATCTCCTCCGCCTCGGCGGGAATCCCCTTCAGGCCGAGGCGCGCCGAGACCGTACCCTCGTGCATCGCGCCACCGTGGGCGAGGGCCATCACCTCGCAGTGTTCGACGACGGGGATGCCGAAGGTCTGCGCGTACTCGAGCGCGGTGCGCATGATGTGCGCGTTCTCGACCGGCTTGCCGTCGTCGCTGACCGCGACGGCGCCGGCGGCGACCATCTCCCCGAACTCGGCGAGGGTCTCCCCCATCTGCCCGACGGTGATGGCGCCGTACGGATAGACGCGGGCGAACCCGGCGGCCTCACCCTGACGCTTCACGAAGCTGACGGTGGCTTGGTTATCGGTCACCGGTCGCGTGTTGGGCATCGCGGCGACGGCGGTGAAGCCGCCGGCGACCGCCGCGTGCGCGCCCGTCGCGACGGTCTCGACGTCCTCGCGGCCCGGCTCCCGCAGATGCACGTGGACATCGATGAGGCCCGGTGCGACGACCTGGCCCGCGCAGTCGATGCGATGGGCGCCCTCGGGTCCGGCGATGGTTCCGCCGATAGCGGCGACCTTCCCGTCGATCAGGAGGAGGTCCCCGACGGCGTCGAGGCCCTGCGAGGGATCGACGAGACGACCCCCGGTGAGGAGGAGCGGAGCAGTCATGCGGAGTCGGCCTTGGCGGCGTCGGCGAGGGCCGGCGCGTTGCCCGCGAGAAGATAGAGGACGGCCATCCGCACGGCGACGCCGTTGGTGACCTGTTCGAGGATGACGCTGTGCGGACCGTCGGCGACGTCGGAGTCGATCTCGACGCCCCGATTCATCGGGCCGGGATGGAGGATCACCAGATCCTTCGGGGCCCGCTCGAGCCGCGCGCGCGTGAGCCCGAAGACGCGGTTGTACTCGCGAAGGGACGGGATGTAGCCCCGCTCCATCCGCTCGAGCTGCAGGCGGAGGACGTTGAGCGCATCGGCCCAGCCGATCGCCTCCTCGATCCGCCCGAAGACCTCGACCCCGAGGTCGGTGATGGCACCCGGCAGGAGCGAGCGCGGCCCGCAGACCGCGACCTGCGCACCGAGGGCCTTCAGGCCCCAGATGTTGGAGCGCGCGACCCGCGAGTGCAGGACGTCGCCGCAGATGCAGATCCGCTTCCCCTCGAGCGAGCCGAGATGGCTGCGCAGGGTGAGGAGATCGAGGAGGCCCTGCGTCGGGTGCTCGTGCGTCCCGTCGCCGGCGTTGATGACGTTGGACTCGATCCGGTCCGCGAGGAAGCGCGGCGCCCCGGAGGCCGGATGGCGGATGACGACCATATCGATCTTCATCGCCTCGAGGTTCCGCGCCGTGTCGACGAGGGTCTCACCCTTCGACACGCTGGAGACCGCGGTCGCGACGTTCACGGTGTCGGCCGACATCCGCTTTTCGGCAAACTCGAACGAGATGCGCGTGCGGGTGGAGGCCTCGAAGAAGAGGTTCACCACGGTCATGCCACGCAGCGTGGGGACCTTCTTGATCGCGCGCTCGGAGATCGCCTTCAAAGGATCGGCGACGTCGAGGATCGTGGTGATCTGCTCGCGGGTGAGCCCCTCGAGCCCGATGAGGTCCTTGCCGAGGAGGCTCACGCCGCCCCCCGCGAGACGACGACTTCATCGCGACCGTCGAGGGTGGGGACGAAGACATCGACGCGGTCGCTCGAGGCGACGTCGACGACCTTCCCGACCACGTCGGGCTGGATGGGGAGCTCACGCCCCCCGCGGTCGACGAGGACGGCGAGCATGATCCGCGCGGGGCGACCGAAGTCGGCGAGTTCGTCGAGGGCGGCGCGGATCGTCCGGCCGGTGAAGAGGACGTCGTCGACGATCACGACCGTCCGCCCGTCGATGCCGACGGGGAGGTGCGTGCGGCCGACCACGGGGCGCGGCCCGACGGTCTGCAGATCGTCGCGGTAGAGCGTGATGTCGAGGGCGCCGCGGGGGACGACCGATCCGTCGCGGTCGCGCATCACGTCGGCGAGCCGGTCGGCGATCTCGACCCCGCGGCGCTGGATGCCGACGAGAACGACGCCGTCGGGGCCGTCGGTGCGCTCGAGGATCTCGTCCGCCATGCGGGAGATCGTCCGGGCGACGGCGCGCGCGCTGAGGACCACGGCGGAGGCGTCTGTCATTCCGGAGAGGGAATATGGCCGGCCGAACGGCCGAACGGCAGGGTCCGCCTTGGCGGACCCTGCCGTTCCGACGGACAGGGCGGGATTCGAACCCGCGAATGGCTTTCACCATTACACGCTTTCCAGGCGTGCGCCTTCAACCGCTCGGCCACCTGTCCCTGCGCGGCTCCGTCACCCGACCGGAGGCCTGACACACGACGGCGCACCGGAGACGAGGCTCCGGCGCGCCGGATCGTGCGAGCGGACAGAGTGAGATTCGAACTCACGATACCGTTGCCGGTATGCCGGTTTTCGAGACCGGTGCCTTCAACCACTCGGCCATCTGTCCAGAACGGGGAAGTTACCACGGGCGCCGAGGGAGGGTCAACGCCCATTGGTCGGTCGGGAACGCGGCGGCAGCGACCCGGGTTCTGCTGGCATGCCACTCGCGCACATCACGACGCTCACGACCGTCCGTCGGGTCACCGCGGTCGTCCCACTCCTCCTCAGCCTGAGCTGGCGTGCCGTGGAGGCCCAAGGGAGTGGGACCGATAGCTTCCCCGCCCCGGCGCGCCCGGTGTCGCGGATTGTCGCGCCGCGCTGGATCGCCGAGGATGACCGCGACGCCTTCGGCGAGGCGGAGATCGTGATGGAGCTGCTCCGGGTCCGGCCCGGACAGCGGATCGCGGACATCGGTGCCGGGGACGGCTACTACGTGCGGCACCTGAGCGAGCGCGTCGGGCCGAGCGGTCTCGTCTACGGGCAGGACATCGAACCGCGCTATCTCGGCCTGCTCCGCGCGCGGGTCGCGGAGGCGGGGTGGACGAACGTGGTGGTCGTCGAAGGGACGGCCGGTGACCCACGCCTTCCCGCCGGCGGGATCGACGTCGCCCTGATGATCCACATGTATCACGAGATCAGCGAGCCCTTCGCCCTGCTCCACCGGCTCAGCCCGGCGTTCCGGGACGGGGGACGACTCGCGATCCTCGATCAGGATGCGCCCACGGACCGTCACGGGACTCCGCCGCGGCTGCTCGCGTGCGAGCTCCGAGCGATGGGATACGACCGACTCCGCACCGACACGATGCCCGACGGCGCGTACCTGATGACGTTCCGCGCACCCGATGCGGCGCGGCGAACGCGGGATGCCGCGGATGTGCGTGCCCGGGTCGCCGCGGCACGCTGCCGACCCTAGGCACCCTCGAAAAGCCGCAGCCCCCACCGCGGTGGTTCTGTCCGTCCCTCGAGGTCTCCCGCGGCCCCTCGCAACACCTCGCGGCGCGGCGTCAGCGCTACTCGCGGGGTGGACGGCGGGACGCGAAGAAGTCGCGCAGCAGCACGGAGGCCTCTTCCGCGCGCACCCCTCCGTGGACCTCAGGACGATGATTGAGTTTGGGATGCCGGAGCACATCGCCGACCGACCCGGCCATCCCCGCCTTCTCGTCCCAGGCGCCGAAGACGACGCGCCCGACCCGCGCGTGGACGATCGCGCCGGCGCACATCGCGCAGGGTTCGAGGGTCACATAGAGCGTCGCGTTCCCGAGGCGTGCCTCCCGCAGCGCGTACGCGGCGGCCCGCAGCGCCCGCAGCTCGGCGTGTTGCGTGGCATCGCGGCCGGTGACCATCGCGTTCGCGGCCCGGGCCACGACGGCCCCAGACGCCACGACCACGGCGCCCACCGGCACCTCTCCCGCCGCAGCCGCCCGGCGCGCCTCCTCGAGCGCGAGCCCCATCCACCACGCATCCTCCTCGGCGCGCGACGCGAAGACGACAGGCGCGGTCAGAGCGGCCTCCAGCCGTAGTGGTCCTGCAGATAGGCGAGCAGCGCGGTCACGAACGCCTCAGCAAAGGCGAATCGACTCTCCGGCGTATCACGCACGCCCGTGTAGTGCGTCTCGATCTGGATGGCATCAACGGCCCCACCGGCGACCGACCCCCGGCGCGACGTGTTGTAGCCCCCATTGAAGTACTCCTGACCGACGAGGGGCGCGGGATCGACATCGGATGGGACGGCGGGAAATCCGAGCGCGCGGAAGCGGGAGCCGAGCGCGCGCGGACCGCGCAGCAGCACGACACCTGAATCCCTGCTGACTGCGGTCCGGTGGAGTCCGCCAATGGAACTCTGCCGCACCATCGGCCCAAGGAGCGAATCGGCGAGCCGAAGCGACGCGGCCGAGGTGAGATAGCCGATCTCCAGCCGCGGCACCGAATGCCCATGGCCGTGCAGGTCGATCACGATGGCGCGTGGATGCACGCGACGCGCCCCCGCCACCGCGGAGTCAATCCGCGCCTGATAGAGGTTCCAGAAGGGCTCGAGCGGGAGGTGCCCGCCGGTGGCCTCAAGGAGCTCGCGGTTCCCGTCGAACTTCCGACGCTGCAGCCGATTGACCACCAGGAATGGCCGACGATTCACCCGCTGTTCGAAGGCGGCGGCAATGGCCAAGGCGAGTGCACGCGTGTTGGCGTCATTCACCACCACGCAGCCGGAGCAGGTTCGGTCCGGCACATCGGCGGGGACCAGATCGCCGCCGTGCGGCGCGATGAGAACGAGCGGCATCGTGCCGTCCTCGTGATCGACCCAGGTGGCAATCGGCAGCGGCGGCGGCGGTGACACGACCCCGGTCGGCGGGGGGGATGTCCCCGCCTCGGGGTCCCCCGCGGCACAGGCCACGATGCCCACGAGGACGACGACCGCCCGTCCCCACTGCGCCGCCCATCGCCCGATCGTCCGTCCGGTCATCCGCGCTCGAAGCTGAGGTGATCGCCCGCCGGACGCGCGATGATCGCGTCGCCCTCCTTGAACTTGCCCTCGAGCAGGGCCGCTGCCAACGGGTTCTGGACGAGCCGCTGAATCGCCCGCTTGAGCGGCCGCGCACCGAAGGCCGGGTCGTACCCCTCACTCGCCAGCAAGGCCTTCCCCTCTGCGGTCACCATGAGCGAGAGCTTCCGATCGGCGAGCAGCCGCGAGAGGCGGGCGAGCTGCAGATCCACGATCGGCGCGATCTCCGCGGCGCCAAGCGGCCGGAAGAGGACGATCTCATCGACACGATTCAGGAACTCCGGCTTGAAGTGCGCGCGCAGTGCCGCGGTCACCTGGGTCTCAACGAGCGCCCAGTCGGCCGTCCCCTGCTCGAGGATCCAGCTCGA
>JACCDM010396992.1_pt1 | contig 11581 bp, 17 predicted proteins | sample 7445851 | NCBI WGS metagenome assembly JACCDM01 (sample SAMN15323438, study PRJNA562643) | freshwater metagenome | isolation source: river surface water | place: USA:Blue River Watershed | collected 2017-08-16
ATGTTTGATGAAACCAGATTCCTCACAGATGACGTGGCGCATCCATGCTGTCATGGAGAACGCGAACGACGGCGATACCGTACTGGGTAACCCGGAAATAAATCATGTGACGCTCCACGATTTGCCTGCGATAGCCTGAGCGGATGTGATCGCATGCTGGCGCGGTCTTTGGTGACTGTGACAACACATCAAACGCCGCCGTCAGAAAATCAATATAGCGATCGGCCTGCATAACACCCCAATGCTGTGCCGTGTACGTCCAGATAGCTTCAAGATCGTGCTCTGCAGCTGGAGTGAGACGATACTCAGCCATGGCCTGCGAGCATTCTCTGCTTGAATGCAGCGACATCAAAACGCTTGGGCTCACCACTGGCCTCGCCCTCGAGCAGCGCGGCACGGATGGCTTCCGTCTCAGCGCTTCTTTCCTGTTCGCGTCGGATCAGATCGCGTATGTATTCGCTGTCGTTGGTGTAATTGCCCGCCTCAATTTGCGCCTTTACCCAATTGTCTTGTTGCTCGGTCAGGGTGATGGTCTTTCGTACGGTGCCCATGGCATAGCCTTTTGAAAACATGTCATACGTATGAATTTATCATACTAATGGTGCTATATCGCGCATGATTTGGGTTATTGTCGGCAAGGGATAGAGTTAGGCATCGTCAGCCCGGTTCGATGCCGCCCCGAGCCATCAAGAAACAAAAATGCCCCGCTTTGTGCGGGGCATTTGTTTTGAAACTGGAAAGGTAAGTTTTTTAGACGAGGTGAAGTTCAACTCGCTTACCTAGTGCCGCCGTATATTTTCTGAGGGTACTTAGGCTGGGAGAATATCTTCCCGTAGCCGGGTAACTAGCGACCATCAACTACACATAGGCCATGTGATTTCATGACGCACTAACCTCAGATCAAACCTTGTCCTCAGAAACATCTATGGTTACCCCAAGGGACAAAACATCACTGGGCGAGAGTCCAAACATCGTCTTAAATGCGGTGCTCAAATGGGCGGAACTGGAGAATCCAGCCGCAAGTGCAGCGTCAGTCAGGCTAACGCCTGCAGAAATATTCCGCATCACCATTGCCATTCGTCGCCAAAGTCTATATCGGCGAAATGGAAGGCCAACTTCAGCATCAAACCTCGCACGGAACCGGGACGGAGATAATGATGCTAGGGAAGCGGCGTCTTGAATTCGCCCGAATGCATTTGGGCTGCGTTCGATTTCACTCAACACCCTTGAAATACGCGAATCTTTTGGACGATTTGGAAGTAAGCCAAATGCATCAAAAGCAGCGTTGATACTAATCTCTTGCGAAACTCCGAAAAACTTCTCTCGCCCCTGTAACAAAGTTTGATCTTTCAAAGACAGGCATCGATCTCTGAGTGGGTCAAGATACAAGAAAGCCATCGGCCCCGTACTTTTAAGATGGTGTAGGGATTGCGAGGGTATGACTGACACTACGCTTGACTTCCAAACTGACCACTGCTTTCTAGGTTTCCAAAACCGCAATTCAAAAGCATCGGCAAGGGCAACAGCAATGGTCGTAGCCACATTCATGTGGGGAACAAGGTCCAGACCGGGGCCAATATACATTGCTCGGGCAGGACCTATGCAAATGCGCGGAAAAACAGGCGTTTTTTGAAAGATTGATTCCATAAAAAAGGACAAAATCAGGGGATTTATTCATCCATATCCGCATTCATCTATGCTCAATCTTCCGATTTATCTAGCAATGACTGGTTTTGCAGTTATGGGTATAGGTGCGATGGTACTGCCTATGCGCGTGACAGCACAATTTGACATTCCAAACTTAACAGTGTCAGGCAAAAATGAGATCCGTGCGGTCTACGGCGGATTCGGATTAGCAATGGTGATGGTGCTTTTGATCGCAATTGAACAGCCGGCACTGCGTGCCGGCATCTTGCTGGCTGTCGCCGCAAGTCTAGGTGGCATGGCAGCAGGGCGCGTTATTTCTGCTTTTGTCGATAGAACAATCGGAAAATGGCCTCTTTTTTACTTGCTTCTCGAGATAATCTTCAGTTCACTACTTATCATCGCTATTTGATGAAGAAGCTATCTAAGCGCCTTCTCGCAAGGCTACCCCTGCTGATCTTTGGGATCTGGGCCATTGCTGGCGGAATGATTTTCTGCTTTCCAGTTCAGTTCTATAATTTGACGCCGGGCGTCAGCTCATATGGCCCATACAATACTCATTTCATCCGCGACATAGGCCTCATCTACTTCAGTAGCGGTCTGATCGGCATATACGGCCTCCGTATCTCGAACGCTGCATTATGCATTGCAGGTACCGCTTGGTCATTATTTCATGGAGTATTTCATCTACATCTTTGGGTTCACCGAGGTTTATCTTTTGATGGACTGTTTTTGTTTGATTTGAGCGTAGTAATTATGCCGCCGTTTTTTATTATCTTTACGGCGAAGAAAATCTCTATTGAATCCAAAAAAATTCTATGACTATTAACCAATCGGCTTTTCTAAATTTTTTATTCCCAGCATTCATCATCCAAGCGTTTTAATCGGCAAGGATCTAACTACGTCACCACAAAAATTGATATCAATAGTGAGAATCTAATGAAATACCTTCCCCCTGCCGCATTGTTGATTGCAGGCCTCATCCATCTCCTACCAATACCTGGGGTCATGGGCGTGCCAGCTTTATTTCGACTATATGGCATCGAGATTAGTGACCCAAATATTGCCATCTTATTGCAACACAGAGCACTCATGTTTGCGATTCTGGGTGTAATCATGCTTACTGCAATTCGCTTGGAATTTTTACAAATCACAGCGCTATCTACGGGGCTGGTAAGCACCACGAGTTTTATCGGGGTTGCTGCATGGGTTGGACACTACAATCATGCAATTCAACGGGTAGTTATCGCTGACATTGTCGCTTCGATCGCGCTTACCGTCGGCCTTGTAGCCGCGGTATGGCTCCGTAGGCAATCGTCACCATGAGAAACTTCATGGCGCGGGGAGGAACTTAAGAAAAAATGTCTTCAGTTCAAATCGATGCCTCCCACGGACACTCTCAACCGCCCAAAGATAGTCACTTAAAGCAGAAAAGTCTTTGACTTTTTCACCCTTCGATTGTGTGTAGTCGGGACATTTGCTTACCTATAAGTCGATGCAAATCGATTCTTATGCCAGAACAACATGCATCAACGATTTGACCAGTCATCGCCATGAAATTCTCTAGCCCAGTAACTATACAAGGTAAGCATGCATCATTAGTTCCATTAACTATGGCGCATCATGATGGTTTATGTGAAGCCGTCCACGATGGCGAACTTTGGAAACTTTGGTATACAAGCATTCCTTCGCCTGAGGGAATGGCAATTGAGATTGATCGGCGTTTGGGCTTACAACGGTTAGGCTCAATGAATCCGTTTTCCATTTTGGACGCTAAAGGGAACCCGATTGGAATGACAACTTATATGAATATTGACCAAGAAAATCGAAGGCTAGAAATAGGATCTACTTGGTATCGTCAGTCGGTTCAGCGCACAGCGATTAATACTGAATGTAAATTGATGTTGTTACGGTACGCATTTATAAATCTAGATTGTATTGCTGTGGAATTTCGTACACATTTTTTTAATCATCAAAGTCGAAAAGGCATTGAGAGATTGGGAGCAAAATTAGATGGTGTATTACGAAGCCACCAAATCAATCGCCATCCAGATGCTAAGGACAGTATTCGAGATACGTGTGTTTACAGCATTTTGGCATGCGAATTCCCTGCTGTAGATGCTCATTTGAACTTTCGATTGCAACTGCCCGACATGTAAATGAGCGACTTCTCGCCGCGCTTAGTAGGGTAATCTCCCCATTTTTAACGGACGCCTGAAGTAGCGTTCCGCGGTCATGGCTCGCGGCTGATTGGAAGTGATGATGACCTGCTCCCGAACCTATGCTAGGCCAAGAAAACTTGCAGCGCTTATGCGTTTGCCTCTTGAATAACCGGTGCGCAGCTGGGGACTGGGTATTTCCCTGAAACTGTCATAATTTGTCTCATGCTCTGTCAGACACGTGATGCCGTACGTTTCAATGCAGGGTCAATGCAAACCAATAAATAAAAAATAAACTAATGTCTCTCTCGCACCCAGACTCTGCTCCTGCCGCTCGTCATCAAAGCGGCGCACTAAGCGCGCTTCATGCGTGGGTTGACGCAGTTAATCGCCATGACCTTGAGGCGATTGTCGCAATTTTTGCCCCCGATGCGAGCTTCTTCGGCACAAGCACGCAAGCATTGGTGAGCTCATCCGAAGGCATCAGACAATACTTCGATGCTGTCCTCAAAAACTATGTGCCACTCAAGGTGGCGCTTGGGCTGGTCACCATAAGCGAACTGTCGCCAGATAGCGCTGTGATCACCGGTTACGACAAGTGGCAGGTGACGCTTAACGGTGAGTCGATCGAAGGGATGGGTCGCTTAAGTGTCGCGGTGGCTTTGCGTGACGATCATTGGCGCATCATCAGCTTCCATCGCTCTGCCATGCCGGACTGACATTCATTTGTTGTGATTGGGTTGGGTGTAATGCTGCTGAAAATTACCGGCAGCGGCAGCATATCTTGGTGCAAGTTAAGGGATGACTCTGGCTGTGGCGTATCCTGAAGCGTTCAGTCACCTTGTATTGCAATACATGAAAACCCGCTACAACGCTGCCACTCGCTGGATTCACTGGCTGACCGCAATACTTGTGGTGGCAACTTTCATCCTTGGCCCGGAAGATCTCGATGAAGCAGAAAATTTGGGGGGCGACTGGAGCGTGCAAGTCCACGAAACATTGGGACTCGTCGTATTTGGCTTAAGTATTTTTCGCATTGTCTGGATGCTTTTTTTCCAGCCACGCTTGCACATCCCCATGTCTGCCATCATGTCCATGAGCGCCAAAATGCTTCGAGCAGTACTTTATTTTTTGTTGCTCGCCGTTCCTTTCACTGCCGTGTTCGGGATTTGGCTCAATGGCGATGCGTTAGATCTACTCGGAAATACGACGATCATGCCTCCGTTCACGGCGATGAAAACTACGGGTGAGCTATTGCTTGATCTTCATCCAGTCTTCGCCGATGTACTGATGTGGCTGGCAGGCGTCCATGCGGGGGTGGCGTTATTTCATCATTACGTTTTGAAAGATACTGTTCTCAAGTCGATGATGTCGAAGTAGCTTGGTGACCCACGATGAAAGCATCTGTATGAGCGAAATTGCACCCACCCCCTGACTTTTAGCCTGCTTGTTCCGGTTCGATGTTGCTTCAGACTGGGATTCGGGTCGGTATCGCTTCGGATCCTTTAGCCGCCCTTCCTTGATTCTTTCCTGCGCCTTTCAATCCTTCTTTTGTCAAAACCACTACAGCCTTGACGTCTTCGTGGCGCTTGCGGAAACCTTTTGATCCACACGCATTCTGAAATCTTGTGGCTAAGTGACTATGTGATGCCGTGGTGTATCCAAGGCAAATAGTGTGCTTGCAAAATGCTTGTCTTGTGATGGTGAGGCTGCCCACTTCCGCTGAACACAAGGGCACGCTGAAGTCGCAGTGGTCACGTGAGCCAGAGTAACTACACACAAGCTGCAGGGCATACACGCCTGTAAACACACCCTCTGACCAAAACCAAGGACCTCACCATGACCGGAACATTGAACAAGGCTTTACTGATCGGCCATCTTGGCCATGATCCTGATGTGCGCACTATGAACAGCGGTGAGCCCGTCGCACATTTGTCGGTGGCGACCAGCGAGGGATGGAAAAACAAATCCACCAGTGCGCGGCGCGACGCCACCGAATGGCATCGTGTTGTGCTTTACAAACGACTGGCCGAGATGGCCGGCCAACATTTGAAAAAAGGCGCGCTGGTCTATGTCGAAGGCCATCTGCAGACACGCAAATGGACGGGCAAGGATGGCGTGGAACGCCATACAACGGAGATCGTCGGCGATGAACTGCGCTTGCTGCACCGACCCTCGGAATTCCGAGCGGCGCTGGATGTGCATGCCACGCCACGATTTGACAAAACCGCAGCCGAGAATGCGGGGGGACAAAGCCTCTCGTTTTAAAGCCGCACCGCAGACCTCACGTGTACGGCGTCATCCACACCAGACCGGCTGTCGTTCCCTGACGAGGCCGGTACTCGCAACCTATGTACCCATCGTAACCTGCCTCATCCATCATCGCGAACAGCCAGGGATAATTGAGCTCACCCAAGTCCGGCTCATGCCGCTCGGGTACGCTGGCGATTTGCACGTGACCGATATTGGGCAAGTACTGGCGGAATGTGCTGATGATGTCGCCCTCCATGATTTGGGCGTGATAAAAATCCATCTGCACTTTGAGATTAGGCGCATCCACCTCGGCCAGCAGTGCATGCGCGTCCCTTTGATAATTCAGGAAGTAGCCCGGCATGTCGCGCGTATTGATCGGCTCGACCAAAAGCGTGATGCCATGCGGCGCTAGGAGCTCGCATGCATAGCGCAGATTTCGGATGAATGTGTCACGACATTCGGCGAGGTCTGCATGGGCCGGCACAATGCCAGCAAGTGCATGCAGCCGAGTCGTGCCTGCTGCCAGCGCATAGTCGAGGGCTTTCCTTACGCCGGCGTGAAAATCCTGCTCTCGCCCTGGCAGCGCACCAAGACCACGTTCGCCCGCGGCCCAATCACCCGGCGGCAAATTGAACAAGACATTCTGCAGGCCGTGCTCGCGCAAGGCTTGGGCAATGGCGTTTTTATCTTCCTCGTAGGGGAAGAGATACTCCACCGCGCGAAATCCGGCAGCAGCAGCAGCGGCAAAACGGCCCATGAAAGGCACTTCGTTGAAGAGGAAACTCAGATTGGCGGCGAATTTCGGCATGGTACGGGCTCGTCAAACGGCAAATTAAGTTGCCATGATACAAGCCCTGCCCTTATCCTTTTACGCAGACCAATCACACTAAGGGAGACGAGTATGGAAGTCCTGATCACGGGTGGCGCTGGCTTTCTGGGTTCGAAGCTGGCGCGTCAGTTACTGGCACGCGGCACGCTGGCCGGGCCCTCGGGGCAGCCTGAAAAAATCTCCCGCATCACACTGCTGGATCAGGTGGCGGCACAGGGCTTCGATGATGCGCGCATTACGGTCATGACGGGCGATGCTGCCGATCCGGCGGTGATTGCCAAAGCACTGACGCCATCGGTGCAGTCTGTGTTTCATCTGGCCGCAGTCGTGAGTGGTGAAGCAGAAAGCGATTTTGATCTGGGCATGCGCATCAACCTCGATGCTACGCGCATCCTGCTGGAACAGGCACGCAAGAATGGCAACCGGCCACGTGTAGTGTTTACGAGTTCGGTCGCGGTATTTGGCGGCGATCTGCCGCCCAAGGTATTGGACACCACACCAGCAACGCCACAAGGATCGTACGGTGCGCAAAAAGCGATGTGTGAATTGATGGTGACTGATTACAGTCGCAAAGGCTTCGTTGATGGTCGCTCGCTGCGTTTGCCTACCGTCACGGTAAGGCCTGGCAAGGCCAACAAAGCCGCATCAAGCTTTGCCAGCGGCATCATCCGCGAACCTTTGAATGGCGTGGTGTCGGTATGCCCAGTACCCCCGGATACCAAGGTGTGGGCATTGTCACCTCGAAGCACCGTGCACAATCTGATTCACGCGCATGAACTCGAGAGTGCTGCGTTTGGTACCGCAGGCGCAGTCAACCTGCCGGGACTCACGACCACGGTTGGTGAAATGGTCGCCGCAATGGGGCGTGTCGCCGGTGCGGAAACGATGACGCTGGTGGAATGGAAAGAAGACCCGGTGATCATGAAGCTCGTACGCACCTGGCCCGGTGATTTCGTCACCACGCGCGCGGAGAAAATGGGGTTCGTCCATGACGCCAACTTCGATGATGTCGTCAAAGCGTATATCGAAGAAGAGCTTCGTTAAATCAGGCCTCAAATGCGCAAGGGGCTTTGCTGAATTCAGGCCCCTTCGCGCATACCCCATTTCCACATCCAGGTCGTCGGCAAGGGAACGATCATGAAGAGATGCTCGATGACAGCGAGCGTCAACAAGCCAGCGACCAGACACAAGCTGGTCGCAGCGAACGCATCCTGCGGCTGGACCAGCACCGCCATCCACAACGGCACGAGCACCGCCGTCGCTGCGGTAACTGAGACAGGCATCAGCCAGTTCCATGAGCGGCGCGTGAAATAACTTTGCAAATACGCGAGATGCGCAGGCAGGAAGTTTTCCGAGAGATTGCGCACACCAAGGAAAAGATTCAGCTTGGCGGAAAGACGCATGGACCACAGCACGAGATAAGTCCACCAACCCGTCTGATTGGGTTTATCCCAACTGACCGCAAACACCATCAGCGCCAGCAGTATCAGCGCCATCTCATGGTGCAGTATCGCTTCCGTCGCATGACGCACACGCTGCCAGCCGCGACTGTCCGGTGGACATTCGCTACGCCGCGCGCCAGTAACATAACCGAGCAGGAAAGCGATCTCCTGCCAGCTCCACACAAGCACAGCGCAAGTAAATGCGCAATAAGCCGAAGCGACGGTGGTGCGCGATGCAGAAATCGACAAGCCTACCAGCGCAAATCCGAGCAAGAGCGTGAACTTGAGCAGCGTCCATTTGAACGTCCAGCGCGGCAGCCGACCCAGATACATGATCACGCCGGTAGAAAACCACCAGACGAACAACGTGAACAGGGCCGGAAACAAGTACTGTGACATCAGAGACTCACGAGCGCATCACCAGCTGGGCGCAAGTCGCGCGGACTGCGGCAGGCTATTGGACTGCACAGGAATGAAGTACATGCGAGCGAATACCGCGGCACCGGCCACACTCCAGAATGCTTTTTGCAGATTACCGACAATGCCGCCAGCTGCCTTGCCCTCATCTGCTCGCATCGCGCAGTGATAGAGACGCTTCAGATTGGCGTGGAAGGCTGGATGATCGATGTCGAGCACGATAGGAAACACCTGCTTGGTGATTTCGTTGGTGATGCGGAAGACTTCGAAATCATATTCGGTAGGCTCCAGACCCATCGCCTGCTTGAGCTCTGGGCGCGTGTGATCGCGCACATACATGGTGGCGTAGACCGCGAGCAGGAAGAAACGTATCCACAATACATTGCCACCCTGGAGCAAACCGGGATTGGCACGCATGATCAATGCAAACGATTCGCCATGACGGAATTCATCATTGCACCAGCGCTGGAACCAGCGAAAGATAGGATGAAAGCGCTTGTCCGGATGTTTTTCCAGCTGGCGGAAAATCTTGATATAGCGTGCGTAACCAATCTTTTCGGACAGGTAGGTCGCGTAGAAAATGTATTTGGGCTTGAAGTAGGTGTAGCTCTTGCTGCGCTTCAAATTACCCAGGTCGATACCCAGACCATAATCCTTCAACGAAGAATTGATGAAGCCAGCGTGACGTGATTCGTCACGCGCCATGTATTCCATGAGCTTCTTGATGTCCGGATTGCTGACATTGCGCTTGATCTCGTTGTACAGCACGCAGCCCGAAAATTCGGAGGTCAGAGAGCTGACCAGAAAATCCAGAAACTCCTGACGCAATTCCGGCGACATTTTGTGCGCCAGCTCGCGGGCCTCCTCAGCAAAAGTAGCATCGCGCTGAAAATGATCGTGATTATTATCACCCTCATATTCAGCCATCATCGCATCCCAGTCAGCCCTGACAGGCTCGATATTGAGACGGTTCATCGCTTCGTAATCCGTTGTATAAAACCGCGGCGAGAAAAGGGTGTTGGTCACCGCCTTCTTGGCTGCGTCTTCTACCGAATTTATTTCGCTGACTGCGTTGTGCATGATACTTACTCCTTAACTTCGAGAACCATCGGCCCTGCTTCCACGGGATCGGCGCGCAACAGCCATAAGTGCAGGCCCAGAAACCCGAGCCAGAACAGGACCAGTGCCACTTCGATCACCGTGACATTCATCGCTTTTGAATCTCCATCGCCTGCGAGGTATAAAACCCGCTGGAGATTTTTTCAGTGTTACCGATCTGCCATTTATTGAGGGCTTCACATTCACCGATGGCACTGCGCAGCGATGCTTCGGCAATCGGCTCGATAAACGGCGCGCGATCACTGCGCGGGAAAATTCGTCCAACACGAATCATGGTCGCCAGAATGGGATTGCTCGGCGCAAAAGTGAACAGCAAAGAACGGCTGGTGCGCTGTGCAAGGCCTGACAGCACCTGCACCATGTCGTGCTTTTCATAGTGAATCATCGAATCCATGGCAACCACATGATCGAAGTCCCCATAAGACGTCGATAGCATGTCACCCGATACAAACTCGACCTTGCCCTCGCCCAGATCATCCGGTACGCGTTTGCGCGCCAGCTCAACTAAGGTAGGTGAAAGATCAATTGCCACCACGTGCGCACCACGGCGCGCAAGGTCAACTGCCAACGTACCGGTACCACAACCCGCATCGAGAATGCGGCGGCCATGCAAATCATGTGGCAACCATTCGAGCAGGGTCTGGCGCATACGTTCACGCCCGGCTCGTACAGTCTTTCTGATACCTGATACTGGTTCATCCGAGGTGAGCTTTGCCCACTGATCGGCCGCAGTACGGTCGAAATACTCTTCGAGCTGTTCGCGTTTTTCTTCGTAACTGGTCGTTCCCATTGTCTTCCCCTTTACGACCTGCTGCCCCTAATCGAACTTTGGCAAATCAAAATATGCTGCACTTAATCGAATCCAAGCAAATCAAAAATATCCCGGTCTTTCATGGCTTCACAGAGGAGCGGATCAGTACCTGCCCACAGTGAAGCGGCCAGCCGCAGATATTCCTGCTGTACTGCCAGAAGCTCGGGTGAATCGTCCATCTCGAACAACGTGGCCTTCTTCAGACGGCTCTGGCGGATCACATCGAGAGATGGAATACGTGCCATCGTCTTGAGACCGACGCGATCATTAAATTTGTCAATCTGGTCGGTGGCATCGGAACGATTGGCAATCACGCCACCCAGACGCACGTTGTAGTTCTTTGATTTCGCCGCAATCGCCTGCACGATCCGGTTCATCGCAAAAATGGAATCGAAGTCGTTCGCAGTGACAATCAACGCGCGATCGGCATGCTGCAGAGGTGCTGCAAAACCACCACACACCACATCGCCGAGGACGTCGAAAATGACGACGTCGGTTTCATCCAGCAGATGATGTTCTTTGAGCAGCTTCACGGTCTGGCCAACAACATAGCCGCCGCAACCTGTGCCAGCCGGTGGTCCACCAGCCTCAACGCACATCACGCCGTTGTAGCCTTCGAAGACAAAATCTTCGACCCGCAGTTCTTCGCTATGAAAATCCACGGTCTCCAAAATATCGATGACCGTCGGCACCAGCTTTTTGGTCAGCGTGAACGTGGAGTCATGTTTCGGATCGCAGCCGATCTGCAGTACGCGTTTGCCGAGCTTGGAAAAAGCGACGGACAGGTTCGATGAGGTCGTGCTCTTGCCGATAGTGGCCCAAGGGCGCACCGGCCCGCTCCATCAAGATCGTGCTCAACGGCCTGAGCGGTCCGGTCGAAGTAGCCGGCAAGTCCTACGCCATCGAC
>JACCDM011403643.1_pt1 | contig 11573 bp, 9 predicted proteins | sample 7445851 | NCBI WGS metagenome assembly JACCDM01 (sample SAMN15323438, study PRJNA562643) | freshwater metagenome | isolation source: river surface water | place: USA:Blue River Watershed | collected 2017-08-16
CCATTTCCAACTGATTCAACGGTCGACATAAAACATGCAGTAGCAAAAGGTGGTACCCAAGGACCAAAATTTGCTCCTGATAATACTCCTGATAAGATATCCACCATTGCACCTAATCCATAACCCTTGTGAGATCCGTGTTCTCGATCACCTCCTAAAGGCAATAAAGCTCCTCCATTTTTGATAGCAAAGGCATCGTTACAAGGATTTCCATCTTTATCTTGAACCCATCCATCAGGTGTATTTAATCCTTTTCTTTGCAGGATTTCCAATTTCCCATATGCTACTGCTGTAGATGCAAAATCGGCAACAAATGCCGGCTCCTTTTTTGCAGGAATAGCAATTGCTATTGGATTTGTACCTAATAATTTCTCTTTAGAAAATGTTGGAGTTACTAAAGGTGCCGCATGCGTCATTGCCCATCCAATCATCTCATGCTCTAAAGCTTTCATTGCATGATAACCAGCAATACCAAAATGATTAGAATTTTGAACCGCAACCCAACCTGTTCCAGCATTTCTTGCCTTTTCTTGAGCAATCTCCATAGCAAAAGGCGCAACAACTAAACCAAGACCCTTATCTCCATCTATTGTAGCTGTTGAAGGAGTCTGATGCAATATTTTTATATTAGGTTTCGTATTTAATCTATCATTATCGAATAAACGAACATAACCAACTAAACGAGCAACACCATGAGAATCGATTCCTCTTAAATCAGCAGACACCAAAACATCTGCTGCTAATTTTGCATCTTTTTCATCGCATCCAATGGATTGAAAAATTTGCTCAACAAATGATTTTAATTTTAAATAATCTACGTGCATATTTGCTTCAAAATACAAAGATAACAAATCATCAACAATATTAAATAATATGGAAATCGTTCAATCATTTTGGTTTTGGCTTATTATCGGAATATTTATCATTGTCATTAGAGACGTATTTATTCAAAAATCACATACCATCACACATAATTTTCCAATTGTTGGACATGTTAGATATTGGATTGAAAAAATCGGTCCTGAATTGCGACAATACATTGTAGCAAATAATAGAGAGGAGCTTCCTTTTAACAGGCAAGAAAGATCGTGGATCTATGCTTCCTCTAAAAATGAAAATAACCTTCAAGGATTTGGTTCTGATCAGGATTTTAATTCACCTGGATACATATTTATAAAAAATGCAATGTTAGGCTATAATCCAGGCAAAGGCCATTTTTCTAAAATTCATCCTGGAATTTTACCTGCCGCAAAGATTATTGGAGCATATCATCAACGCAAAAGACCTTATAGACCTCATTCCATTGTCAATATCTCTGGAATGAGTTACGGATCCTTATCGGCCAAATCAATTGAATCGCTTAATAAAGGAGCATTATTGGCTGGGTGTTACCATAATACTGGAGAAGGTTCAATTTCACCATATCATGAATATGGTGCTGATATTGTTTTAAACATAGGAACCGCATGTTTTGGAGTTAGGAATTTAGATGGAAGCTTTTCTATGGAAAAACTTCTTGAAAAAGTAAACCGACTTCCACAATTGAGAGCCATTGAAGTAAAATTATCTCAAGGAGCTAAACCGGGAAAAGGTGGAATGTTACCTGGTAGTAAAGTAAATGCAGAGATTGCGGCAATAAGAGGATTGGAGGTTGGAAAAGATGCATTTTCGCCTGCCTTCCATTCAGAATTCTCAAATATTCCAGAAATGGTTGATTTTATTGAACGATTGGCAGCAAATACGGGGTTACCAGTAGGAATAAAATCTGCAATTGGGAAATTAGAACAATGGGAAGAATTAGCAAAGTATATGAAAAAAACGGAGAAAGGACCTGATTTTATCACAATTGATGGTGGAGAAGGAGGAACAGGTGCAGCACCTCATGCTTTTGCAGACCATGTATCTATGCCCTTTACTTTTGCTTTTGCAAAGGTTTATCAAATTTTTCAAAGAGAAGAATTAGCTGATAAAATCTTTTTTATAGCATCCGGAAAGTTAGGGTTTCCTGAAAAAGCCATGATGGCTTTTGCGATGGGAGCTGATTCCATAAATATAGCCAGAGAAGCCATGATGTCGTTAGGCTGTATACAAGCACAAAAATGTCATACCAATCATTGCCCCACCGGTATTGCAACTTCTAATAAATGGTTACAAGCTGGTATTGATGTTACGCTTAAAAGCGAACGATTTTATCGATATCATTATACACTAATAAAAGAAATCACCGAAATTACTCATGCTGTAGGTTTTGAGCATCCTTGTGAAATATCAATGGATGATATAGAATTTTCAATGGGAGACAATAATCGCACTATTTCAATGTCCAAATCATTAGGATATCACAAAAGTAAAGTGCCTTTTAATGGATTTGATGAATTAATAAATTGTCCAAATTTAGGAGGAATTGGGTCAAGAAATCATTTTTGATTAAATTTGCAAAATGTTATCCATTTCAAATTTAAATTTCTACTTTGGAAGTAGAGCTCTGTATGAAGGAGCTAATTTACATATCAAGCCTAAAAATAAAATTGGTTTAATTGGTGCCAATGGTACTGGTAAATCTACTTTATTACGATTAATCTCTGGAGAATACTCACCAGACGGTGGAAATATTTCTAAAGCCAGTGATTGTACAATTGGTTTTTTAAATCAAGACCTTCTATCCTATCAAACTGACGATAGTATACTTCAAGTAGCCATGCAGGCTTTTGGTAGACAATTAGAGCTTCAGCAAAAAATTGATGAGGTTATTCATAAAATGGAAACCAATTATGAGGAGTCAGACATTGATGAATTAGCCAAATATCAAGAAGAATTTGAAAATTTAGATGGATATACTATCCAATCAAAGACTGAAGAAATATTGGAAGGTTTAGGTTTTAGTACAGAAGACCTTAACAAACCATTACGACAATTTTCAGGTGGATGGCGAATGCGGGTTATTCTTGCAAAATTATTATTACAAAAGCCTGCACTTTTGTTATTAGATGAGCCTACCAACCACTTAGACCTTCCTTCAATTGAATGGGTTGAAAAATACATTCAAAATTATGAGGGAGCAATTGTAGTTGTATCTCATGATAGGTACTTTTTGGACCGTACGATTGACCATATCGCCGAAGTATCTGGTCAAAAAATTACTTTATATCCAGGTAATTATTCCTATTATATGGAGGAAAAAGCCTTGCGTAATGAAATCCAAAAAGGTGCATTTGAAAATCAGCAGGCTCAAATTAGACAAACAGAAAGATTCATCGAACGATTTAAAGCCAAAGCTTCAAAATCAAGACAAGTTCAATCGCGTGTGAAAGCATTAGACCGCTTGGATATGATTGAAGATGTAATCGATGAAAAGGCTAAAGTAAATTTTAAATTTAATTTTGGTACGCAACCAGGTAGATTTATTTTATTTTTAGAACAAATATCTAAAGCATTTGGAGAGAAAGTAATTTTAAAAAATACATCGGCTACAATTAATCGAGGTGATAAAATTGCTTTAATTGGTGCCAATGGTAAAGGAAAATCAACATTATTACGAATTATTTCTGGATCTGAGAATATTCAAGGTGAGCGTAGAACAGGACATAATGTTATTGAATCCTTTTATGCACAACATCAATTAGAAAGTTTAAATGTTGATAATACACTTTTAGATGAATTAAAAGAAACAGGTACCAGTAAGACTGAAATGGAATTAAGAAGTATATTGGGATGTTTCTTATTTTCAGGAGAAGAAGTTTTCAAAAAGATTAAAGTTTTATCCGGTGGAGAAAAATCTAGAGTTGCTTTAGCTAAGGTGTTAATTTCTGAAGCAAACTTTTTACTTCTAGATGAACCAACTAACCACTTAGATATGCAGTCGGTAAATATCTTAATTCAAGCTCTCCAACAATATGAAGGATCTTATGTGGTAGTTTCTCACGATAGATACTTTGTAAGTCATATTGCTAATAAAATTTGGTACATTGAAGATCATGAAGTAAAGGAATATCCAGGTTCTTTTGATGAATATGAAGAATGGTATTTAAATCGTCCAAAAGAAGTCGCTGAACAAATTGAAACGCCAAAAGTTAAAAAAACCGAAACTAAGATTGAAAAATCTACATCAGTTTTACTGAACAATGAAAAACAAGTTCAATTATTAGAAAACAAAATAGTTGAATTGGAAGCCAAAAAAGAAAATTTAGAACATGAAATGGCTGAGGTTGCTCAATTAGGAGATTTAATTGAATTGGCATTAAAGGAAAAAGCATTAATTGAATTGAACAAAGAAATAAATCAATTAACTGAACAATGGGAAGAACTCCTCTCCTAGTAATTTCGCTATTCTGTTTTATTTGCCTCAATAATCAATATTTGTCGGGACAAATTCAATCAAAAATTTTTGATAAATATGCGGGAATTCATTCTGTATATTTATCAAACAATCAAGAAAATGAAGTAATTAAGATTAATCCGGTTATCTCATTAGATCAACAACCTAATTGGTATATTAATTTTGACGACCTCGATTTAAACTACAAAAATTATTTTCTTCGAATCGTACATTGCGATAAAAATTGGAATTCTTCCCAATTAAATGAAATTGAATATTTACAAGATTTCAATGATTTACCAGTCAGAGAGTACAAAAATTCTTTCGGCACAAAAGTTCCTTACAATCATTATCAAATATCCCTTCCTAAAGCAAGATTAGCTGGAAATTACGTAGCGGTTTTATATAATAATAGAAGTAAACAAGATACAGTATTTTCAATTAGGTATTCATTACTACAAAATTTAACTTCCATATTTTCAAAAATAACTTTTGCGAATCAAAATGAATTTCGAAAAACTCATCAAAATATTCAATTAGCTTTTAAATATAATGATCAACTAATTATAAATGATGAAAGTAATTTAAAAGTAGTTATTAGGAGGTTAAACGAGAATGAAAATTTAATTCCCAAATTGCCTAAACCTATTCATTCGGTACAAGATAAAACTTTTATGTATCAGTTTTTCGGATCAGAAGGATTGATACTTGGAGGAAATGAATATCGATTCATAGACCTAAGAAGTTCACAGCAAAAATTAAGTTTTGTGTATTCAATGAATCAGCAAGATGTAATTACACAAATAAAAACATACCCTGAAAGTCCACAAGGGAATTTTTCATACACAAATAGAAATGATTTAAATGGATCATTTATCATTTCAAATTATGAGAATCCAAGTAATAACCTTTTTGCGGATTACTTACAATGTGTTTTTCAATTAAAATCGAGAGAGGTAAATGAAGGAGGTGTATTTTTAAAAGGTTCTTTTTTACAAATGAAGAATAAAGAATTTTCAAAAATGACCTATAATTTTGAAAATGGATTTTATGAAAAACAAGTCTTATTAAAGCAAGGTATATATAATTACAAATTTGGAGGGAATAAATTAGTGGACGATTTTTTGGAGGGTAATTATTCTCAAACAGAAAACGAGTACGAGGTGTTAATTTACTTCCAACAACCTGGTACTCGTTACGATGCATTAATAGGTCATCAACTTGTTAGATTTCCCTAAACATTGAATCTAAAGTGCATAATATCACCATCTATAACCACATAATCTTTTCCTTCTACAGACATCTTTCCAGCTTCTTTACAAGCTAATTCTGATTTATAGGTTTGGTAATCATTAAATTTAATTACTTCAGCACGAATAAAACCTCTTTCAAAATCAGTATGAATCACACCTGCTGCTTGAGGGGCTTTCCATCCTTTTTGAATGGTCCATGCCCTAACTTCTTGTACTCCAGCTGTGAAATAAGTAATTAGGTTTAATAATGCATAAGATGATTTTATCAATTTTGATAATCCTGATTCTTTTAAACCATATTCTTCCAAAAACATAATTCGATCATCTTCATCTTCCATTTCTGCAATTTGTGCTTCTAAAGCTGCACAAACCACTATAACTTCAGCATTCTCTTCTTTGACAAAAGCTTTTAATTGATCAACAAATTCATTTCCACCTGCTGCAACAGAATTTTCATCCACATTAGCCACATATATTACGGGCTTATCAGTTAATAAAAATAAATCTCCAATAGCCTGTTTTCTCAAATCATCTTCCATCAAAACTGTTCTTGCGGACTTACCAGCTTCTAAAGCTGATTTAAATTGCTGCAATGCACCAACTTCTGCTTTTGCTTTTGCGTCTCCTGCCTTAGCGGCTCTTTCAGATTTAGCAATTTTTTTATCTACTGAATCCAAATCTTTTAATTGTAATTCCATGTCAATGATTTCCTTATCGGAAATTGGATTAACACGACCTTCAACGTGAACTATATTTTCATCTTCAAAACAACGAACCACATGAATAATTGCATCTACCTCACGGATATTGGCTAAGAATTTATTTCCAAGTCCGGCACCCGTAGAAGCACCTTTAACCAATCCAGCAATATCTGTAAATTCGATTACAGTTGGTAAAATGCGCTGAGGTTTTACAAATTCGGCAAGGATATCTAATCGTTCATCTGGAACTGTAACAACTCCCACATTAGGTTCAATTGTACAAAACGGATAATTTGCCGCTTCTGCTTTATTTGATGATATTGCACTAAATAACGTCGATTTACCTACATTTGGCAAACCAACAATCCCACAAGTTAATCCCATTTAATTGTAATTTTTTAAGAAATACAAAGATAATAAAAAAGCCTCTGTTCACACAGAGGCTTTGAATATTGTTGGAGTAAATTAATCCCACTTTAAATCTGACCCACCAAACTCTTCTTCATCTCTATTAAATTGTGAAAAATCAACATCTGGCATTAATTCTGTTTTAACGTGATCCACAACATCTTTCAAACCCTCTACAAACTTATCGAAATCTTCTTTATACAAAAACATCTTGTGCTTTTCATATACAAATCCATCTTCTTTTTGGTGTCTTCTACTTTCTGTAATTGTAATGTAATAATCTTGTGAACGCGTTGATTTTACATCAAAAAAATAAGTTCTCTTTCCTGCTCTGATTCTTTTAGAGTACAATTCTTCTCTATCTCTTTCTTCCACTTTTAATTAATTTTTAATTTACAAATATTCTCAAATCTACTATTTTAATCTTATTTAAGAAATAATTTCGAAATAATTTTTCAAGAATTAATAGACAATTATCTTTAAATCTTAAAATTATATCTCCTAATAAAACAAAAAGTAAATTAAATATTATTTCTAAATTGCATACATGATAGAATCAAATGATTCTCTTTTAGGGCGATTTATCAAAAAATATTTACTATTTGTAAGTATTATTTTTACCACTAATCTCTTTTCACAGAGCTTAGGAGATGAATTTTATGGAATTGCATCCTTTTATTCCCAGCATTTTTATAAAAAAAAGACAGCTAATCAAGAAGTTCTAAATAAAAAAGAACTAACTGCTGCTCACATGGATTTCCCTTTTAATTGTTTAGTAGAAGTAACCAATCTTCAAAACAAAAGATCCATCATTGTAAGAATCAACGATAGAGGCCCATACAGAAAAGGTAGAATAATAGATTTAACAGAAATAGGGGCTAAAAAACTTGACATCAAAAAAATTGGATTATCAAGAGTACGCTTAAAAGTAGTCGGATTTGAAAAAGAATTAATGCTAATTCCATATCAACACTTAATTTTAGATGGTAATCCTAAATTTTCAAGAAAATTTTATCAAAAAACGAAATTAAAATATCGAAAAAAGTACCGATTAAAAAAGAAAATCAGACATCGTAAATATCTTAAAAAAAGAAAATTCAAAAAGAGAAAGAAAAAAGGGAGAAGAAAGAAGTAAAAAATATTTATAATTTATAACTTCTTACTTCTTACTTATTACTTCTTACTTCTTACTTATTTAATGCCCTTCTCATAATATTGAATAAACCCTTTGATATCATCAACAGTTATACGCTTTACAATTATATTCTTTTTCGCATCTAATAAATAGATTACGGGTGTAGAATAGACATCAAAAGTCTTTAAAAAATCCGTATAATACTCCTCTTTCCCGGTTGTCTGATTTTTGTGAATATCAATACCATTATAAAATTCACTTGTTTTAAATTCACTGATAAATTTTTTCCATTTATCTTTTTCACGAACTATCGATGCCGCCAAAACAGAAATACCTTTATCTTTAAAGAATGGTTTTAAGGCAACAAGTTTAGGTGTTTCTTGTCGACAATGACTACATTCAGGATCATATAAAAAGACTAATGTATACTTGCCTGGAATGGTATTAGCAGTAATTAATTTACCATCAGGATTGGTTAAATACATCTCTGGAAACTTCTTACCTATCAATAATGGTTTTAAGATTTTTACTCTTTCTTTTAATTGCCTAACAGTTGAGGTATCCCACAAAGCTGGTTCACCGATATAATATTTCTCAGCCATGTGGACAAAGGCGCCTTCGGTTCCAACAATCTTTGAATTTTCGTAGGTATTTGCAATTTTATAAATGATATATTTTCGAATATCAATTTGTTTGACCTTTCGCAATAAATTATCAGCTTCATTTGAAATAGAATCCACTTGCTGAACAACTAAATCTTCAAAATACTTATCTACTTTTTTTTGTAAAAATGGAGAACGCAAAAAACGTTCATCATTTAAATCGAGGTTATCAAAATAATGTTTTTTATAAAATGAATATTGAAATTTATACAAATCTGCCGAATCCTTTTTTGTAACTACTGGCTTAGCATATTTCGGAATTTCTACTTCAAGAGTTGCCCTAATTAATTTACTAACAAATAAATCTTTATTTGTTGATAACCATTCATTTTGAAAATTTGCTGCTTGTTTTTTAAAAGATTCAATTCGTTGAGGAGTATTATTTTTTTCCTTTGAAAATTCTGAAAACATCAAATTCATCTTTTTTTGATATGAAAAAAAAGCTTCATTTTCATTTGATTGATGAATTTGCATATTCGCAATCAAATTAAGAGTATCTGTTTCAAAACTGAAAAAAGGATCACCAATGACAAAATCAATTAATTTGTTTTTAGAAAAATTAACAAAGTATAATCCTTGGGGTAATTCTTCAATTCCTGAAAAAGTAAAATTTCCATTTAAATCAGATTGTGCGGTATCTTTTATGACTTGTTGATTTGAACCGAAATAATGAGACAAGTATAGTTCAGTATTCTGTAAACCTTTAATTTGTCCTTTTATCTCAAATTTCAAAGGATTCGTTTTACCTTTGTCTTGTGCATGAAGTACTATTGAACATAAAACTAAACTCAATATTAAGATTGCATTTTTCATAGGCTATTATATTTACTTAAAGTTACAATGTTTTTTGTGCTATCTAAAATTCTAGACTTTTTCTTACAACCCATTTGTTGGATTATCATACTTTTGATAATCTCTTTCATATTTAGTTCTACTAAATTAAAAAGATCTTTAATTGGATGTAGCCTTTTAATCATTCTAATTTTAAGCAATGGAATATTTACCAATTTATTTTACAATCAATGGGAAGTTCCCTACCCAAAAGAGAATAATCAAAAATATGAAATTGGGATTGTCTTAACTGGAGGAATAATTCAATCATCTCAACCTAAAGGTTATCTTGTTCATTTAGGTCCGCATGCTGATCGTTTATTTCAAGCAGTGCAATTATATAAAAAAGGTACAATTAAAAAAATAATGATTACAGGAGGAAATGTATCAATTGCCGGTAATTTAATTAAAGATTCCACAAATGAAACGTTAAAGTCTGCTCAACTATTAAGAACTATAGGCATTCCTGATTCATCCATTATTTTAGAATTAAAAGCAAGAAATACGCATGAAAATGCAGTATATAGTAAAGAGTTATTAATTCAGTTACATGCTACTGCTTCAAAAATTGCATTAATTACTTCAGCAGACCACATGAAAAGATCAGCAGCATGTTTCACAAAAGTGGGAATTCAATTTGATGTATTTCCTGCAGTAAAAATAGGAAAGGATGCCTTTTCGGGCATCCTTAATGATTTTGTTCCAGATGAACGTAATATTTATATTAATGCCCTTTTATTAAGAGAAATAGCAGGATATTACATTTATAAAATCATGGGGTACTGCTAAGTACTAAGAATATCAACCATTCGAATCAAATCTTCTGAAACTGGTTTTTTCTTAGTTATAGTATCATGGAATGGAGTATAAATTAATTGATTATTAACTACACCTGCCATTACATTTTTCTCTCCTCTTAACAAACCTTCTAATGCTCCGAGACCAAGGCGTGAAGCAAGAATACGATCATATGCCGTTGGAATTCCACCTCTTTGAATATGTCCCAAAGTAGTTACTCGAATATCCATTTCACGACTCATTAAACCTTTGATTTTTTGAGCTACTTTTTGGGCATTACCTTCTTCGTCACCTTCAGCTACAACTACAATTGAAGATGATTTAGCTTTTTGAAAACCTTGTTCTAAAATATTTACAATTTCACTAACAGGGGTTAAATTTTCTGGAATCATAACGGCCTCTGCCCCACCTGCAATACCACACTGAATAGCAATATAACCAGAATCACGACCCATTACTTCAATAAAGAAAACTCGATCATGTGAATCTGCTGTATCTCTAATTTTATCAATCGCATCTAAAGCGGTATTTACAGCAGTATCAAAACCAATTGTATAATCAGTACCATATAAATCGTTGTCAATAGTACCCGGAGCACCCACAGTAGGAATTTTATACTCATTGTAAAAAATTTCAGCTCCAGTAAAAGTACCATTACCACCAATAGCAATCAATCCTTCAATTCCACGCTCTTTTAATTGATCATATGCCTTTTTACGACCCTCTGTAGTCATAAATTCCTTTGATCGAGCTGATTTTAAGATTGTTCCACCACGTTGTATGATATTACTAACCGATTGAGAATTCAAAGGAATAATATCTCCTTTAATCATCCCATTATAACCTCTAACTACTCCAAATACCTCAACACCATGATAGGCTGCTCCACGAACAATGGCACGAATACATGAATTCATACCTGGCGCATCGCCTCCTGATGTATAAACTGCTATTTTCTTCATCAATTTATTAAATCTTAAGCTTGTCTTCTAATTTCAATTCCCAAATATGGGATTTAGTCTATTAATCTACAAATTTAAGTGTAAAAATGGCTTCTAAAACTAATTAATCATTTTTTTTTAAATAGATTTAAATTTTGTTTAGTTTAAGTAAATTGCATTTTAATTAATTTAAAATTTATGAAAAAAGATACAGCCAAGGAATTTTTATATGAATACTTAAATAATGCCTCTCCAACTGGTTTTGAAGAGTCTGGACAAAAAATCTGGTTAGATTATTTAAAGCCATTTATTGATGAAACCATTGTAGATGTTTATGGTACGGCTGTTGGTGTCATAAATCCTGGTAAACCCTATAAAGTAGTTATTGAGGCACATGCGGATGAAATTTCATGGTTTGTCAATTATATAGATGATAATGGATATTTATTCTTGCGTAGAAACGGAGGATCAGATGCTTTAATTGCTCCATCCATGCGTGCTAATATTCACACTAAAGATAAAGTTATTA
>JACCDM010087581.1_pt1 | contig 11572 bp, 8 predicted proteins | sample 7445851 | NCBI WGS metagenome assembly JACCDM01 (sample SAMN15323438, study PRJNA562643) | freshwater metagenome | isolation source: river surface water | place: USA:Blue River Watershed | collected 2017-08-16
ATATCGATCGCCATAACCTCAAGACATCTGGCCACATCAAGAAGACAGGTACACATTCAGTGAAGGTCTCACTTGCACATAACGTTGTTGCAACAGTGACTCTCTCAGTGGTCTCTGCTTAAGTAGATTCATTCAGAAGGCCCGTCGCTTAACCGCGGCGGGCCTTCTGCTTTCTCACGATTTCATCATGTGAGATGTTGGAATTTACTTTCCTCCACACGCTTTCACGCTCAGCTGCGCTCGCTATCCACCGTTCACAGGGGTTCTCCACACTCCCTCCACAGCTTTTTACACATAAGAGAGGGGTTTATCCCCAAAGCCATCCCCAGGTGAAATCGCTTTTGTCAGTGCTAGGTGGGAAGTTTCACCCGTGAGTATCGCCGAACTGCCCAATAACGCACGCGGGGCTGCAACCTATAACACGGTCGGTGCCGAATTTGAACGAACACCTCCGCAAGATTTACAAGCTGAACAATCCGTTCTCGGCGGAATGTTGTTATCAAAAGATGCAATTGCAGATGTGGTTGAAGTATTGCGCGAGCGCGATTTCTATCGACCAGCACACGAATTAATTTACGAAGCAATCCTTGATCTCTATAGCCGCGGCGAACCTGCTGATGCAATTACCGTCGCCGCCGAACTCACAAAGCGTGGCGATATCGCACGCGCTGGTGGCGCACCGTATCTTCACACACTGATTTCATCTGTTCCAACAGCAGCAAATGCAGGTTATTACGCAAAGATTGTTCTCGAACATGCAATTATGCGCAGACTTGTAGAAGCCGGTACCAAGATTGTCCAACTTGGTTACGATCAAAATGGCGAAGTTGATGATGCAGTAGATGCTGCGCAAGCAGAAGTTTATGCAGTTACCGAACGCCGAGCCTCTGAAGATTATGTACAACTCAATACGCTATTACCGGCAGCGCTCGATGAGATTGAAGCGATTTCAAAAGGTATTGGTATCGAAGGCGTTAAATCCGGTTTCCGCGATTTAGATCAACTCACACATGGTTTCCACCCAGGCAACATGATCATTATTGCGGCGCGTCCTGCCGTTGGTAAATCAACGCTTGGTCTTGATATCGCACGGCATGCTGCGATTCATGAAAATCAAACCTCTGTCATCTTCTCTCTTGAAATGTCGAAGTCAGAAATTACGATGCGTATGTTGTCTGCCGAGGCTCGCGTTGGACTTAACAACATTCGCTCTGGCCAACTCAGCGATGATGAATGGGCGAAGTTAGCGCGCCGCATGGGAGAAATTTCAGATGCGCCGCTCTTTATCGATGATTCACCAAATCTTTCGATGATGGAGATTCGCGCTAAAGCCCGCCGTCTTAAGCAGCGCCATGACCTCAAACTGATTGTTATCGACTATCTACAGTTGATGTCATCGGGTAAGCGCGTTGAAAACCGTCAGCAAGAAGTCTCTGAATTTTCGCGCCACCTCAAATTGATGGCGAAAGAGCTCAATGTCCCGGTTATTGCAATCTCACAGCTCAACCGTTCGCCTGAACAACGCTCTGATAAGAAGCCGATGCTCTCTGACCTTCGTGAATCTGGTTCTATCGAACAAGATGCTGACGTCGTTATCTTGCTCCACCGCGATGATATGTACGATTCACAGAACCGATCTGGCGAAGCAGATTTCATTGTCGCTAAGCACCGTAACGGACCAACTCGTACCATTACCGTCTCTGCGCAACTTCACTTTGCCCGCTTCTTCGATATGGCGCCATCTGTTGGCGCAGGCCGCGACTTCACACAGTCAACCAACGCAGATACACAGCCATCATCACCTGGTGATGGAGGATGGAACGAATAATTTAGTTTGGTGCGCTCTTTGCGCGATCAGCCAGGTAAATTCCAAAGAGCACAGTCGCAGCTCCAATTAACTGAATCGCATCCCAACTCTGACTAAACCAGATCCAGGCAAATGCTCCAGCAATGACTGGCTCAAGCATTCCAATCACGCTACTTGTTGATGCACTTAGGTGGCGCATTCCTGATAGCACCAGCATGTATGGAACAACAGTTCCAAAGATCGCTGCTGCCGAAATCATTACCCAACCTGGAACCATCGTGCCTTCTGCGATACCGCCAAGATTCATTTGAGTTGTAAAGACTTCAAAAGGAAATGTCCAAGGTGGAAGAACGACAAGCCAGAAGATTGAGGCAAAGGACATACCGAAGATCAACATAGCAATCGGTTCGCGAGTCTTTCCAATTTTTTCGCTCATTAGGAAATAAGCAGCGAGCGCAAATGCACAGAGCAGAGATGCCGCAAGGCCGATGAGATCAAAGGCAAAACCATTCCAAACTTTTGAGACAAGAATTAGGCCGGAGAAAGAGAGGAAGACAGCAAGCCACATCTCATTTGCCACATAGCCTTTGCGAATTAATTTGATCCAGAGGGCAATCCAAATTGATGCGGTGAACTCGAGGATTAGGACCAGACCGAGCGGGACTCCGCGCTCGATGCCGAGCAGGTAGCCGAAGTTCACAAGCGCAAAGCCGACGACCCCGTAGATGGCAAAGCGCTTTATCTCAGACTTTTTCGCCTTGAGAATCTGGGGGCGAGTCAGAAGTACATAGGTGCCAAGGATCAGAACCGCTGAAATCGAGCGAAATTGAGCCAGGTGAAAGGCTGGCATGTATTTGAGAATGACGGTGACGATGATGCCGCTAGCTGAGAAGAAGACTGCTCCTAAGGCAAGGAGAAACTCAGCGCGATGTTTAGCCAACACCTGATGAGTCTAACTGATGAAAGTTAGAACGCTGTCTCGGGTATCTCCATAATGGCTGAGTCAGTTGCTTCAACAATCTTGCGATCTGCTGTGATGTGAGGCAGAACGGTTGAGACGAAGAACTTTGCTGATGCAATCTTTCCTGTGTAGAAATCTGCATCTTTGCCAGCACCGGCTGCAAGCTTTTCAGCTGCAATATCTGCTTGGCGAAGCAAGAGCCAGGAAATTATGACATCGCCGACTGCCATCAACGCGCGAGATGTGTTGAGTCCAACTTTGTAAATCTCTTCTGACTTTTCTTGTGATGCCATCGCATGGCCAACAAGGACACCGATGATTCCATTGAGATCACCAAGTGCCTTGAGTAAGGCTTGCTTTTCAGCAGCATGTGCGCCACCAGCTTCGGCGAATGCTTGAATCTCTTTACCAAGTAAACCGAGTGCACGACCGCCATCCTTTACAACCTTGCGGAAGAAGAAATCAAGTCCTTGAATTGCAGTTGTACCTTCGTACAAGGTATCGATTTTGGCATCACGGACATATTGTTCAAGCGGCCAATCTCTTGTAAATCCTGCGCCACCGAATGTTTGTAGCGATTCAGTTCCAAGAAGTGTCCACGATTTTTCAGAACCAAATCCCTTTACAACAGGAAGCAATAGATCGTTGAGTCGCTCCATTGATTCCAACTTTTCTTCATCTCCTGCAGCTTTTGCAAGTTCAATTTCATCTTGAATTGTTGCAGCATAGAGAACAAGGGCACGCATACCTTCGGAGTATGCCTTCTGCACCATTAGTGAGCGACGTACATCTGGGTGCTTAATAATCGTCACGCGTGGGCTTGCTTTATCGTTCATCACCTTCATATCGCCGCCCTGAACACGGGTCTTGGCATATGCCAACGCCTGTTGGTAACCCGCTGAAAGCGTTGCGATTGCCTTTGTTCCCACCATCATGCGCGCAAATTCGATGATCTTAAACATCTGTGCAATACCTTGGTGAACATCGCCAAGTAAATAACCAACAGCTGGCTCTTTCTCTCCCAAGTTCACTTCACAGGTAGCTGAAACATTGAGCCCCATCTTGTCTTCCAGCGCTGTCACGTAAACGCCATTGCGCTTACCGAGTTCGCCTGTTTCAAAATCAAACATGAACTTTGGAATAAGGAAGAGCGAGAGACCTTTTGTTCCTGGTCCGCCACCTTCACGACGTGCAAGTACAAAGTGCATTACATTTTCGTAGAAGTCAGCATCGCCCGAAGTGATGTATCGCTTATTGCCGGTGATGTGCCAAGTTCCATCTGGTTGTTCAACCGCTTTGGTACGACCTGCACCAACGTCAGAACCTGCATCTGGTTCAGTGAGCTGCATGGTCGCTCCCCAGTGGCGATCAATCATGTGCTTTGCAAATTTCTTCTGTACATCTGTGCCAAGTACATAAGCAACATGTGCAAATGCATAACCAGATGCGTAGATGTGGATTGCAGGGTTTGAACCAAGCACCATCTCTGCAATTGCCCAACGCACAGATGGAGGAACTCTCATTCCACCAAGATCAACTGGCGCATCGAGTCTCCACCATTCGCCATCGATGTAGGCCTTATAAGATTTTTTGAATCCTTCTGGCAGAGTTACATTTCCAGTTGCCTTATCGAGCTCTGCACCAACGCGATCGCCTTCAACAAAGGAGGCTGCTAAATCATTTTCACAGAGACGTTTCATCTCTTCCAACATCCCCATGGCGGTATCGCGATCGAGATCTGAATAAATTGTGTTACCCAGAACTTTGTCGCGACCGAAGAGGTCGAAGAGGCAGAATTCAATGTCACGGAGGTTGGCGTTGTAATGGCTCATGGCGTAATGGTGCTACCCGCTAGTAACTTACGCAAGCGCAAGGCTCACAGTTTTTCAGGCGCCAGGTTGTAGGCTCACGCCGTGCTTCTTAGTGACCGCGATATCCGCTCCGAAATCCAATCTGGCCGCGTAGCCGTCGAACCTTTCGATGAGGCGATGATCCAGCCATCCTCAGTCGATGTCCGCCTCGATAAGTTCTTCCGCGTCTTCGAAAACCATAAGTACTCGGTAATCGACCCATCGATTGAACAGGCTGAATTGACTCGCGAAGTGATTGCCGAAGGCGATGAAGCTTTTATCTTGCATCCAGGTGAATTTGTACTCGCCAGCACCTACGAAGTAATCACCCTTCCTGATGACATTGCCGGCCGTCTAGAAGGAAAGTCTTCGCTCGGCCGTCTTGGACTTTTGACGCACTCCACAGCTGGGTTTATCGATCCTGGGTTTTCTGGCCACATCACGCTCGAACTTTCTAACGTCGCCAACCTTCCTGTGAAGTTATACCCAGGTATGAAGATCGGTCAGCTCTGTCTCATCAAACTTTCATCACCTGCTGAGCACCCATATGGATCAGCAATTTACGCATCACGCTACCAAGGACAGCGCGGGCCAACCCCGAGCCGTTCTTTTATGAATTTTCACAAGAGCAAAATCAAATAACCCCAGATAGCCCCGAACTAGTTGCTTGTAGGCTGGGAATACCTACCAGGCTTAAGGGGTTGTAAAGACCATGGAATTCATAATTATTGGTGCAGTAGTTCTGCTCGTTATCTTCGCCATCGCTCAATACAACCGCCTCATCAGACTCAATATCACCGTCGATGAAGCTTTTGCGCAGATTGAGGTTCAACTCAAGCGCCGTGCAGATTTAATTCCTAATTTGGTTGAAACTGTTAAAGGTTATGCAAAGCATGAACAGAGCACCTTTGATGCAGTTGTTGCAGCGCGCGCTAAGTCGACTTCAGCTTCATCAGTTGCGGATGTTGCAGCTGCAGATGGCGCTCTGACCAATGCACTTCGTGGGTTGCTTGCAGTTGCTGAGGCGTATCCAGATCTCAAAGCTTCAGCTAACTTTTTATCGCTTCAGGAAGAACTTTCTACAACTGAGAATAAAGTTTCCTTCGCTCGCCAGTTCTACAACGACAATGTCAGAGCGCTGAATACTGCTGTGGCGACAGTGCCTACCAATCTCTTTGCAGGTTTTGCGAAGGTAAGCGCTCGCGAATTTTATGAAGTTGAAAACCCAGAAGATCGCAACGTACCTAACGTCAAGTTCTAAGTACAACAATGGCCGAGAACACCTTCCGCGCACTGCAATCTGCAAATAAAGGAAAGACTTATTTCCTTTTGGCATCGATGGGTTTACTTACTTGGTTAGTTGCCTATGCGGTGATGACATATTTCGGAGTAGGTACTGCATCAACCATGGTGCCTATCGCAGTCGGAATCTCGCTTATTGGCGTCTGGGGCTCGTATTACGGCTCAGATAAATTGGTGTTAACGATGACTGGTGCAAAACTCATTACTCGCGAAGATGCGCCAGAGCTATTTAATGTTATTGAAGAAGTAGTTATTGCTAGTGGTTTACCAATGCCAAAGGTTGCGATTGTTGAAGATAGTGCACCTAACGCGTTTGCAACTGGCCGCGACCCAGATCATGCGCTGATTGCATTCACAACTCGCATTCTTGAAGTAATGGATCGTGACGAATTGCAAGGCGTCATTGCTCACGAAATGGCGCATGTGGCTAATCGCGATACCTTGGTTTCAGCGGTAGCTGCCACAACTGCTGGCGCTATCGCTATCTTGAGCGATTTCTTAATGCGAATGATGTGGTTTGGCGGTCGCGATCGCGAGCGCAGCTCCAATCCACTTGCAATGGTCTTCTCACTCGTGATTCTTCTCTTGGCACCAATTGCTGCGGTGCTATTAAAGTCAGCAATTTCTCGTAAGCGTGAATCACTTGCTGATGCCACCGCAGTTTCATTTACTCGCAACCCAGCAGGTCTTCGTAAAGCGCTCGAAGTTTTGGCATCAGATACAACTGTGGTTAGACAGAAATCAAATGCAGTTGCGCATATTTGGATTGAATCTCCACTCGATGGACAAGCTGTCTCCAAGTTATTCAGTACGCATCCACCAATCCAAGAGAGAATCTCAACGCTGCGCGCAATGGAGTCACTCGGCCCCAACGATCTGTAATGAGCGACCTGGATTGCGTACGGTGAATTACAACGGTGTAACTCCACCCACAATGTGCAGAAACCCTGTGGATAAGCCCAAAAATCAAGGTTATTTAGTAGGAACCCTCACCCCATAGTTCTTCGCGCGGGATTTCGCACTCCTAAGGCTTCTCGGCGGTATTTCATTGCCAATTTAACGATAGGATTCCCGCCTGCTATAAAGGAAATACCGCTTTGTAGCCCGATACAGGACATTTGAAGGAGCCTCCCCTTGGCTGATGTGAAGAAGGAATCTGGCGGATACGACGCGTCCTCGATCACCATCCTCGAGGGGCTTGAGGCGGTCCGCAAACGCCCAGGTATGTATATCGGCTCGACCGGCGAACGCGGTCTCCATCATCTGGTTTACGAAATCGTCGATAACGCAGTTGATGAAGCGCTCGCTGGTTACTGCACGGAAATCAATGTGACCTTAATGGCGGATGGATCTCTTCGCGTCGTCGATAACGGTCGTGGCATTCCTGTTGATATCCACCCTGTTGAAAAGAAACCAGCTCTCGAAGTTGTTCTCACAGTTCTTCATGCTGGTGGAAAGTTTGGCGATGGCGGCTATTCCGTCTCTGGTGGTCTCCACGGTGTTGGTTCATCAGTTGTTAATGCGCTCTCTACAAATCTTTCTGCAGAAGTTAAGCGCGATGGATTTATCTGGACGCAGGAGTACCAACTTGGCGTCCCAACGGCTCCTGTTAAAAAAGGTGCTGCAACAACAGAGACCGGCACAACAATTCAATTCTGGCCATCTAAAGAAATCTTTGAAACAACTGATTTCTCATTTGAAGTTTTATCTACACGTTTTCGCGAAATGGCATTTCTCAATCGCGGCTTGATTCTTTCGCTCACAGATTTACGTCCTGGCCACGTTGACGATAAAGGCGAGCCGCTCATGGTTCGCTATCAATATCAAGGTGGAATCACCGACTTCGTTAAACACCTCAACTCCACGCGCGGTGAACTTCATAAGTCTGTAATCGCGCTAGAAGCTGAAGATAAGAAAGCACGTCTCTCTCTCGAAGTTTCGATGCAGTGGAACAATGGATTCTCTGAATCTGTCTATACCTTCGCCAACACGATTCACACCCACGAAGGTGGAACCCACGAAGAGGGCTTCCGTACTGCGCTCACATCTGTTGTCAATAAGTTTGCTGAAGAGCAGGGCTTAATCCGCAAGAAAGAAGATCGCCTTACAGGTGATGATGTTCGCGAAGGCCTTACCGCAATCGTCTCCATCAAGCTTGGTGAGCCACAGTTTGAGGGACAGACAAAGACCAAACTAGGAAATACCGAAGCGAAATCATTTACTCAAAAGGTTGTTAACGAACACCTGACTGCCTGGTTTGAACAGAACCCACAAGAAGGTAAAGACATCATCCGTAAATCAATCGATGCCGCAGCAGCTCGCGTTGCTGCACGTAAAGCGCGTGATTTAGCGCGTAACCGCAAGGGATTGCTAGAAGGTCGCGGAATGCCAGGAAAGCTGGCTGATTGTCAGTGGACTGATCCTGAAAAGTGCGAGCTCTATATTGTCGAAGGTGATTCAGCAGGTGGATCTACAAAGGGTGGACGCGATTCGCGCAATCAAGCAGTACTTCCGATTCGCGGAAAGATTCTCAACGTAGAAAAAGCGCGCATTGATCGCGTTCTGCAGAACAACGAAGTACAGGCGCTCATCACAGCACTTGGTACTGGAGTTCACGATGATTTCGATATTGCAAAGCTGCGCTACCACAAGATTATTTTGATGGCTGATGCGGATGTTGACGGACAACATATTCGCACCTTGCTTCTAACTTTGCTCTTCCGCTTTATGCGCCCACTGATTGAAAACGGTTACGTATATTTGGCGCAACCACCGCTCTATAAATTGAAATGGGGCGGGAAAGATCCAGTCGAATATGCCTTTAGCGATAAAGAGCGTGATGGCATGATCAAACTTGGCCTGGAAGCAGGAAAGAGACTTCCTAAAGAGGATGGTATTCAGCGCTTTAAAGGTCTCGGTGAAATGCCAGCTAAAGAGTTGTGGGATACCACGATGGATCCAGAACACCGCGTGCTCATTCAAGTCACACTTGATGATGCAGCGGCAGCTGATGATCTCTTCTCAGTTTTGATGGGTGAAGATGTAGAACAACGTCGCGCATTTATTCAGCGCAACGCTAAGGATGTTAGGTTCTTGGATATCTGATGGCAATCGACGAGACAACACCAGAAGATGTAACTTTCGACCGCGTCGAAAAGGTTGATCTACAAGTTGAAATGGCACGCAGTTATCTCGACTATGCCATGTCAGTTATCGTTGGTCGCGCACTCCCAGATGTTCGCGATGGTTTGAAACCAGTTCACCGCCGCGTTCTTTACGCGATGTATGACGCTGGCTATCGTCCAGATAAGGGCTACTACAAATCTTCACGCATCGTCGGTGATGTCATGGGTAATTACCACCCGCACGGTGACACCGCCATCTATGACACTGTTGTTCGTTTAGCGCAGCCATGGTCGCTGCGCTATCCATTGGTCGACGGAAATGGAAACTTCGGTTCACCCGGTAACGATCCAGCTGCAGCGATGCGTTATACCGAAGCTCGTCTTGCGCCTATTGCGATGGAGATGATGCGCGATATCGATGAAGATACCGTCAATTTCTCACCTAACTATGACGGCCGCTCGCAAGAGCCAGATGTGCTTCCTTCGCGCTTTCCAAACCTGCTCGTCAATGGCTCTGCGGGAATTGCAGTGGGAATGGCGACAAATATTCCGCCTCATAACCTGCGCGAAATTGGTGAGGCAGTTATTTATGCGCTGGAACATCCTGATATGCCAGCGCCTGATTTGCTCAACCACATGCTCACCATCGTAAAAGGGCCAGATTTTCCAACAAAGGCGCTGATTGTTGGCCGTGGAGGAATTGAAGATGCGTATCGCACAGGTCGCGGCTCTATCACCATGCGCGCAGTTGTTAACGTTGAAGAAATCAATAAGCGCACCTGTTTAGTAGTTACCGAACTTCCATACCAAGTAAACCCAGATAACTTAGCGCTCAAGATTGCTGAACTCGTAAAAGATGGCAAGATCAAGGGCATCGCAGATGTGCGCGACGAAGGTAACGAACGTCTTGGACAACGCCTCGTCATTGTTCTGCAATCTTCAGCAATTCCAAAGGTAATTCTAAATAATCTCTACAAGCAGACTCAGCTACAAGATACTTTTGGTGCAAATATGTTGGCGCTCGTTGATGGTGTGCCACGCACATTGCGCCTAGATGAATTTATTAAGTACTACATCGAGCACCAAGTTGAAGTCATTGTTCGCCGCACCAAGTTCCGTCTTGTTGAGAAAGAGAAGCGCGCCCATATTTTGAAGGGCTACCTCAAAGCCCTTGATGCTCTCGACGCCGTGATTGCACTTATTCGCGCATCTAAGACTCCTGAAGAAGCACGCACAGGATTGATGAAGTTACTTGATGTTGATGAAATCCAAGCGAATGCAATTTTGGATATGCAACTTCGTCGTATTGCAGCGCTGGAACGTCAGAAGATCAATGATGAATATGAAGGCTTGATGACAGACATCATCGAACTCAACGCCATCCTGGCATCTGAGGCGAAGCAACGCGAAATCATTAAGTCAGAACTCACTGAACTTATTGCAAAATATGGTGATGAACGCCGCACCCAACTTGTTGCCAGCGAAGGTGATTTCTCAGCTGAAGATCTGATTCCAGATCAAGATGTGGTTGTCACAATCACCCGCGGTGGCTATTCCAAGCGCACTAGCGCTGATTTGTATAAGTCCCAACGTCGCGGCGGGCGTGGAGTTAAGGGTGCAGCGCTCAAACAAGATGATGTAGTCGACCACTTCTTTGTCGCCTCAACACATGATTGGTTGCTCTTCTTTACAAATCAGGGGCGGGTATATCGGGCGAAGGTTCACGAACTTCCAGATGCAGGTCGAGATGCGCGCGGACAGCATGTAGCTAACTTGATGGCATTTAAACCAGAAGAGCAGATTGCACAGGTTCTCTCATTTAAGGATTACAACGCAGCTCCTTACTTGGTTCTTGCAACTAAGGGTGGGCTTGTAAAGAAGACTCCTTTGGTTGAATATGACTCACCACGTACTGGCGGCCTCATTGCAATCTCTCTCAAGCCAGGCGATGAAGTTGTTTCAGCATCACTGGTTCGCAATGGAGATGAACTTCTTTTAGTTTCCAAAAAAGCAATGTCACTTCGCTTTGTTGTAGATGATGAATCTCTACGTTCCATGGGGCGCTCAACTTCTGGAGTAATCGGAATGAAATTCCGTGCTGGCGATGAACTCTTAACAATGTCACGCGTAGATTCTCAATCAACGCAAGGTGCATTTGTATTCACTGCCACCGATGGTGGTTACGGAAAGAAAACACCAATTGAGGAATATCGTTTACAAGGACGCGGTGGTATCGGAATTAAGGCTGCCAAGATTGATGAAAACTCACGCGGATCACTTGTCTCTGCACTTGTCTTAGTTGATAGCGATGAAATTCTTGCAATTTCATCTGCCGGTACCGTAATGCGCACAGCTGCTGCAGAAGTCCGCCAAACTGGCCGTGATTCAATGGGTGTTCGCCTGGTAAACCTCGATGAAGGTGCCACCCTCTTATCTGTGACCCGCAACAGCGAAGATGAGATTTCTGAGCAAAAGTAGTAGGGTTCACGCCTGTAGTTATAGGGGCCGTTTTGGCGACTTGATGAAT
>JACCDM010204368.1_pt1 | contig 11570 bp, 9 predicted proteins | sample 7445851 | NCBI WGS metagenome assembly JACCDM01 (sample SAMN15323438, study PRJNA562643) | freshwater metagenome | isolation source: river surface water | place: USA:Blue River Watershed | collected 2017-08-16
AGAAAAACAAAAATACCCGACCAAATGTGGATGGAGAGCATATCGCCGGCACCCGCATACTGTTCGCCATATAACAGATTAATAATGATATTGGCGCTGAAACTAATCAATATGGCAACTGGAACACTGATGCCTACCAATAAATCATACAGATTCTGGAGTCGTTTTTGATATCGTTCGATATCGGTTTTACGGGCATGAATGATGGCCGGGAAGACCGAAGTTACAATAGCCACCGGAATGAAATACCAGGATTCACTGATACGGGCGGCAGCACTGTAAATCCCCACTTCTCTACTTCCCAAGGACTTCAACATCACCTGATCGATCTTCATGTAAATGGAGATCATCACGGCAGTGAGAATTAAAGGCCATGACTGCTGAAGCAGCGATTTGGCACGGTCCCAATTAAAAGTCCAGCTCTGTAGCCGCATTTGTTGCCTTTGGTACATCCAAACTAAACCCAGAGCCAGCAGGGCACTATCTAAAACCAAGGCCCAGGCAAAATAAATAACCGGAGCTCCCCAATACACCAAAGCAATTTTAATTACTGCAGAACAAAGCAGGCAAAAATTTTGCACCAAAACCACGTATTTAGACTTTACCTGCGATTGGAAATAAGAATCGATGATATTGAAAGATTTAAATAGATAAGCCGAAGCACAGATGCTGACCAGAATGGCCAATGAACTCCCACCCGGATTTCCATTGAAATAATGAAAAATTAAATAGGTAATGAGTGAAAGTGGAATAATGATCAGGTTGGCTGCTAAACGCATTGCCAGAGAGGTGCCCAGTATTTCGTCTCTTTTATCTGGATGCTGGATGATTTCTCGGATGATGAAACTATCGAGTCCCAATGTGCCAATAGCCGCAAAAATTGCTGCAAAAGCATCGGCAAAGCTTAGTTCGCCAAAAGCTGCAGGGCCTAAATATCGGGCAATTAAGAAGCCAACCACCAGGCTGAGCACCTTACCAAATAAGAGCCAACCGGTATTCTTGAAATATTTTTCGAATGCTTGTTGATCGAAACCTGGTATTGCCGGAATCTTCATGTATAACAAATGTATAAAAAAACAGCGCTCCCGGATTAACCGAAAGCGCTGTTTTTATCACAGAATTTCACTGCTTAATTCGCAAATTTCTTAGCATTGATTTTGCGTTCGTTTTCAGTTAGATAAATTTTACGCAAACGCATGCTAGCAGGTGTTACCTCAATGTACTCATCTGCCTGTATGTATTCCATGGCTTCTTCTAAAGAAAATTTAATGGCCGGTGCAATGCGAACGTTATCGTCACTTCCCGAAGCACGCATATTGGTTAATGCCTTGCCTTTTACCACATTCACCACCAAATCATTATCACGGATGTGCTCACCCATGATCTGACCTTCGTAAACATCTACTCCCGGATCGATGAAAAAGCGACCACGGTCTTGGAGTTTATCAATAGAATAAGCGGTGCTTTGTCCTTTTTCCATAGAAACCAGAACCCCGTTCAAGCGGCCAGGAATGGTTCCTTTCCAAGGTTCGTAAGCTTTAAATCGGTGGGCCATAATGGCTTCTCCGGCGGTAGCGGTTAAAACGTTGTTACGTAAACCAATGATACCACGAGAAGGGATTTCGAACTCTAAATGCTGTAAATCTCCTTTGGGCTCCATTACCAGCAATTCGCCCTTGCGCTGAGTCACCAATTCAATTACTTTACCAGCTACATCGCCAGGTACATCTACTATTAGGGTCTCCACAGGTTCACATTTCACTCCGTCAATTTCTTTCACAATTACTTGTGGCTGACCCACCTGTAATTCGTAGCCTTCGCGACGCATGGTCTCGATCAAAACCGACAAATGCAGGATACCTCGTCCGTAAACCAGGTAAGCATCCGGCGAAGGGGTTTCTACCACCTTGAGCGCCAGGTTTTTCTCCATCTCTTTGTACAAACGATCACGCAGGTGGCGTGAGGTCACAAATTTCCCTTCCTTACCAAAGAATGGTGAATTATTGATGGTGAACAACATGTTCATGGTAGGTTCATCAATTTTGATAACTTCCAATTGTTCCGGATTTTCAAAATCGGCAATGGTATCGCCAATTTCAAAACCATCAATTCCTACCACGGCACAAATATCACCGGCTTTTACTTCCGAAACCTTGATTTTACCCAGGCCTTCGAAAGTATATAATTCTTTAATTCTTGATTTTTGAATCGTTCCATCGCGTTTCACCAAAGAAACCGGCTGGTTTTCCTTAATTACACCACGTGCTACACGGCCAATGGCAATACGCCCTACGAATGAGGAATAATCTAATGAGGTGATCTGCATTTGCAGGGTACCATCATTGAAGGGAGCGGCAGGAATGTGCTCCAGGATGGCATCTATCAAGGTAGTAATATCTGAAGTAGGTTGTCTCCAGTCAGTACTCATCCAGCCATTTTTTGAAGAACCATAAATCACAGGAAAGTCCAGTTGATCTTCGGTTGCTTCTAAATTGAAGAATAGTTCGAAAATCGATTCGTAAACTTCCTCCGGACGACAGTTTTCTTTATCTACTTTGTTTACCACCACAATTGGCTTCAGACCCAATGAAAGCGCTTTCTGAGTCACGAAACGAGTTTGCGGCATGGCACCTTCAAAGGCATCTACTAGAAGTAAAACGCCATCGGCCATTTTCAATACCCGTTCTACCTCGCCGCCAAAGTCGGCGTGGCCTGGTGTATCGATGATATTAATTTTAACGTCTTTGTAATTAACTGAAACGTTTTTTGAAACAATGGTAATACCGCGTTCCCGTTCCAGATCGTTGTTATCGAGAATGAGTTCGCCGGTTTGCTGATTATCGCGAAACAAATTGGTTTGATGTAAAATCTTATCAACCAAGGTTGTTTTTCCGTGGTCAACGTGCGCTATGATCGCGATATTCCTGATTTTTTGCATGAAATGGTAATAAAAAAATTTCTGCAAAGGTAGGCTTTTCAAACCGTAATTGAATGCTTTGGCATCATTTGAACGGATTTTGAAAAAATTGATAAGCCAAAATCTTACCTTTGTAAAATCATGGAAACCCAGGAAATCATTGTCTCGGTACTATTTACAGCCGCTTTGTGGTATGTGGGTCGCCTCATTTACCGAAGTTTTCAAGCAAAAAGTGCCTGCGGAAGCAATTGTAAATGCGGGGTGGATTTTTCGGCAATCAAGCCGGAAAAATAAGAGCCGATGCTTGAACTATTCAATAATCACGGCGGTTCCACTCGCCGAAACCATCAGCATGCTGCCCGAACTCCCCATAGTTTCGTAATCCAGATCTACACCTAAAATAGCGTTTGCACCTAATGCAGCGGCATTTTGTTGCAACTCTGTGAGAGCGATGTCTTTGGCTTCTCTCAGACCTTCTTCATAAGAACCCGACCTGCCGCCTACGATATCTCTCACACCCGCAAAAAAATCTTTCACAATATTGGCACCAATGATGGCTTCTCCGGTTACAATACCCAGGTATTTAACTACTTTTTTTCCTTCGATATTAGCTGTTGTGGTTACTATCATTTTATGTTATTTGAATTCATGATTTCTCGATTAGGCAAACGGCATATGCTACCAATCCTTCTTGTCTGCCAATAAAACCCATTTGCTCATTGGTGGTAGCCTTGATGGAAATATCTTCTTCATCCAAGTGAATGGCTGCTGCAATGCGTTTTTTCATTTCCGGAATATGCGGATTAATTTTTGGAGCTTCCAAACAAACCATGGCATCAATATTACCCAGCTTCCAACCTTTCTCGCCGATCAAGCGGACACACTCTTTCAATAAAATCAGACTATCCACGCCTTTCCAGCGCTCATCGGTATTTGAAAAATGGAAGCCAATATCACGCAGGTTAGCTGCACCCAGAATGGCATCGCAGATGGCGTGCACCAAAACGTCTGCATCAGAATGGCCAAATGCGCCGGCATGATGTTCCAGCCGAACTCCACCCAAAATAAAAGGATGATTATCTACCAATTGATGAACATCAAATCCAAAACCTACTCTAATCTTCATTATTTATTCTTTTGATTTTGGCCGAAATAATACGACATCGAAAAACGTAAGGTGTTTGCTAATGGACTTTCTGTCTGGTTAGCAAGAATATATGACAAATCTAAATCAAATTTATTACCATAAATACCCGTACCCAAGGTTAGAAACTGCCTGTCGCCCTTGTTCGGGTGTTCATAAAAATAGCCGGCCCTGATCGGGAATTTATCTTTAAAACTATATTCTAAACCGAGCGAATAGCTGATCTCTTGCAATTCTTCCGAAAATCCTCCGGGAGCATCTGAAAAGGAATTAAACATTCCTGAAATAACCGAACGATCTGAACTTTGTCCCTGGAGGATATTGCCATCCTCATCGGTGATGGGTGAAGTAGGAACCAAGAGTTTGTTTAAATCCAGCGCAAAGGTGAATTTATCTTCACTTGGCAAACGGAAGGCCAAAGCGGTCCCTAATCTCATATTGGCTGGCAGAAAATAGGTGGAGGAGGCATCTTGTGGAGCATAACCCACAAAACGAACCTTATTACCAATATTTGAGAGGTTGAGTCCGAAACTCAAGTCGGTTGTTGTGTTTAGGAACTGAACTTGTTTGTGAAAATAAGCAGAAACATCTAATGAACCCGCATTTACCGCATTTTGTCCCATTTGAGCAAAGGAAATATCCTGCAAATTGGAGTTAATATACCTTAAGGCCATCCCTAATGAAAAATGTTCGCCAAATTGACGGGAATAAGCCAGGTCGATGGCCATCTCGTTTGGGGTGGTCACTCCCAAAGGATTCTGATTATCATCTGTTAACTGAAACTCACCAATTGAAAAATACCTGATCGATCCACCTATTACACTACGTTCATCCAGACGATGAAACCCAGTTAGGTAAGCGAAATTGACATCGGGAACCAGATTCTTTAACCAAGGAGAATAAGATAAAGAAATGCCATTTTTTTGTCCCAGAAAAGCCATTTTAGCTGCATTCCAATGAATTGCATACATATCGGGCTTGGTGGCAACACCTACATCACCCATGGCTCCGGCCCTTGCATCGGGGGCAATCAGCAGAAAAGGCAAAGTGGTGAGCACATTGTTTGCTCGCTTTCCATCCGAAAGCGTTCTTATTTGGCCATTTGTAATGGTATTTCCCAAAGTCAGAATAAGCGTAATTACAAAAAAATAACGTCTCATATAGGTAAGATTTGCTGTGCCTTAATGCCCTAAATTAATAATTATGATTGGTTTATCGAGGGCAATTGATGAACATGGTTTATCGCTCGAAAAACTAAAGAATAAATTGCTGAAAAATCAGGTTTCATAACCCTTATCAACAAAAAAGCCCCTGTTTACAGGGGCTTTTTTGTGAAATAAACTAGAAATATTGATTAATAACCAGGGTTTTGGAAACCAGTTAAAGCTGAATTAGCTCTCATTTCTCTTTCAGGAATTGGATAAACCAATTTTGGATCATTGTACGGGAAGGCACCTGTCGAAGTTTGTGTACGTTTGAAATCGTGTATACGTGAGCCTTCAAAACACAATTCGAAAATACGTTCCTGCAAAATATTAGCTACCGTAGGATTGGCAATGACTGAAGCACCTGCACGGTTACGCACAGTAGCTAAATCGTCAGCTGGTGTTGCACCTACAGTAGTACTAAGACGTAGATTACACTCTGCACGGGTCAGGTACATTTCTGCTAAACGCACCACTGGTATGTTTTGCGAGAAAGAAGTCCACTTTCCAGTATATCTGCGAGGATTGGCCAAGGTCGGGGCAGAACTTGTTGCTCTTGCACCGGTACCCAAATAAATTAAGTCGCGACGACGTAAATCATTAGCCTCAAAACTGTTGTAAAACGTATTATTGGTGTACAAATCTGCACGTCCAATACCCGGAATACTTGCACAAAACGTAGCCAATCCATCATTAGAGGTACCGGCATTGTTCTGATCGTTTTGCTGAATTTCAAATAAAGATTCTGGTGAGTTGCGATTCGTAAACGGAACGGTTACAGTAGCCGCCATGGCAGCACCACTGTTGGCTATTACATCGTTCGCGGCATCGCGTGCAGCAGCATAATCAGCCATTTGTAAGTACACTCTTGATAAAAATGCTTTGGCTGCATATTTATCAGCTCTTGTACCATTGGTTGAAGGCAATTTAGTATAAGCAGCATTTAAGTCAGACACCACTTGAGCATATACTTCTCCAACCGTTTCACGGGCACCTAAAGTAGCTGCTTCATCTGGAGTGTCTACAGAGACTAAATTGATAGGCACCCCTAAATTATCGGTACCTGCAGAATACGGCAAGCCATACATTCTTACCAATTCAAAATGCAGGATACCACGGATGAAATAGGCCTCACCTTCTAATTTAGTTTTCAAGGCTGCATCGCTAATTTTAGAAGATTGTTCCAAAATTACATTCGCAATATTAATGGCCCGATAAGCTGCAATCCAGGTACGAGTAGCCTCTGCATTAGAAGCCACCATGGTTTTATTAGCCACCTGGCGGTAAGATTGGAATGTACCAGCCCATGCTATATAGCTGTTGCTGGCTAATAAATCAGGCAAAATAATCAGGTTAGTACCGTATAAGGAACCCTCTCCCAAAATGGAATAAGCCCCAACAATAGCACTTTGAAAATCCTGATCGGTTTCAAGAGCAGTAAGCGCATCAACGCTCTGCATTGGCTCAATGTCCAGCTTTTTATCGCAAGAAGTAAAGGTACTTGCAATCAAAGTCACCAACATCAAACCTGAAATTAATTTCATTTTCATAATGTTTTGTATTTAAAAGATTAGAAACCAATGTTTACACCAAAGCTGATGGTTTTAGCTTGCGGTGGCGTATAAAAATCGTGACCCAAGTTTACTCCTCCGGTATAGGTAGCATTTACCTCCGGATCGTATCCTTCGTATTTAGTGAAGGTGAACAAGTTTTGGGCAGCCACATAAATACGGGCATTGTCAATTTTATACTTGCTCAGGAAAGATTTAGGGACAGTATATCCCAAGACCACATTTTTCACACGGAAATAAGAACCATCTTGCACCCAACGAGATGACTTGATTGCTCCATTACCATCATATAAACGTGGCTGAGGAATGTTGGTGATTTGACCCGGCGTTTTCCAGTAATTCATTTGATCTTTTGATTGATTATCAAAATAATCACCATTTACTGACTGGAAGAAACCAGCAATATTATACAGGTCGTTTCCGTATACAAATTGAGTCTGGATATCTAAATCGAATCCTTTGTAAGTGAATTTATTATTGATACCACCATAAAACTCAGGGTTCGGATCACCTACTTTTTGCTCGAAGCCATCGTAATCGGCTTGGTCAACAGCTTCACCATCTGCATTATAATACATCGCATTACCATTGTCAGGATTTACACCTGCATACTTAGGTCCGTAGAAGTATCCATAGGCTTCTCCTTCAGAGATTCTGCCCAATTGACGTGAACCACCTGAAATGTTAGAACCACCCAAACCTACGATCTTGTTTTTGTAGGTAGAGATGTTGAGACTGGTGTTCCATTTGAACTTACCTACCAAATTGTTGGTGTTCAATACAAACTCCCAACCTTTATTTTCTAAAGTACCTACGTTACGTACAATACTGGTGAAGCCATTGCTGGCTGGTAATGGGAAACTCAACAATAAATCTTTGGTTTTGCTCTCGAAATAATCAATTTCACCACTGATGCGGTTATTGAAGAATCCGAAATCCAAACCAAGATCAAGTTTATTAGATTTTTCCCATCTCAAATCCTCTACTCCGATCTGTGAAGGCACAATACCCGATTGATCGGCATAAGGAGAAGAAGAATATAAAGTTAATGAAGAGAAGTTACCAATTTCTGAGTTACCAGTAGTACCATAGCTGGCACGAAGTTTCAAGAAACTGATTTTATCAAATTTCTGGATAAAGTTTTCTTCTGATAAAATCCAACCGGCAGAAACCGCAGGAAACACCCCGTAACGGTTGCTATCACCAAAACGTGAAGAACCATCCACACGTACCGAAGCTCCTAACAAATATTTATCACTTAGCTTGTAGTTCGCTCTGGTGAAATAAGATAAGAAACTATAGCCAGTTTCACTGGAACTACCACCAGAAATGATTGCTGCAGAGGCAATTTTAGTGAATTTATCGTTCGGGAAACTCTGACCAGTAGAAGAAGTGGTCTTCAAGGTGCTTTCCTGATAAGATAAACCTGATGTGGCCTGTAAACTGCTCTTACCAAATACTTTATTGTAATTCAAATAAAGGTTAGAGTTGTAAGAGTTAGATATTACCTGACGACTGAAACCTACCCCGTTTGGCGCACCATCTAAAGTCTCGCGACCATTGAAGCTATCTTCCTCTAATTGCGTTACGTCCATACCAAACTCACCATTTAATGATAAAGCTTTGGTCAGGTTGTACTGAGCCGTAAAAGTATTAATAGAACGTAGTTGAGTTGATACGGCTCTGGCCTGATCTTGTTCAATCAATACATTATAATACAAAGTATTGGCATTTAACTTCCCGGTTACCGGATCGTATTTTGGCTGAATGGGAGGTAATGCATTTAACTGTAATGGGTTGGTAAAGGCATTATCACTCGATACCCGATTGTTTACCAATTGACTCATGGAGATATTGGCACCGAGTTTGAATTTATCGCTTACCTGATGATTTAAATTGATACGACCATTAGTTCTGTTCAGAGAGTTCATTAAAACGATACCCTTTTGGTCGTTATAACCACCGCTGATAAAGAAATTGGTTTTGGCATCACCACCAGTTACCGATACATTGTAATTGGTAATTCCACCTCTTTGGAAAGCTTCGCTTGCCCAGTCCTGATCAACATCGCCTGTCCATTCGTCTGTTCCAACACCATCAAGCCAACCTTCTTCGCCATCGGTGTAACCAATATTTACTGCAGCAGCACCAAATAATTCGCGGTATTCAGCTGCATTTAACCATTCGCGTTTGCGAGTAGGATTACTTACACCGGTATTGTAGCTAAAATTAACTTTGGTTTTACCAACTTTACCAGATTTGGTGGTTACTAAAATAACCCCGTTGGTAGCACGAGAACCATAAATAGCTGCAGCCGATGCATCTTTCAATACCTCGATTGATTCAATGTCCTCTGGAGCAATAGAAGCCAATGGGTTATCCGGCTCGGTAGCACTACCTAAAGATTGAGAAACAACCGGCTGACCATCAATTACAAACAATGGATCCTTACCAGCTGAAACCGAAGAAATACCACGAATACGGATATTTAAACCCTGACCTAATTTACCAGATCCAGAGTTAATAAATACCCCCGCGGCACGGCCTTGTAAAGCTGATTCGAAAGTAGAAAGTGGTTGGTTTTCAAATTCTTTCGAACTTACACGAGCAATAGAACCCGTTAAGTCTTGTTTAATTTGGGTACCATAACCTACTACTACCACTTCAGATAGTTGTTTAGCATCTTCTGTCAATTTTACGTTTACAGAAGTTCCACTAATAGCAGCTTCAGCATACTTGAAACCGATGTATTTGAACACCAGTGTAGTCGCTTTAGCAGGAACACTTAATTGGAAGTTACCATTGGCATCGGTTTGTGTACCAACACCACTCACTCCTTTAACGGTTACACTTACACCTGGTAAGGGTAGTCCATCACCTGATGATGTCACTTTCCCGTTTACGGCTTTGTTTTGAGCAAAAACCGACACCATGGAAAATAAGAACACCATACATACTAGTAAAGATTTTCTCATAATGATTATTTTGAATAATGTTTAATAATTCTAAGTTATAGAAAAATTAAGCGTTAATCAATTATTAGAGAAATTAATTATAAGAAAAGAATTGAGATTAATGAGCAAAAAGGATCAAACTCTGGTTTTTTTCAACCTTGTCTCCTGGCTTGATTTTTATAGATTTTATCACCACATCTGCCGGAGCTTTGATGATGTTCTCCATTTTCATGGCTTCGAGTACGAAGAGATTGTCACCCTTTCTGACGCTGTCACCTTCCTTGACCATCAAGCTCAAAACCAATCCCGGCATGGGTGCTTTGAGCTCTGCAATCTTGTTAGCTTGCAAATTATCCAAACCTAAAGCCTGTAAGAGCTCGTCTAACTGATCTTTAATGTTTAAGGTGTAAAGGTTACCGTTTACTTTAATGCTCGCTGTTTTTTCTGCTCTGGAAAAAGTAAGGACTTCTACTTGATAGGAATTGCTTTCATGAATAATGTGAAACATATTCTCCTTGATCTGGTACTGATCTAAGTGGAGATGCTCACCATTCAAAAGCCATGAACCTTTAGATAATTCAAGATTATAATCGAACTTCCCGTTTACTTTAACTTGCTGCATGGCTTGTAAAATTCCTCTGAGTGCTAAGTTAACGATTCAGGTAGTTAATCTCAAAACAAGCCGACAAGGCTGCAGTTTCTGTTCTCAATCGGGCATTACCCAGGCTGATGGCCTGAAATCCGGCAGCCTGAGCAGCGGCAATTTCAGCAGGACTGAAATCTCCCTCGGGGCCAATAAGGACTAAATAGCGACCTCCCGGGAGGAGGATATTTTTGATCGTTTGTTTCGCCTGATCCAAACAATGGGCGATCATTTTCTGTCCTTCGAAAGGCTGATCCAGCAGTTTTTTAAAGCTGATGGCTTCATTGAGTTGTGGATGGTAAGCTTTGATGGATTGCTTTACCGCTGAAGTGATAATTTTATTTAGTCGCTCCGTTTTTACTTCCTTACGCTCAGAACGCTCGCAAATGATCGGCGTAATTTCATCGATCCCTATTTCTGTGGCCTTTTCCAAAAACCACTCCATACGTTCTATATTTTTGGTGGGCGCTACTGCGATGTGTAAATAATGATTTCGCTTACCAAACTCTTGCTGAGTTTGAAAAACCTGCAAATGTGTTCTTTTGGGATTTGCTTCCAGGATCCGGGCTTGATAATAACCGCCTTTCCCATCTACCAGTACCACCTCATCCCCAACTTGCAAACGCAATACCCGTACGGCGTGCTTGCTCTCCTCCTCGCTCAAGGTATAGGCTTCAGCAACAATATCGGGAGTGTAAAAAATGTGCATTTGTTGTCTTAACGAACGTCTACGGCATCGTCGTGATTGATCACCAACTCCAATTTGAGCGATTCTACATTTTGTTCCGCTTTTTTCAAAACGGTAAAAGTATAGCCCTGAAATTCGGTGCGTTCACCCACATCGGGTATTTTGCCAAAAATATGCCCGGCCAAACCCGACATGGTATCATAGTCACCGTCTTCGGGTAAATCGTGAGGCAGGAATTCATTCACATCGTATACACTGGCAGAAGCGTTCACAATAAATTCAGTATCCGAAACCTTTTCTACAATTGGTTTCTCTTCATCGTATTCATCCTGAATTTCACCAACCAGCTCTTCCACAATATCTTCCAATGTCACCATACCGGCAGTTCCGCCAAACTCATCGAGCACCACGGCAATCTGAATGCGTTTCTGTTGAAACTCACTCATCA
>JACCDM011315988.1_pt1 | contig 11568 bp, 8 predicted proteins | sample 7445851 | NCBI WGS metagenome assembly JACCDM01 (sample SAMN15323438, study PRJNA562643) | freshwater metagenome | isolation source: river surface water | place: USA:Blue River Watershed | collected 2017-08-16
CGCGTTTTTCTATCCGGCGCTTCCGATGAACTTCCTGACAAGCAAGGCCGAGTCACTATCCCGGCCGCACTTCGTCAATACGCAGGTCTTGATAAGGACCTTGTCGTCATTGGCGTTGGTGCACGTGCAGAAATCTGGAACGCCAAGTCATGGAATGAATACCTGGCTAAGCAAGAGACAGCCTTTGCGAATGTAGCGGCGGAGGTGATTCCAGGACTCTTCTAGCCCTAAAGCTAGAACTCCAGCTATTTCACCTGAAACCAAGCCAGGTAGTAAATGGATGGGGCCCTAGCTCTAGGGACTCAGAAGTCAACGGACTTCCTATGTCTAAGAAAATTTCTGAACTCCACGAACCGGTACTGCTTGAGCGTGCGATTGAACTGCTGGCACCGGCCTTCGAAGTCGAATCGCCCGTTTTTGTCGATTGCACCCTAGGACTTGCCGGTCACAGCGAAGCTTTTCTTGATCGTTTTCCAAACCTTACTTTGGTCGGCATCGATCGTGACCCAAGTGCACTGGCACTTGCGGGGGAGCGACTAGCTCGATTCGGCGACCGAGTTCACTTGGTACACGCCGTTTACGAAGAAATCGAAGACGTACTTGCAGATCTAAAAATCGTCGAAGTCCAGGGCATCTTGCTAGACCTAGGTGTCTCATCAATGCAACTCGATGAACGTGAGCGAGGATTTGCCTACTCCTACGAAGCTCCACTTGACATGCGGATGGATTCAACCGTTGGCAAGACAGCTGCCGATGTGGTCAACACTTACAGCGAATCAGAGCTGGCGCGAATCTTCAAGGAGTTTGGCGAAGAGCGCTACGCCAAAGGTGTGGCTCGCGAAATAGTTTCAGTTCGAAAGAGCACTCCTTTTTCAACCAGCACTGAGCTTGCTGCTTTGATCGCAAAGATCATCCCATTCATCCCGGGTAAGAGTTCTGGTCACCCAGCAAAGCGCGTATTTCAGGCGCTAAGAATCGAAGTCAACGGCGAGCTTGAAGTTCTGGAACGCACAATGCCAGCCGCAATTCGTGCACTTGCCCTTGGCGGTCGCATCGTTGTGATGTCCTATCACTCACTCGAGGACCGCATCACCAAACATGCCCTAGTTGCTGCGGCAAATTCATCGGCCCCGATTGAGTTGCCAATCGAACTTCCGGAGCACGCACCTGTGCTTCGACTACTGGTTAAAGGCGCCGAAGCCGCAACCGCTGAAGAAATCGCTAGAAACCCGCGCGCTGCATCCGTTCGCCTGCGCGCAGCAGAAAAGATCCGGAGAGCAGCATGAGTGCCATTCGCATGACCAACCCAAGTCGCCAACTGGCTCCGGCTAGAGCACAACTGCGAGCGGTATCGGTGGCCAACACTCGCGCCAGCAAGTTAAACACCAAGCTCGTGACACTTTTAACTTTCGGCGCTCTTTCAATCGCCTTTGCAAATCTGGTGCTTCACATCCTTACTTCAAGTTCGGTTTATGAGTTGGCAAGCCTGCAGCAACAGGCACGTGAACTAAACACAACCTCGCAAATAATTGCAGATGAGGTTGATTCACTTTCTTCACAGCAGAATCTCTCGAACTCTGCTCAAAAGCTAGGAATGATTGCCAACGCCAACCCAGTATTTCTAAGCATTGGCGAGCAAAAGGTGTACGGAAAGCCAACCGCAGCCCTAAACACCGATGGTCGCGTGGCTCGAAACCTAATTGCCAACTCCGCCATGACAGCGGTTTCAACCGGATTGAATGCGACTGTCGCTTCCGCCGATGCCTCAGCGCCCCCAGCAGCACTGGACGCAAATGTCGCTAACCAGAAACCGGCTCCAGTTCAAGTAATTTCTAATGGTGGCGTAATTCCCGCTTCACCAACTCACTAGATAGGCAGGTCGGCAGATGACATATCTGACGCCTGGTGATTCATCTAAGCGCCTGAAAAAAGTAATTGCGGCAATTCTGATTCTGGTAGCAATTTTTGCCATTCGATTGATTGATTTGCAGATCATTCAGGCAGACGCCATAAACGAAAAGTCATACGAAAAGCGCGCGGTAACTCGTGTGATTCCAGCGCTACGCGGTGAAATTCTTGATGTCAACGGTAATGTTTTGGCGAAAACCATTTTGCGCTACGACATTAATGCGGCGCCTAGCAAGGTTGGCCCTGTAACCAGAAAAGTAAGTGGTCAAGCTGTTGCTATTCCGGTTGAGCAAGTAGCTGCTGAAATTGCCACCATTCTTGGTATGACTGCCGAAGAAGTAATGTCAAAAATCATTGGAACCGGCGAGTATTCACAAATTAAGAAGCGCGCTAATGCATCTGAGTATCGCAAGATACTTGCTCTTAACGTTCCTTGGCTTTACTACGACTCCGTCGCGGAGCGCGTTTATCCAAATGGAGCGGTTGCAGGAAACATCCTTGGCTTCATAACCCAGTCAGGGCTAATGGAAGGCATCGAACAGCAATACAACAAGTGTCTTTCAGGCGTTGACGGCGAAGAGTCTTTTGAAAAAGGAAAAGACGGAATCAAGATTCCTTCTAGCGTAATTACTACCAAGAAGGCTGTCCCAGGAAAAAACGTCCGACTCACAATAGATTCTGATCTTCAATATTTTGCCCAGCAGGTCATGGCATCAACAGTCTCTTATCTTCGCGCCGACTGGGGTACCGCCACAATTATTGAAGTCAAAACCGGAAGAATTTTGGCAGCCGCGGAGGCACCGTCGGTTGACCCGAATGATCCGGGCAAGCTTTCTGCCGATGACCGCAGGGCAAGGATTTTTCAAGCAGCTTTCGAACCAGGCTCGACCTTGAAAACAATTACGGCGGCAACCGTTGTTGATACGGGCATGGGTTCGCCAAACATGAAAGTGCTAGCCCCCTACGGAATGAAGATTCCAAATTCAAATGGCTACACCGTGACTGACAGTCACTCGCACCCACTCGAACAACTGACTATGACTGGCGTCTTGGCGGAGTCATCCAACACGGGAATCATGAATGTCGGAAAAGTTGTCGACTGGAAAACTCGCTATTCGTATTTCGAAAAATTTGGTCTTGGAAAGCGCACAGCAATCAATTTCCCTGGCGAGGGTTCCGGGCTTTTGAACTCTAGAGATGTCTGGGCGAACGATGGTGTAAAGCGCTATGTATCGATGTTTGGTCAAGGTGTTTCAGTCACACCAATTCAGTCAGCAATGATGTACCAGACAATCGGAAACGGCGGGGTTCGCTTAAACCCAATTCTGGTGGATGGCTGTGAGGCAGACGTTGATGACTTCAAGCCGGCTGAGGTGAAGCCGGGAGTGCAAGTAATTTCCAAGGGCACCGCCGCGCAGACCCTTTCAATGCTTGAGCGCGTTGTTGAGTCTGGGGCGATTGGTAAGTACGGCGCTATTCCTGGATATCGAGTGGGCGCCAAAACTGGTACCGCTCAAATTCGAGATGAGAACACCGGTAAGTATGCGGGCCCCTATGCAATTTCGTATTTTGGAGTCGCACCCATAGATGATCCACAGTACGTGGTTGCTGTTACCGCGTTTAAGTCACGCACCGTTGGGTCTTCGCTCGGTGTTGCTGTGCCATTCAAGAAAATCATGCAGCAGGTTCTGCGTACTTATCGTGTTCCACCATCAACTTCCAAGACTTCTGACCTACCGTTGAACTGGTAATCCTATGAAAGAGCAAATTCCACCTATCTTGAGGCCCGATGAGGTCCAGCCCGTTGAGCTAGCCCGTTTGGCCGAGCGCTTTGAGCTGGCGGCTATCGGGCACATTGAAAATATCAAGTTAACCGGAATTAGCATGAACACCAACGATCTGCGCCCAGGAGACTTGTTTGTGGCGATGCCTGGCAAGAAAACACATGGTGCAAATTTCATTGAGAAGGCCATCGAGCAGGGCGCTGTTGCTGTCGTCACCGATTCCGCTGGCATCGAGCAACTTGGACACCTGGAGATTCCAGTGCTCAAGTTGGAAAACCCGCGAGCACACCTCGGAGAATTAGCAGCATTCGTCTACGGCAACGTTGCCGGTAACATGCCAAAGCTCTTTGCCACAACCGGTACCAATGGCAAGACATCCACCAGCTACCTACTTGAAGGAATTCTTCGCCAGCTTGGTCAAGTCACGGGTCTAACCTCAACTGCGGAACGACACATAGCTGGCGAGGTCATCGTAAGTCGCTTGACCACACCGGAGTCGCCAGAGATGCAAGCTCTTATCGCACGAATGCGCGAAAAAGGGGTGACATCAGTCGCAATCGAAGTTTCAGCGCAGGCACTGAGTCAACTTCGCGTTGATGGCCTCTACTTTGATGTGGTTGGCTTTACAAATTTGAGTCACGATCACCTGGATGACTACAAAGACATGCAGGAATATTTGGAAGCTAAGTTGCCACTCTTCACTAAAAAGCGCGCTCAGCGCGGGGTTGTCTGCCTAGACACCAAGTACGGAAGAGATTTTGTAAGGCAAAGCGAGATTCCAGTAGTGACAATTACCAGTGAACTTGGGGTTAGTGCTGATTGGCATGTTGCAGTCACCGCCGAAACACCTAAGTACACGTCTTTCGTACTAGCTGGTCCAGATGGAGTGAATATTCGCTCAAAGGTTTCACTGCTGGGCGCACACATGGCTGCCAACGCTGGCCTAGCAATAGTGATGCTGATTGAAGCTGGTTTCAAAGCTGAGGACATTGCCAAGGCAATTGAAAACGGTATCGAAGCTTATCTTCCTGGTAGAACCGAACGCGTCACTGGGGAGTCTGGACCAGATGTGTATGTTGATTTTGGTCACAGTCCTGATGCGTTTCTAAACACGCTAGCTGCGGTTAGAAAAGTTACCGATGGAAAACTCTTTATGGTTTTTGGTGCCGATGGCGATCGAGATGCGAGTAAACGTCCAGCCATGGCCCAAGTTGCCGCCGAGGGTTGCGATGTCCTGGTAATTACCGATCATCACCCGCGCTTTGAAGACCCAGCATCAATTAGAAAAACTCTTGTGGATTGTGCTAGAGCAGCCAAACCAAACTTAGAAATCTACGAGATTTCTCCGCCGGAGGCTGCGATTCGCAAAGCCGTTTCGATGGCAAAACCTGGAGATGCAATTCTGTGGGCAGGTCCAGGTCACCAAGATTACCGAGACATAAGGGGAGTGCGCACTCCATATTCTGCGCGACATGAAGCTAGGCAAGCGCTCAAAGAAAATGGTTGGTCATGATTGCACTAACTGTTGAGCAAATTGCTTTGGCGGTATCAGGTCAGGTAACCGGGAGTGCATCAGTAATGGTTACTGGCTCCGTTGAAACAGATTCCAGGTTGGTGCAGCACGGATCCTTATTTGTTGCTAAGCCGGGTGAAGAAACTGACGGACATCTTTTTGTAATAAAGGCGCAGGAGTCAGGCGCGGTTGCGGCAATCGTAGAAAAGCTTGTTACCGGAGTGACGATTCCACAAATATTGGTGACCGACTCTGTTGTGGCACTTGGACATTTAGCAAAGTATGTCTTAGAGCAGGTTCGCCTACACACCGATATTCAAGTGATTGGAATAACTGGTTCCAACGGTAAAACCACGACTAAGAACATGCTTCGTGAGGTGCTGTCGAAGTTTGGCCCAACGGTTGCGCCAAACGAATCATTCAATAATGAAGTCGGCGCCCCATATTCAATTCTTCAAATAACCAAAGAAACCAAATTTCTAGTTGTGGAAATGGGTGCAGGTGGAGAAGGAAGCATCGATTATCTGGCCCAAATTGCAAAACCTAATATCGGTGTTGTTTTAAAAGTTGGCTTGGCGCATGTTGGTGAATTTGGCGGAATTGAAACAACAGCCAAGATAAAAAGCGAGCTAGTAAAGGCGCTTGCTGATGATGCAATCGCAGTGCTCAATTCTGACGATGGATATGTTGCCGATATGGCAGCGCTGACCAATGCAAAGAAGGTCTGGTTCGGAACTTCAGGCGATGAGGGCTATCAAGCCACGGATCAAAAACTTTCAATTGATGGAACCGAATTTAATTTGCATTGGCCAGACGAATCCGTGAGCCATGTAAAGTTGCAGATTTTAGGCGAGCACCATGTTATGAACGCTTTGGCAGCTTTGACCGTGAGTGATTTGTTAGGCCTCGATAGGGATGTCTCGATAGCAGCAATTGAAGCAATGCCACTAGCCGAACGCTGGAGGATGCAACTACTTAACCGGGCTGATGGGGTGACGATCATCAACGATGCCTACAACGCAAGCCCGGACTCCACAAAAGCGGCACTGCAAACATTGGCTCAGTTAGGCCGAAATGGTCGAAGGACTATAGCCATTCTTGGCGAGATGGCAGAGCTGGGGTCGGCATCCAGGGAACAACACGACGCCATTGGTCGAATTGTTGTGCGTTTGGACATCAATGAACTAGTGGTGGTGGGTCAAGCCGCAAAACTAATTCACATGGGTGCTGAACAAGAAGGATCTTGGGGCGGGGAATCAAAATTCTTCGAGTCAATTGACGAGGCTTTGGCCTATGTTCGTGGAATGCTTATGGCTGGCGATTTGGTTCTGGTCAAGTCCTCGAAATCAGCCAATCTCAGACACCTGGGGGACAATTTGATGGAGGTTAGTTCGTGAGAGCTATTTTGCTTGCCGGCGGAATCTCGATGGCATTCACTCTTTTGGTGACCCCTGGTTTTATTTGGTTGTTTAGACGACTTCGATGGGGACAGTTCATCCGTGAAGATGGCCCCAAGGCGCACCACACTAAACACGGCACGCCAACTATGGGCGGCGTTGTGATCATCGTTGCTGCGGTCTTGGGTTACTTTGTGGGAAAACTTGCCAATTTTGAAACGCCAACTGTTTCAGCCCTATTGGTGCTATTGATGCTTGTGGGACTTGGCCTCGTTGGTTTTATCGATGACTTCATCAAGACTCACAAGCAGAGAAGCCTTGGACTCACCGGCTGGGCAAAAATCGCACTTCAGGGAGTCGTAGCAACCGTATTTGCTATCTTGGCGCTTCAGTTTCCAAACGAATCAAACCTGACGCCGGCGTCTACTCAAATTTCTCTTGTCAGGGATACGGGAATTGACTTGATGATGTTTGGTACGGCAATCGGTGTAGTTCTATTCATAATTTGGATTTACATCTTGGTTGCCAGCGCATCAAATGGTGTGAACATCGCAGATGGACTTGACGGCTTGGCGACCGGTTCGAGCATCATGGCAATCGGCGCCTACACAATCATTGGCTTCTGGCAGTTCAACCAGGCTTGCGGAACCGTTATTGAAAACGTAACGAGTTGCTACAACGTGCGTGATCCGCTTGATCTGGCCGTTGTTTCAGCTGCCATAGTCGGGGCTCTCATCGGATTCCTTTGGTGGAATACTTCACCCGCTCAAATCTTTATGGGAGACACCGGGTCTCTAGGTCTCGGCGGCGCTCTAGCTGCACTTGCGATTTTGTCGCGAACTGAAGTGCTACTAATTCTGATTGGTGGAATTTTTGTAATCGTCACCGGTTCAGTGGTTATTCAGCGGGTTTTCTTCAAATTAACAAAGTGGAAGACAGGAACTGGAAAGCGCGTGTTCTTAATGTCGCCTTTGCATCACCACTTTGAACTCAAGGGCTGGGCGCAGGTAACAGTTGTAGTGCGTTTCTGGATTATTGCTGGCCTCTCAACTGTGAGCGGTATCGGCCTCTTTTACATCGAGTGGATTTACGGCTAAATCAAGATGAAAGATTTAGAACACCTTCACAGTTGGCACGCAAACTGGCGTGATCTTCGTGTTGTGGTTCTAGGGCTAGGCGTGACCGGCTTTTCAGTGGCGGACACTCTTGCTGAGCTCGGCTGCAAAGTCCTGGTTGTCGCAGAAAAAGCAGACTCTGAATTAGTGGACATCTTGGATGTGATTGGTGTCGAACACCTAACCGGTGAAATCGCTCAGGGGTTACCTAAGAGAGTTCAAGAATTTAATCCTGAACTTGTGGTTACTTCACCCGGTGTCAGACCTGAACATGAATTGTTGGCTTGGGCCGTAGCTATAAATGTTCCAGTGTGGGTTGACATTGAACTTGCCTGGCGCTTACGCGACAAAACTTCCAAAATCGCCGAGTGGCTGGCGGTAACGGGCACCAATGGTAAAACCACTACCGTTCAAATGGTCGAGGCCATGATCTCAAAGGGTGGTTTTCGAGTTGCTTCATGCGGAAACATTGGAACTCCAATTCTCGATGCAATCCGTGACCCCGAGGGTTTTGACGCTCTGGTCGTTGAGCTGTCGAGTTTTCAATTGCACTACGTGAAACACATTGAACCGTTTTCAAGCGCAGTTCTAAATTTGGCTGATGATCACCTCGACTGGCACGGAAGCTTCCAAGCCTATTCCGACACCAAGGCCAAAATCTATGAGAACACCAAGGTCGCCTGCGTTTACAACATCAATGACTTAGCCACAGAGAAAATGGTTGAAAACGCCGAGGTATTTGAGGGTGCCAGAGCAATAGGTTTCACCACAGGTTTACCAGGGCGCTCACAGGTGGGCTTCGTTGAAGATCTTCTCTGTGATCGAGCATTTCTTGACGACCGCGCAAACAGCGCCCTTGAAGTTGCAACACTCGAGGATTTATCAAGCATCGGCGTGCTAACGCCACACCTCATGGCGAACGCTGCAGCTGCCACGGCTCTTGCTCGCTCATTTGGAATTGAACCTTCGGATATTAGGCAGGCGCTGATTGATTTTCGTCTCGATGCACATCGCATGGAGCTCGTGGCCGAGCGCAACGAAATTCGTTGGATAGATGATTCAAAAGCTACAAATCCGCATGCTGCCGCGGCATCCCTAAATTCATTCGAGAAAATTGTTTGGATAGTTGGGGGATTGCTAAAGGGTGTTGATCTGTCGGACCTGATTGTGAAATACGCCTCACGCATTTCTACCGCAATCGTTATTGGTAAAGATAGGCAATCCGTTCTAGAAGCACTGGCTAGGAACGCGCCTCAAGTTGTGGTTGTTGAGATAGCTGACTCAGATTCGGTTATGCACGAAGCCGTGAAGGTTGCGTCTTTGAAAGCGGTTCCGGGGGATGTCGTTTTGTTGGCACCAGCGGCTGCATCGATGGACCAGTTCAAAGATTACGCAGATCGCGGTAACCAGTTTGCCGACCAGGTTAAAATTCAATTGGAGCAAATCTAATGTCTCGGCTATCCCCGGCAGAACGGGCAAGACAGGCGCAAATGTCGGCAAGCACCGGTAAGCGCACTATTCCGGTCGCTAAGAAGACTAAGACTTCGGTTCGTTCAAACCGGAGAATTCAAAAACCAAAAATCAGTGCTCAGGCACTTTCTTCTCAGGGCGCGCAACAGTTTCAGGTTTGGTTTGATCGAATTTTTCGTGCCCAATCAGTTGAGTTTTATCGCTTATTAGGAGTCACCCTTTTCTTGGTTGCCTTCGGCGTGATTATGGTACTTTCTGCATCGTCGATTGATTCTCTGGTTGCAAACAGTAATTCGCTTTGGGTGTTCTTCAAGCAATTTGGTTTCGCAATCTTGGGCTTGCTCTCGCTTTCCATTGTGTCTTTGATGTCGGTGCAGTCAATCAAATCCAAAGCAAAAGGGTTCTTTGTCGTTGCTATGGTTCTGCAATTGGCCGTGTTTTTCATTGGAAAAGACATCAATGGAAACCGAAACTGGATTGATGTATTTGGTCTTTTCTCGCTTCAACCATCTGAGTTTCTAAAAATCGCGGTAATTCTCCACGTAGCTGCGTATCTAGCGAAGCAACAGAACTATTTCGACGAAGCTCGAATTTGGTGGCAAGCTGTGGCGATGATCGGCTTGGCAATGGTGCTAGTGATGATTGGTCGTGACCTTGGAACCGTAATCATCATGTTGATAGCTTTCCTGGGCATGCTTGCGCTTGCGGGAATGCCAACTCTGATTTTGCGAAATGTGAGCCTGATACTTTTGGCTTTGATTCCAATGGCACTCATGGGAAGCGCCTCTCGCATGGGACGCATCACGGCTTGGCTCAATCCAAACGCTCCCGACCCACTTGACTATAACTGGCAGGCAGAGCACGGCATGTGGGCAATCGCGGCCGGAAGAATTTTTGGTGCCGGGCTTGGTGAATCTAAAATGAAGTGGAGTTGGATTCCAGAAGTAGAGAACGACTTTATATTTGCTGTGATCGCCGAGGAACTGGGGCTAATTGGGGCAGTAGTAGTGATTGCGCTCTTTGTAGTACTTGCCTTCTCACTTCTTCGCATCATGCAACGCACCAAAGATTTCTTCAGTCGCATCGTGGTTGTTTCCGTAATGCTCTGGCTAGTTTTCCAGGCCCTGGTAAACATCGCGGTGGTGTTGCGCTTGCTCCCCGTACTAGGTGTACCTCTGCCATTGATTTCTGCGGGTGGTTCCTCGCTGATTTCTGCCTTGACGGCTATTGGTGTCGTTCTTGCTATTGAAAGGGAGAACCATGCCAAGGGCGGCGTAGTTCGCTCGACTTCCAGGAGCGCCTCGGCTAGACAAGTTTCCGTTAGACAGGCTTCTGCTAGGTCCGCTTCTGCAAGACAGGGCACTCGTCGATGACTAATTTTTTGTTAGCCGGTGGTGGAACAGCCGGGCACGTTAATCCTTTACTTGCTCTGGCTGATGCAATTCGCGTTGATTCACCGGAGCATAAGGTTTTCGCTCTTGGCACAGTCGAGGGTCTTGAGCAACAGTTGATTCCCGCGAAAGGCTATGAACTCCTCACGGTCGCTCGGTTACCGTTTCCTAGAAAACTGAATGGTTACGCACTTCGTTTTCCCGCCGCTTTTTCTCGAGCTATTGCTGACTGCGTAAGAATTTTGCAAACTAAAAATATCGATGTAGTGGTTGGCTTCGGTGGTTACGCGAGCGCTCCTGCTTACCTGGCGGCGAAGAAACTGGGAATCCCGATTGTTGTCCATGAGGCCAACGCGCTTCCTGGTTGGGCAAATAAACTCGGCAGTAAATATGCGGCTGCCACCGGTGTTGCTTTCAAAGGCACGCCACTCAAACAGGCAAAATTTGTTGGCATGCCACTTCGCAAAGAAATTGAATCCCTCGTGGGCAATGCGGACAAAAGTTCTGCGCGCAAGTATTTTAATCTTGATCCGAACACCATAACTCTGTTAGTAACCGGCGGTTCTCTTGGTGCACGAAAAATTAACCAAACTATCGAGGATTCTCGCAAGTTACTAAGTGCCGCGGGCATTCAGGTACTGCACATAGTTGGTGGAAAATCAGAATTCGATGAAATTTCGGAAACCGATTACAAGCGAATTAAATACTGCGATCGCATGGACTTGGCCATTGCCGCCAGCAACTTTGCGGTTGCCCGCGCCGGAGCATCCACAGTTTCTGAATTTGCCGCTGTTGGCTTGCCAGCACTCTATGTGCCTTACCCAATTGGAAACGGCGAGCAGAAACTAAACGTCAAAGATTTGGTGGCTGCTGGCGGCGGCGAGCTAGTGCTTGACCAAGATTTCACTCCAGAGTTCGTGGCAGAGAAATTGGTGCCCCTGATTTCAAACACCAAGGTTCTTGAAAAAATGAGTTCCGCGGCAAAAGAAA
>JACCDM010125089.1_pt1 | contig 11566 bp, 7 predicted proteins | sample 7445851 | NCBI WGS metagenome assembly JACCDM01 (sample SAMN15323438, study PRJNA562643) | freshwater metagenome | isolation source: river surface water | place: USA:Blue River Watershed | collected 2017-08-16
CACGCCGCATATTTTCTAAGAGAATCGTGAGGTGTAACTCGCCACGCCCAGAGACCACAAAGGTATCGGAATCCGCACCGAAGTCGACTCGTAAGGCAACGTTGGCCTTTAATTCCCGCTCGAGACGCTCGCGAACCTGACGGCTTGTGACGTACTTACCCTCCCGGCCAGCAAGTGGTGAGGCATTGACCATAAAATTCATGGTGAGTGTGGGCTCGTCGACCTGCAGCATCGTGAGCGGCTCAACATGATCGCTCTGGCAGACCGTTGTGCCAATGTTGAGATCGTCAATCCCGTTAATCAGCACAATGTCGCCTGCTAAGGCCTCCTGGACAACCTCCCGCTCTAGGCCCTTAAACATCAAGATCTGGTTGATCTTCGCCTTCTTCGGCGCCCCCTCTGGGCCGTCTTGGATGATGACCTCTTGGAGTGGTTTTACACGGCCACGCGTGATTCGACCGATTCCGATCTTTCCGACATAGCTGGAATAGTCAAGCGAGCAGATCTGCAGCTGGAGCGGCCCGTCCGGATCGTCTTCCCGCTGCGGTACATACTTCAGAATTGCATCAAATAACGGCCGCATAGTATCGCTGGTCTTGGTGTGGTCCATTGTTGCAAAGCCATTTAGAGCCGATGCATACACGACGGGGAAATCTAACTGCTCTTCGGTTGCACCGAGCTTGTCGAATAGATCAAATGTGGCGCTCACCACCCAGTCAGGACGGGCACCTGGCCTGTCGATCTTATTAACCACCACGATTGGCTTGAGGCCAAGGGCAAGCGCCTTGCGAGTCACAAAACGAGTCTGCGGCATCGGGCCTTCGACCGCGTCGACCAAGAGTAACACCCCATCGACCATCGACAAGACACGCTCGACCTCTCCGCCGAAATCCGCGTGTCCAGGCGTATCGACGATATTGATGTGCGTGCCCTCGTAATCCACAGCACAGTTCTTTGCAAGAATCGTGATTCCACGCTCTTTTTCGAGATCATTAGAATCCATCACCCGCTCGGAGAGCTGCTGATGCTTCGCAAAGGTACCTGCCTGCTGCAGGAGTTTGTCGACCATTGTGGTCTTGCCGTGGTCAACGTGAGCAATGATTGCAATATTGCGCAACGCGCGCATAAAAAACTCCTATGAGGATAAAACGCGAACCCGTTCTGGGTTCAGCATGTGATGCGACTCCACTCGTCCGGTTCCAAGGAACTCTCCGGTCTGCGCGTTGACGCGATAAACATCCGGCGTGAGCTCTTGCGAGACCATGACCGACTGTCCGTGTTGGAAACGTTTAACCTGTGAGGGGCCGAGAACAATCTGCGGCCAGTCACGAATTAGCCAATCCACTGGCTTTAAAAAGGATAACCGCTCCTCGTCGTTCGCCTGCTCAAGCGAATCAAGCGAAACAATTCCGTCATCCTCGATCTGACCGACGCCAACGCGTCGCAGACCATGTAAGTGGGCTGGTAGCCCCATCGCTGCGCCAATATCCTCGGCCAATGTTCGAATATAAGTGCCTTTGCTACAGACCACACGAACGATCAGGTTGGGCAGTGCCCACCCCAGTAACGCAATGGCATGAATCGTAATCTTGCGCGCGGGCCGGTCAACCTCTTCGCCTGCGCGGGCATAGTCATAGAGCGCTCTGCCGTCCTTCTTTAGCGCTGAAAACATTGGCGGTATCTGGGTCTGCGGACCCTGAAATGCTCTCAACACCGCATGCAGTTTTTCCTCTGATAGGTCCGAAGGCACCGGCATACGCAAGATCGTCTCGCCTTCGCGATCTCCCGTGGAGGTTTTCTCCCCGAGAGCGATTTCCGCAATATAGGTCTTATCTGCGTCAAGGCCCTCCGCGGCATACTTGGTTGACTCACCAAACATTAGGGGTAAGAGTCCACTGGCCATTGGATCTAGCGTTCCACCATGGCCCGCCTTAGCGGCCTTCAGAAGGTGCTTGACATGTCCCAGTACCCGACTCGACGACGGACCCACCGGCTTATCAAGAAGCAAGACGCCATCGATTGGGCGTCGCGTTCGCTTTGTGGTGGAGATAATCTGTGTCATTGCTTACCCGCTAAGGCACGATCAATTAATTCGCTCATCGCAATCGCACGGGCCACTGTATCGTCCCGCACAAAGTGGAGATCGGGCGTCTGATGAATCTTCAGCATTCGACCGAGCTTGGCGCGAAGAAACCCTCTGCATGCGGCAAGGCCTTCGGCCGTCTTATGAATCTGATCGGGATCATCAGGCAGCACACTGTAATAGACCTTGGCATGGGCGTAGTCGGCCGTTACTTCCACATCGGTAATCGTGATGAGCCCGATGCGGGGATCCTTCACCTCAAGACGAAGGAGCTCTGAGAGATCACGCTGAATCTGATCGGCTACCCGAAGTCCGCGCTCTGATGGCTTAGGAGAGTGTCCGCGCAATTTCTTGAATCTCGAAGACTTCGAGCTGATCACCCTCTTGAATGTCATCGTAGTTTTTCAGTGTTAACCCACACTCAAAACCCTCTTTGACTTCCTTGGCATCATCTTTAAATCGCTTCAGAGAATCGAGCTCACCGGTCCAGAGCACGACGTTATCGCGAAGTAACCGTATCTGGGCGGAGCGCTTGATCGTTCCTTCAAGGACCATACAGCCCGCAATATTGCCAAGCCTCGAGACCTTAAAGACTTGGCGAATCTCAACTAGCCCGATTGTGTTCTCACGGCGCTCAGGGGCTAACATCCCCTGCATCGCGCTCTTCACCTCATCAACTGCATCGTAAATAATTGTGTAGTAGCGAAGATCAACGCCGTTACCTTCCGCTAAGCGCTTAGCCTGTTGATCTGCCCGGACATTAAACCCGATTACAACAGCCTTTGATGCGATCGCCAGGTTGATATCGGATTCGGTGATTGCGCCTACCGCCGCATGAACAATATTGACCTTCACCTCATCGTTAGAGAGCTTCTGCATCGCTGCAGCGAGTGCCTCCTGCGAACCCTGGACATCGCTCTTGATAATAAGGGAGAGGGTCTGAACGCCATCTCCCATATTCTCGAAGATGTTTTCAAGTTTCGCAGCCTGCTGCTTGGCGAGACGCACGTCTCGAAACTTGCCCTGCCGAAACAAGGCAATCTCTCGGGCTTTACGCTCATCGCCCAAGACCATCATCTCGTCGCCCGCCTGAGGTACCTCCGTCATTCCGAGAATCTCAACAGGGATCGATGGCCCTGCCGTCTCTACCGAGCGACCGTTTTCATCAATCATTGCGCGGACTCGTCCGAAGGCAGATCCTGCAAGAATAATGTCGCCCTTTCTCAGGGTACCCGACTGCACAAGCACTGTGGCCACGGGGCCACGGCCCTTGTCAATGCGCGCCTCAACGACGAGGCCTTTGGCAAGCGCCTCCACCGGCGCTTTTAGCTCCAAGACTTCTGCCTGCAACAAAACGTTTTCAAGAAGGTCATCAATACCCTGACCCGTCTTAGCCGACACTGAAATAAATGGCGACTCACCACCGTACTCTTCGGGAACCACCTCCTCGGCGACTAATTCCGTCTTAACCCGCTCTGGATTGGCTTCAGGCTTATCAATCTTATTAATGGCTACAACAATCGGGACGCCGGCGGCCTTCGCATGGGCAACGGCCTCCTTGGTCTGCGGCATAACACCATCATCGGCCGCCACGACCAATACGACGATATCGGTTGCGTTCGCACCCCGCGCCCGCATCGCAGTAAAGGCCTCATGACCCGGAGTGTCCAGAAATGTAATCACGCCACGCGGGGTCTCCACATGATAGGCACCAATATGCTGGGTAATCCCCCCGGCCTCGCCTGCTGCGACCTTGGCTCGCCGAATGTAATCGAGTAGCGATGTCTTGCCATGATCCACGTGTCCCATGATCGTCACTACAGGAGGCCGAGTAACGGCAACCGCCTGTGCAACCTTCTCGGCTTCAGTTTCCTCAAGCAGCGCTTCGGGATCATCGAGCTTGGCTGCGAAGGGTTTGTGTCCCATTTCAGACACGACAATCATTGCAGTCTCCTGGTCTAAGACCTGGTTGATCGTGACCATCTGACCCATCTGCATGAACGTCTTCACGACCTCAGTACCTTTCACAGACATCTTATGGGCAAGGTCTGCCACCGAGATGGTCTCTGGGATATACACATCCCGGATCTGAGGCTCAGTCGGCTGAACGAAATTCGTAGGCTCCTGCGAGGATTGCTTCGGCCGAGACCGTGGACCGCTCCGCCATCCCGCAGTACCTCCGCTGGAATCACCCCTCGTTTTGAGTGCCCGTTTCTTGGCTGCATCCTCTTGCCAGGTGGATGACAGCTTCGATGCCTTGAGCTGCTTCTCCGTTTTTTTCTCTTTTGGCTTTTCCTCATCGCCCGGTTTTGCTGCAGGCTTGTGTAAGGTTGTCGATACTGGCTCTGCGGCTTTATCAGGCTCAGGTGCCTTGGCGCTTGCTGCTAACTTTCCGCTACGCGCGGCAGTCATTAGCTTGTTAATTGCTGCAACTTCGTCTTCCACTGTTCGTCGCGCTTGAACCGATTTCGCTGCAGCTTCAGCGGCGATGCGGGCGCGCTCCTTCGCCTGAGTGGCCTTCTCGTGGTCGCCAGCAGCCGCAGAGATACCCTCCGCCTCGGCGGCAAGGGCTGCCTCACGCGCCTGCTCCACAGCCTGAGACTCGCGTTGGCGCTCGCGATTTAACTTCTCCTGTTTCTCTTTTAGCTCAGCCTCTTGCCGAGCAAGTAACTCTGACTGTCGCCGACTCTCGGCCTCACGCTGCGCAAACTCTTGCTCGGATACAACTGGGGCCGCAGACTCGGTTGGCGCGGCCTCCTGTGCCTCGCCACCCTCGGCTGCATCGCGCTTAACAAACACCCGTTTCTTACGGACTTCCACCTGAATCGTCCGAGATTTACCAGAGCCATCGGCCTGCTTGATCTCACTGGTCTGACGCTTGGTGATCGTAATCTTCTTACGGGGCGCCTCGTCACCACCATGCGCTTTTCGAAGGGCGGTCAGCAGTTGTTCCTTATCGGACTCGGACAGCCGATCGTCCGCCGATTTCTTCGCAACGCCAGCAGTGCGCAACTGCTCGAGAAGGGTCTCGACCGGAAGCTTTAATTCAGCAGCAAACTTTTCTACATTATCAGCGGCCATCCGTGGACCCTCCAGCCTCAGCCTCTTCCGAAGCAAACCAATGGGCACGCGCCTTCATGATGAGTTCGCGCGCACGCTCTTCATCCATCGCCGCGATCTCAACGAGTTCATCCACCCCAAGGTCGGCGAGATCATCACGTGTAAATATCTTTGCATCTGCAAGCTTAACCGCTAGATCACGGTCCATCCCCTCGAGATCGAGAAGATCCTGGGCGGTTGTCTCCAGTTTTTCTTCTTGGGCAATCGCCGCAGTAAGTAATGAATTGCGTGCACGATTTCTTAGTTCATTGACGGTGTCTTCGTCGAACGCCTCAATCTCCATCATCTCGCTTACTGGCACATAGGCCACTTCCTCGAGTGTTGAGAAACCCTCGTCGATCAGGATATCGGCGACCTCGCCATCAACATCAAGCTTCTGCATGAAGATCTCTCTCAGCGAGTGCCGCTCAGTCTCTGACTTCTCCGCAGACTCATCGGCGGTCATGATGTTGATCTGCCAGCCCGTTAGCTCGGAGGCGAGTCGTACGTTCTGACCGCCCCGGCCAATTGCAACGGCAAGCTCCGCCTCATCCACCACAACATCCATGGCGTGACGTTCTTCATCCACCACGATTGATGAGACATTCGCAGGCGCCAAAGCGCCGATCACAAATTCGGCGGGATCTTCTGACCACAGCACAATATCGACGCGCTCACCGGCAAGCTCGTGGGTGACCGCTTGAACGCGGGATCCGCGAACGCCCACACAGGTTCCGATGGGGTCGATTCGACGATCTGAGGTGAATACAGCAATCTTGGCGCGAACACCCGGGTCGCGAGCAGCCGACTTGATAATCAACAGACCCTGCTCTATCTCAGGGACTTCCATTTCAAAGAGCTTCATGATGAACTCAGGCGCCGTGCGCGAGAGCATGATCTGCGGGCCACGCTGGGTACGCTCAACGCGCTGCATGTAAGCGCGCACCCGGTCCCCTGGGCGCAGGTTCTCCTTTGGGATCATCTGATCTCGGGGCAGCCGGGCCTCAATTTTCCCAGACTCCACAAGGACATCCCCGCGCTCAAGCCGTTTTACGGTGCCATTAATAATGACCTCACCGCGCTCGAGGAAATCTTTCAGAATCTGCTCACGCTCAGCCTCCCGAATTCGCTGCAAGATCACCTGCTTAGCCGCCTGCGCGCCGATTCGTCCAAACTCGATTGGCTCGAGCTCTTCCTCAATAAAATCCCCTACCTCGATATCCGGAATCTGTTTCTGGGCCTCGGTAAGAATGATTTGTAGGTCGTGATCCTCGAGCTCGCCATCCGGAACGACCTGCCAACGGCGAAAACTCTCGTAATCACCTGTTTCGCGGTCAATTGAAACGCGAACGTCGACCTCGTCGGTGAAACGTTTTTTCGTCGCAGACGCCAGAGCACTCTCAAGCGAAAGAAATACGATATCTCGCTCGACGTTTTTCTCTCGGGCCAAGGCATCAGCAAGCATTAACAGTTCACGACTCATTTTTAGATCTCCCAAACGGAATCTCAGGCACCAAACGCGCCCGCTCAACATCTTCAGACTGAAAACCGAGTTGCATCATCTCGCCGGACTTGCCTTCGTACTCTAGAGACAAGTCTCCCTGCGCGTTGACCTGCAACACACCCTCAAAATTCCTTCGACCCTCTAAGGGCTGTCGAAGTCTTAACTTCACCACTGACCCCGAAAACCGCACGTAGTGCGCGTGCTTGGTCAATGGCCGATCCATTCCGGGCGACGACACCTCGAGTCGCTGAAAATCAAATCCTTCTACTGGCAGCAAATGGACCAACTGACGCGAGACCAATTCACAATCATCAATGGTTACAAGCCTCTCCTCGCGGGCTCCCTCTTGCCCCACGCTGCCCTGCCCCAACTGGCCATTGCCTTGGATATCGATAAACACACGCGTGAGCCCCCCCGGTGTGCGCTCTAAGTCGATCAACTCGAAGCCCAACTCCCGCGTTGCGTTGTCTACGACCTGCCAAAGATCTGCCATATCACTTGGCCCACTTACTGTGCGCCCGCCCCAACATCATGAAAATTTTTCAAAAAAAAATGGGCTTGTTGAAGCCCATTTTTTCTAGTCGCATCAGCCGGTCTTCTCAGCCAAAAGGGCTGAATCCAAACCTACTAGAGCGCTCTATGTTGTTGATTTTACAGGAAAGATCTGACAACAGCAATCGATTCGGGCTTCCCACTAAGCCGGGGGTGGTTTGCGCCCTTTAAACCCGGGTCGCCCACCGGGCCTTGGCCCGCCTGAACCCGCGCCCCTGGGGCCTTTGAAGCTAGATCTTCCACCGGGTTTTCCTGCGCCTGAGGGTCGCTGCGGCGCCGACAGGGCCCCAGTTGCCGGCTTAGCAGAACCCCAAGAGGTCTGCAGCGGGTTTGGCTTTTTGGGTCCGTTTGGCCGGCGCTTATGCGCTCCACCAAGGTGGGATAGGTGCGCATCGGGGCCCGATGGCTGCCACTCATCGTCGGGATGCGGCTGAGTCAGGTCGTCGTCATCAACCAGCGGACGATCCTGTGATTGCTGCCGAACCACGCTACTGGGCGAACTCCACTCCTGTGATGACCGCGGTCCCGCCCGGCCCCCTCGGGGCTTTTTAAATCCTGGGCCTCCACCTGTGCTCAAACCTGCCAGGTGACTCACGGCCATCGTGTTGCCTGAAACAGGCTGACGATTCTGTCCTTTCGCACCGCCGCGACGCTTATTTCCCGGTCGAGAATCGCCACCCGATTGACGAAGCCCCACCGACTGACAGAGCGCGAGGATATCGGCTTCACTGAGATCAACCGATCGCCCACGCTTAAGATTTGACGGAAGAGCGGTCACGCCATAACGAATACGAATGAGTCGACTCACCGTTACGCCAACGGATTCGAATAACCGGCGTACCTCACGGTTACGGCCCTCGGTAATCACAACGCGAACCCAGTAGTTGGCACCCTCGCCACCCGCATCCTCAATGCGCTCAAACTTCGCAACACCATCCTCAAGAGGTATGCCGTCAAGAAGCTGCTGGCGAGACTCTGGTGTTAACTCACCTAACAAACGAACCGCATACTCGCGCTCAACCTGCGACCGCGGATGCATTAATCGATTCGCGAGATCACCCGATGTCGTAAAGAGCAACAATCCCTCGGTGTTCATATCGAGTCGGCCTACGGCAATCCATCGGCCTACCTTTGCGGGAGGAAGCTTTTTAAACACGGTCACGCGGTGCTGGGGATCATCGCGCGTCACAATTTCTCCTGCCGGCTTGTGGTACGCCAAGACTCGAACGGGGGGAGGCGCAACGCGAATGCGTATTGGCTTTCCATTGACCTTCACCTGATCGGTATGCAGAATTCTCTGGCCGATGTGGGCGGGGGTTCCGTTGACCGATACACGGCCCGCAATAATCAACTCCTCCATTTCCCGCCGAGAGCCCACCCCCGCATCCGCGAGCACTTTATGAAGTTTTGGTGGGTCGTAATCTAGACCTGAACGAGACGGGCCACCCACGCGTGGTGTAAGACCTTGCTGGGCAAAAAACGGTATGGGTTCGGCTTCCTCAGCCGCTAGGTCATCCGCTGTGTCATCCAGTGCGTCGTCCATTGTGTCGGCCTCGCTCACGGCAAGACTATCGTCGACAAGATCGTCCTTGGGCGAGATGCCCGACCCATCAACGGGCGGGTCTATTATGGGATCGAGTTGTTCACTCACGATGGCGCCTGGGCGTTGTCATGGTCGTTTGGAGTGTTGTTATTCGCATCAGTGACTGTTGATTCGCTCTGGTCAGCAGACTCGGTAATTTGTGAGTCCGTCATTCCTGGCAACAACGCTGCTGCGGTGTCGCTCCAGTTCGCATCAAGCAAAGGCAGCTCCTCGAGCGAGCGCAAACCGAGATCATCCAGGAAGTGGCGGGTTGTTGCGTAGAGCGCTGGTCGACCTGGCGCATCCCGGTGCCCAATGGCCTCGATCCAGCTGCGGTCTTCAAGCGACTTAATCACCTGCGTTGCCACTGCGACGCCGCGAATGTCTTCGATGTCGCCTCGGGTAACGGGTTGACGATAGGCAATGATGGCGAGGGTTTCCATAGTGGCCCGCGAATACCGCGGCGGTTTCTCATTCTTTAGCTTGTCGAGATACTCCCGCATCTCAGGCCGCGTTTGAAACCGCCAGCCCGATGCGAGAGGCACGAGTTCAACGCCGCGTCCAACCCACTCGCGCTGTAAATCCTCGAGCAGCAGGCGAACCGTGTCGGCATCGATTTCATCATCAAACAACCGCCGTAGCTCCGACACCGGCATTGGCTCGGTGTGTGCAAGCAGGGCAGCCTCGAGGACTTGTTTGGCTAGGGCCGTATTCATCATTTATCAGTGTGTTGGCGGAGAGAGGGGGATTCGAACCCCCGGTGGGCTATTAACCCACACACGCTTTCCAGGCGTGCGACTTAAACCACTCATCCATCTCTCCGCGAGAGGACGTCAAAGCCGCGGCCTGGAATCTGTTAGGCGAGGCGGGTCAAGCGGGGCAAGTGTAACAGACTCCCCCGCAGCCCTAACTAGGTCGCCTGCTTTAATTGTTCAAGAATTGCTGGATTTTCAAGCGTCGAGGTGTCCTGCGTGATTTCCTCTCCTTTGGCCAGCGTTCGAAGCAAACGACGCATAATCTTCCCCGACCTTGTTTTTGGCAGGTTATCGCCAAAACGAATTTCCTTGGGCTTCGCAATCGGACCAATCTCCTTGCCCACCCAGTTACGAAGCTCAGTTGCCATCTTCTTGGCATCATCGCCCGATGGTCGCGTTCCTTTGAGTACCACGAAGGCAACAATCGCCTCCCCTGTTGTCTCGTCGGGCCGCCCCACGACTGCGGCCTCCGCAACAAGAGGATTTGCGACAAGCGCGGATTCAATCTCCATCGTTCCCATTCGGTGACCCGAGACGTTCAACACATCGTCGATTCGTCCCATGATGGTGAAGTACCCCGTTTCCTTATCGCGGATGGCGCCATCGCCTGCGAGATATAACCTTCCGCCCAGCTCCTCAGGGTAGTAGCTCTTTACAAATCGGTCAGGGTCACCCCATATCGTGCGAATCATCGATGGCCACGGCTTTTTCACGACAAGAATTCCACCCTGACCGTTGGGCACATCATGGCCCACCTCATCAACAATTGCACACTGAATTCCGGGAAACGATAAGGTACAGGAGCCCGGCACAAGTGGCGTGGCACCCGGCATCGGCGTGATCATATGACCGCCAGTTTCAGTCTGCCAAAATGTGTCAACGATCGGGCATCGGGCGCCACCGATATTGTTGTAGTACCACATCCAGGCCTCGGGATTAATCGGCTCACCCACCGAACCCAGAAGACGCAAACTCGAGAGGTTATAGTGCTTTGGCGCTGCAGTAGGTGTTGCCTCTGCTGCCTTAATCAATGAACGAATTGCTGTTGGTGCAGTGTAGAAAATAGAGACCTTATGATCCTGAATCATCTTCCAGAAACGGCCCGCATCAGGATAGGTTGGTACGCCCTCAAATACGATTTCTGTTCCACCACAGGCGAGCGGCCCATAGGTGATATAGGTGTGGCCCGTTACCCAGCCAATATCAGCGGTGCACCAGAAAATATCCTGGGGTTGCAGATCAAAGGAATACTTCATGGTTAAGATTGCATGAAGCAGGTAGCCCCCCGTAGAGTGCTGCACCCCCTTGGGTTTTCCGGTTGATCCCGAGGTGTACAGAATGAATAAGGGATGCTCTGCACCCACCCACTCAGGCTCACAGACCTCTGGTTGGTTCTTGGTCGCCTCATCCATATAGATGTCACGACCGGCGGTCATCGAGACCTTGCCTCCGGTGCGGCGATAGACAATCACATGGCGGACAGCCTCACAACCACCAAGCGTAAACGCCTCATCAACCGCAGGTTTTAGCGGAATTGATTTACCACCACGGCACTGCTCATCGGCAGCAATAATTAAGGTCGCACCGGCATCAACCACACGCTCTTGCAGACTCTTTGCCGAGAAGCCGCCAAACACCACCGAGTGGATTACCCCAAGTCGTGCGCATGCCTGCATTGCAACCACGCCCTCTACGGACATCGGCATATAAATTAGCGCCCGATCCCCCTTCTTGTAGCCCATCGACTTGATCGCATTGGCTAGGCGGCAGACCTGCTGATGCAAGGCCTTGTAGGTCACCTTTTGTACATCACCGCCATCGGCTTCAAAGATTATCGCGATCTTGTCGCCAAGGCCCTTCTCGATCTGGCGGTCGAGGCAGTTGTACGAGGCGTTGAGCAGTCCATCTTCGAACCACTTGTAAAAAGGCGCGTTGCTCTCGTCGAGTGTCTTCGTAAACGGTTTTTTCCAGCTAATTTCCTCGCGAGCGTG
>JACCDM010135771.1_pt1 | contig 11564 bp, 10 predicted proteins | sample 7445851 | NCBI WGS metagenome assembly JACCDM01 (sample SAMN15323438, study PRJNA562643) | freshwater metagenome | isolation source: river surface water | place: USA:Blue River Watershed | collected 2017-08-16
CGGTGATGCGCAAAGTCCAATCCAACGAGTCCATCAGCGACCACTTTTTGTTCTAAACCTCGATTTCTTAAGCCATGCAATCCGTAACTCTCCAAGGCACCGTCCGCACCGATTTGGGCACCAAGTATGCCAAGCAGCTCCGCGAACAGGGCCACGTTCCCTGCGTGATGTACGGAGGTGACCACCCCGTTCACTTCTACGCCCCTACCCTCGCATTCCGCGACCTGGTTTACACGGCAGAAGCCCGCATGGCGTCGATTGAGCTCGACGGCAAAACCTACCAAGCCGTCATTCAAGACATGCAGTTCCACGTGCTCAACGACTCGTTGACCCACGTTGACTTCATTCAGGTACTTGACGGAAAGCCTGTGACGATTCAGGTTCCGATGATCCTGACTGGTAACGCACGCGGCGTTCGCAGCGGCGGTAAATTGAAGTTTTCGCTTCGCAACCTCAAGGTTAAAGGTCTGATCAACGATCTTCCTTCGTCGATTGAGCACGACATCACCAACTTGCGCATTGGCCAAGCCATTCGCGTGTCTGACGTTAAGGCCGGCAAGCCCTACGAAATTTTGAATGCCGACAACGCGGTTGTCGTGTCTATCGCCATGTCGCGCAACGCCGTGGCCGATACCGACGACGAAGGTGCCGAAGAAGAGGCACCCGTCGAGGCTAGCGCAGAATAAATGAAAAAGTTCCTCGTGGTGGGGCTGGGTAATCCGGGCAGCGAATACGCCCGTACCCGCCACAACATTGGGTTCGACCTACTGGACGCCTGGGCTTTGGCCCAAAAGGCGTCCTTTTCTATTTCACGCCTTGGTGATCGCGCCCAGTTCAGTATCAAGGGGCGCACTATTGTGCTGATTAAACCCAGCACCTTCATGAACCTGAGCGGCAAAGCGGTGCGGTACTGGCTCGAAGAAGAAAAGGTTCCGATCGAGAACCTCGTGGTCGTGGTCGACGAACTCGCGCTGCCCGTTGGCCACGTGCGCCTAAAGCTCAAGGGTTCCGACGGCGGCCACAACGGGCTCAAAGACATTCAGGCCACGCTCGGCCGCCAGGATTACGCCCGGCAGCGCATCGGAATCGGCCAGCACTTTCCCAAAGGCCACCAGGTCGATTTTGTGCTCGGACGCTGGACCCCCGAAGAACTGGAGTTTCTGAACCCCGGCATCGAACGCGCCATCAAGCAGCTCGAAGCCTTTGTACTTGCGGGAGCCTCGGTGGCGATGACGCAGTACAACCAGTAGCCCACCGCCTCGGGGCAAAACATGACTTTTGTGGGTATTTTGCTTGGTAAACGCCAAGTAATTTCGCCGCATGAAATTTTGGATTGGGGCATTGGTACTGCTCGCTACCTCGCTCGGGCTCCGCGCCCAGGCCCAGTTTAACGGCCACGTTGTTTTTGCTCAAAATGGTGCCGCTGCCGCCGGCTGGGACGTGGTCCTCACCACGAGCCCGAACATTCAGCGCTTCCAGACGCGCACCGACGCCGAGGGGCGATTCCGGTTCGACAACTTGCCCTCGGGCCTCGCCAACCTCACCGTGACGGGCGACGAAGGATTGTACGTAAAGACCATTCACGAGCTGTGGATTAATGCGGTGAAGCCCAACGAACTCCGCATCGAAATCGAAGCCCAGCAAAACCTCGGCGAAGTAGTTGTGACCGCCGACGCGTTCGCGAGCAGTCCCGAGTCCCCGCTGAGCATTAAAGCCATTGGCTGGGCCGAAATGCAGCGCATGCCGGGCGCTGTGCTCGACCTGTCTAAGGTGATTCAGTCGTTTCCCGGAATTTTGCCCAAACCCAGCTTTGGGTACGCCATATCGCTGCGCGGCGGATCGCCTTCCGAAAACGCCTACCGCTTCGACGGCATCGAGTTGCCCACGATCAACCACTTTTCGATCCAGGGCGCCAGCGGTGGTGCCGTGAGCCTGATCAACCTAGACCACGTTCAAAACACCGAACTTCAGTCGGGCGCGTTTGGCAGCAACTACGGCAACGTCCTCAGCGGCACCCTGTCGATGGAGGGGCGCAACGGGCGTTCCGATCGCTTGGGCCTGCGCGTCAGCCTGGGCCAAACGGACTATGGGGCCACCTTGGAGGGTCCACTCGGCAAAAAAACCCGCTTCACAGCGAGTGCGCGCAATTCGTTTAGCCAGTACTACTTCAGGTTATTTAAAATCCCGGTGCTCCCGGCCTACCAAGACGTCCAAGTGCGCGTCCACCACCAAATTGACGCGCGCCGCGACCTTACCCTGCTCGCCTTGGGCGGCTGGGACCGCTACACCCTCTACCCCGCTGACACTTCAGCTTCAGACGCACTGCGGTACAACGTGGGGTACATTCCTGAGGGCACCCAGCGCACCGAAGTGAGCGGACTCCGCTACCGCAGCTTTGACGACCGCGGGCAGTGGACCGCCGTGCTCAGCCAAGACCGCATCGCCAACCGGGCGGAGAAGTTTAACGAAAATTCCGGCCTCGAAGCAGACCGCCAGCTCGCCTACGCCAGCACCGAAACCAACCAGCGCCTGCGCGTGGAACGCCGCCAGAATCCGATTCCGCTCGGCGGACAGCTCAGCTACGGAGCCAGCCTCGAGCGCCGTGCCTACGCACTCGACCTTTGGAGCGTGCGCTGGACCGGAACCCGCATCGACACCGTCGACCTGGCCGACACGTCAGCCTACGGGAGCGCCGCGGTTTTTGCCACGTGGTCGCAACCCATCGGCTCGCGCCTGACTGCGACCCTTGGCCTGCGCGCCGATGCAGCCCAGCGCTCCGCTTCGACGGCCAACCCGATGAACAATTTGTCTCCGCGCTTGGCCCTGAGCTACCTGCTGAGCGAACGCTGGACGGCCAACGCCAACGTGGGGCAGTACAGCCAGCTTCCGCCGGCGATTGTCCAGGCGGCCAACTCCGCCCAAGGGCGCACCGCCGACCTGGCCAGTGCCCTGGTTCGCCAGCTGGCGGGCGGCGTGGAGTACCAAAATGGCCAAACCTACCGGGTGAGTGTGGAGGGCTACTACAAGGGCTACTCGCGGTACCCTTTTTTGGCTCAGGACCAAATCAGCTACGCCAACGCCATCGGAGCCTATGTGGCCGTGGGTGACCAAGCTTCAACCCCGACCAGCGAGGGGCGCGCATACGGCCTCGAGGTATTTTTGCAGCAAAAACTCAAAGGCAAGTACTGGTGGATGGCCTCGTACCACTACGGCAAGTCAGAATTTCTGACTGCTTCTGGCGGTTGGGCGCCCTCGGTTTGGGACACCCGCCACAGCGGTTCGGTGACGGCCGGCCGCGTCTGGGGCAAGGGCTGGCAGATGGGGGTCAAGGCCCGTTATTCGAGCGGAACCCCGTTCACGCCGTTTGACGGGGCGACGTCGGCGGTGCGGGCTAACTGGGACCGCCTTCAGCGCGGAATTTTTGACTATTCTCAGGTGAACAGCGAGCGACTGGCGAGTTTTAGCCAAATCGACTTCCGCATCGACAAGGTGACGGCGCGCAAAAACTACAGCATTACGTGGTACCTCGACCTGCAAAATTTGGGTTCCAACGATTATCCGTTGATGCCCTACCTCACCGTGGTACGGGACCCCAGCAGCAAGCAGCCCGTGGTGGACCCGAACGATCCGACGCGCTACGCGATGCAGCTGCTTCGCAGCGATACCGGCCGCACGTTGCCGACGATCGGGTTCATTTTGGAGCTGTAGTCGGGATCGGCCTTCAATCGGTGCCGTCGCCTTTGAAGGGCGACCGCAGCTCGTAGTTCGGAAGCCGCAGCACCCACCGGCGGTAGCCGGCCACCAGCCAGCGCATCCACCAGCACGTGGTCATAAAGACAAAGCTGTTTTCAACGGGCTTGGCACCCAAGGTGCTCTTGATTTCGGTGGCCGTTCGGCCCATGTTGACGCGTGCGACGCCAAGTCGGATTCCGAGCGATACCACATCCATCATACTCCGCTGGTAAAACTGCGCTTCCCGAGCAAAATCGGGCTCAAAACCCATGTGAAGCGCATAAAGCGTTTGGCCTTCGCGGAGCGCCGTAATGAATCCGACCCAGCGACCGTCGTGGCGGTAGCCCAATACATGAAAATCAGCGCCGTACACGCCTTTGAAGGCCGCGAGCAGCTCGCTGAGGTCTTCAGGGAGGGCGATTACCTTGTCGGCAAGGGTCTTTCCCAGCAATTCTGCAGCCCAGTTGAGCCAATCGCCATCGGGCCAGTTAGTGCACTCGCACGGTTCGCAGTGCGCCGACAGCGTCAATGCCCGCTTGGCCCGCGTGCGGTACTTGGTCTTCATCGCGCCGAGGTAGTCATCAAACGACGTCCACGAGGGGTCGAGTTCGAGCACCATGAAGGGTTCGGCCGGAACCGTAACGGCGTCGCGTACCGCCGGATGGCCCAAAACGTTGGCAGCCACGGCCGAGTAGCCCTTGGGCCAGATCGGAATTTGCTTCGCGCCGCGCTGCGGGTCGAGGTCCGCCAATATAAGTCCCGGGGCGCCCGCATGGCCAATGGTGCGCACCCCGCCGTGTTCCAGGAGGCGCGACGCCAACCGCAGCAGCACCCGGTGCACGTACTTGCCCGTCGGTCGATGCAGCGATACGTAGGAATGCGGAACGGTTCCGCCGTTCACGCGCAGCATTCCGGCATAGCCAGGCAGCTGCTGAATAAGTTGGTTAAGGCGCACGGAAGGCTTAACCCCAGCCTCCCCCAAAGGTTCGGAAGCGCTCAGTTCCACAGGCCCAAATCAATATCGTCGGGATAGCGCGCTGCCAGTTCAGCGTTGGACGCCGCAAAGAGGGGCTTAAGCGCCATGGTTTGGGCCTTGAGGTCCGCGTCGGCCTTCGGTCGGCCCGCGCCGTTGAGCTTAAGGTAGAGCGGAAGCAGCAGGTCCTGAACCGCAAGCGGAATCATCGACTGCAGCCGCAGCCCCAAGCGATGAAGTTTTTTGCTCTTGATCGCCACCGTTTCGTTGCGCACCGCGAAATCGTAGCGGTCATAAAAACCTGGGTCAATACCGAGGCGCTCGGCGAGCTGCTTCATAGCGGAACGCGGATCGCGCATCACCCGCTCAAACTGCCAAACCACCATGTTCTCGCGGCCGAGCGCGACTTCCCACTCGGCGAGGTAGCGCATGTAGTGTCCGTGATCCAAAATTTGCGGCTCGTTGAGGTAGTCCGCAAAACTGCCGTTGACGCGCCCAGTGCGGTGGGTTTCAAACAAAAACTGGCTCTGGGTGCGTGCCGCGGGCTCGCGGAGCAGGAACAGCACCAATGGTTTTTCGGGCAGCGAGGCTAGGCCCTCCCATGCTGTCGCGTAGTAGATGTAGGCCGCTGTTGCCTCAAAGCGGACCTTGGCGTGGCCCGTGTGCGCAAAAAGCGACGGGTAGGCCTGCGGCCCGTGCTCGATGGCATTGCACTTTGCGTTGAAGCGGTTGACCTCGGGTGCCCAAAAAAAGGTCTCTTTTTCGCGGCTCGAGGCCACCTCGGGGTGCGCCGCCAACCAAAAAAAGAGGCTGCTGGTTCCGCACTTAGGCGCACCGCCCACCACCAAATTGGGGTAAATCGCCGATTTCACTCCCCAAAGGTAGGCTGAGGGTGCAACCTTTTCAGGGACTGCCGCATCTTTACGCTAAACTTAACTACCATGTTCCGCACCGCAACTGCTGCCTTTCTTCTTTTTGCCCTTTCGGCGTCTGCTCAAAATCGTTGGGAAACCCAAATTGGACTCCGCACCCCGCCGCCCCAAGGGGGCATGTTTGGCACCTTCGTCAACTACAACTTGATGGTGAAGGTGAGTCCGCGCAAAGCCCTCGGCGAACCGGGCACGGGCCGCTACGCCTTTAGGTTCCGCACGGGACAAAATTCCATCAACTACACCCACAGCGATCCCAATTCCAATTTTTGGATGAATACCCAGGGCATGTTTGGCGTCGAACGCGTGAACCGTCCGAAGCGAGCCCTGTCGGGCTACTGGGGCCTTGAACTGGGCGGAAGCATGGGCGGTTACGCCAGCAGCAACGGCGATTATTTTTACGGCGGACCCGCCGCAAGCGTCCTCTACGGACTGCGCTACCGCGTGAAACCGCGTTGGACCCTGGCCATCGAAGTGGGTCCGACCGGCTCGATTTGGTACAACAAAACCAACGGAAGTTGGCAGGAACCCGCCACCCAGTTCTCGCTGTCGGGCCAGTCCGTTGGCCTCAGCGGCGTATACCGGATTTAGGCACCTACTGAACCACGAGGGGCTGCTTGAGTAGCCCTCCGTCGGTTCGGATGACTAGCCAATAGGTTCCCTTGGGCACGCCACTCAGGGAGTGGGTTTCTTCAATTTTGGGCTCGAACGAACGGATTATTTTGCCCGTGGCGTCAACAAGCTCTAGGCTTCGGAGCACCGGGGTAGATGGTCCTGAGTACCGCACGCGAAGGTGCGTAGATGCCGGGTTGGGCACCAATTCAAGGTGCTGAAGTACCGACTCGGGTTGCCCCATTTGGTACGCCAAAATATTGGAACCCGCCCCTGAACCAATGCCGTTAACGGCGCGAATCTGAAGCTGAAAGAGTCCGCCAAAAATGGTGTTAAAGGTCAGCGGGCTGCTCGTGTCTGCCGGAGCCATACTAATCCACGTAGTTCCGCTGTCAATGGAGTAGTCGTAGTTGACTATAGCAGATCCCCCATTAAAACTTGGGGGCTGAAAGTTGAGGCTTAACTGCATTCCCGCCGCTGATGCCGAGATTAGGGTTGGAGCACTTGCTACGGTGCCCGTGCCGGCACCATAAACCGCTGAAGTGGTAAGGTTGTCTAGCTCAAATCCACCCCCGCCCACTTCAATTCGGGTGAAGTAGTAGTTTGAGTCGTTCAACTGAACATTAATGAATGCAAATGGCTCGGCTCCTGTATTGGCGTGGCGGTATGCCGTTGAAGCATACGTCATTCCGTCGTTGGCCACGACCGTAGAGGCCGAAAGTAAGTTGAGCACGTCTGCCGTGGTAAACTCCGCCAGTTTTACCTCGACGCCATTGCATTGACCGTACATCTTCAGTTTATTGGCTGCATCCCCAGCGCCCCACCAAAATCCCACGTACCGTGCCGAAGAGGACAAAGTCAAATTAACTAGCCCACTGCTGCCGCTGATCGCGAGGTACTGACTACCTGAACCGCCCCACATGTCGTCGGGCTTAACTTGTGCTGAGCCCGTTTTCACGAACGTTCCGTTGGTAAACGTTCCATTGCTCGGGAGGTTTCCCGTGGCCATACTGTTGAAATCCTCCGTTAGCGTACCCGGTTGTCCATGGATGGACGACGTGGTGACATTGGGGGGCGAAATCGTAAACTGCACCGCCGGGTTGCACTGACCGTGAAGCGCGTTGCCGAAGGCCAGGAGGGCTACAAACGCAGAAAATCGGGTAATTTGATTCATAAGGGTGGATTTATGATTCGAAATTACCTCCATTTTGCTAATGATGGTCATAAGCAAAGCAAATATTCCGTGACTTAATTAGGCTAGCGCGGCGCACAGAGAACCCAATGCTGGCTGTGCAGCCTACTCCACCGTCACGCTCTTCGCCAAGTTCCGCGGCTGATCCACGTTGCAACCGCGCAGCACCGCAACGTGGTAGCTTAGGAGCTGTAAGGGCACGGTGGTCAATAGCGGAGACAGCGCCTCGTCGGTCGACGGAATGGCGATGAGTTCGTCGCTCACTGCGGCAATGGCATCGCTGCCCTCACCAGTAATGGCATAAATGCGGCCTTTGCGGGCCTTCACTTCTTGCACGTTGCTCACAAGTTTCTCATAAAGCTCGCCAAACGGCGCGACTACGACTACGGGCATTTGCTCGTCAATTAGGGCAATGGGGCCGTGCTTCATTTCGGCCGCAGGGTAGCCCTCGGCGTGGATGTAGCTGATTTCTTTGAGTTTGAGTGCCCCCTCGAGCGCCACCGGAAAGTTGTAGCCGCGGCCCAAAAACAACGCGTTGGTCGCGTTGACCATGGTTTTTGAAATCTCCCGAATCTGGCCATCAAGCTTGAGCATGGACTCGATTTTGGCGGGGATTGCCTCGAGTTCGCGGGCGAGTTCTGCGGCACGTTCGGCGGTCATCACCCCCTTCTTTTGGCCGAGCCACATCGCGAGCAGGGTAAACACCGTCACTTGGGCAGTAAAGGCCTTGGTGGAGGCTACGCCGATCTCGGGGCCGGCGTGGGTGTAGGCCCCGGCGTGCGTTTCGCGGGCGATGGACGAGCCGACGACGTTGCAAATGCCGAAGACGGTGGCGCCGTGGGACTTAGCCATTTTGATGGCGGCAAGCGTATCAGCGGTTTCGCCCGATTGCGACACGGCGATTACTACGTCGTTGGGTCCAATAATGGGGTTTCGGTAGCGGAACTCGCTTCCGTACTCCACCTCAACGGGTACCCTCGCCAGGTCCTCAATAAGGTATTCGCCGACGAGTCCGGCGTGCCAGGAGGTTCCGCAGCCAATAACCAAAATGCGCTGGGCGTTGAGCAGCTTGTCGCTGATGGCGTCCAGGCCGGCCATTTTTACCTCGCCCGTTTTGAAATTGAGTCGTCCGCGCACCGTGTCGAGAATCGACTTGGGCTGCTCAAAAATCTCTTTGATCATGAAGTGATCAAATCCGCCCTTTTCAATGGCGGCCAGGTCGAGCTGCAGCTGGTGAATGACGCTATCCACCGGCAAATCGTTGGCGATTTTGCGCACTACGACGCCGCTGCGCTGCACCACGGCCATTTCGCCGTCTTCGAGGTAAATCACCTTCTTGGTCGAGTCAATGAAGGGTGTCGCGTCGCTTCCGACAAAAAACTCGTTGTCGCCCAAGCCGAGCACGAGCGGAGAACCGAGGCGGCCGACGACCATTTGGTCGGGCTCTTCGGTGCTCATTACCACGATGGCGTAGGCGCCTACGACCTCGTTAAGGGCCAGGCGCACGGCCTGCTGAAGGTTGACTTTTTCTTCGTTCTGAATGTACTCGATGAAGTTCACGAGCACCTCGGTATCGGTGTCGCTCGAAAACGTGTAGCCTTTCTTGGCCAAAAGTTCTTTCAGCTGGGCGTAGTTCTCGATGATTCCGTTGTGGACGATCACGAGTCGGCCCGAATTCGAGGTGTGCGGGTGGGCGTTGCGGTCTGAGGGTTCGCCGTGGGTGGCCCAGCGGGTGTGCCCGATTCCGAGGGTGGCGTGCGGACGTTCCGCGTCGGCAACCGCCTCAAGGGCCGAAACCTTGCCCATTTTTTTGAAGACGTCCAAGCGTCCGTTAGACAAGGCAACGCCAGCGGAATCGTATCCGCGGTATTCTAAACGCTTTAGACCTTGAATGAGGATCGGGTACGCTTCGCGTGGCCCGATGTAGCCGACAATGCCGCACATAGGCGAGTTAGTTTGGTTTGGTGTACCACAAATTTAGCGACATCGGCTCGACTGCGTCAGCGCTACCGTGCAGCACGGCGCGGGCGGGAGACGAAGCCATGCGCTCGGGAACGAGCATCATCTTGAAGCTCGCGGTGTCGCCGAAGCGAAGTAAATCCTGCACGTGGCGGGTAACGACGAAGCGGTACGCGCCCTTGCGGAGCACACCGGTAGCCGTGAAGTTGCCTCCGGGGTTGCCACGGAGGTAGTCGCGAATGAGCGTTTTCGTGGAACCATTGACCTGTAAAATGCTCAGCGAAGCCGGCGTAGCGTAGCGCACATTCGATCCCTCGCGCACCGGAACCACAAGTTCGGCGTAGTTCACGATGTAGCCGCTGTCCACTAAGGCTTTGAGTCCGTCGAGGCGCAGCACGGTGACCGCTCCGCCCATGCCCTGAATGTAGGTCGTCGATTCTCCAAGGGCCGTGTCTTGATCGGCTAAATCGAAACTGGCCGCACTGCGATCTATCGTGATGCGGTTGAAGCTCTGCACCCCCGACGAAAGGGCGAGCTGAAACAAGCCGTAGTCCTTGCCGGCCGCCGACGTATCGTTTCGAATGCTGTCGTTGGTGTAGTAAATGCGGATCCGCGCCGCCGCGTCGCCCGAATTAAACTGGTACATGGCCTCGTTCTGTTCGGTGCCCGAAACGATCAGTCCCCTGAAGTACTCGATGAACGCCGAATTGCTCGAAAAATTTCCGGGTCGCGCCATCGCCTCGTCGACGATCCATTGCTGCATGCGCGCCGCATCTAACCGGAGCGCCAAGGCAGGCTTCCCGGAGCGAATTCCCGTTTTCAACGTTTTTATCAGGGCATCGGGCCGAACCGTCGTATCGCACAGCGGTAGACCCGGGGTGAGCGGGCTGAACCCATAGTACACAGAGTCCGTGAGCGGAACCGCGCTGCGGTGCACCTTCACGCTGAACGCGGCCGAGGTGTCGCCGTACCAACCGGTGTAGGGCAGAATCATGAATACCGAATCGACCGTGGCGTTGGTTCCAAACTGCGGGGCGACCGCGGTGAGAATTACCTGGGTCGCAAACGATGCCGTGGGCCGGCCAAAAACGGGATCTTGGTAGCTGCCCACAACCAAGCTGTTGGGACGCAGGGTGAGGAGCGAATCGTATTCTTCGGTCCACGAACGAAGGGCAACTGCCTTTTTTGATCCAAACGCCAAGGCGCTTTCGTCGACAAAGTCGATTCCGACTTCGCCGTTGGACTTTTCGCATCCCGTGACCAGCAGCGCGCTCAGCAGCACCGCTGCTCCGCTAACGACCCAAGCCTTAGGCAAAAAGCGACTCATAAAAGGCATCCAAAAGGGCGGGTTGCTCAAGAAAGGCTCTGCCGTCGTGGACCGGAACCCCTGCATCTTTAGCTGCCTTGAGCGCAGCGGCGGGCGCGGCGTCTGACATTTGAAGCACGGCGTCTACGTTCCGCACGGCTCCGCAGTACAGCGACTCCGCGGTGGGCTGGGTGAAGGCATCCATGTCCTTCACTCCGTCAAATGCCATGCCCTGCTCGAGGCCGAGGTCCAAATTGCCCGCAAACGCATTGTCGCTTAGGCTGAACACCACCTTGGTTCCGGCAAAATGCGGATCGTCGGCGTGAAACTGGCGCAAGTACACCGGCAGCGGGGTGGACATCCATCCCATCACGTGGACGACGTCAGGCTGCCAACCCAATTTTTTGATGGTTTCGATGATGGACTTGCTGAAAAACAGAGCGCGGGCGCCGTTGTCGTCATAAAACGCGCCTTGGGCGTCTTCCCAGGTCCCCTTGCGCTTGAAGTACTCTTCGTTGTCGATAAAGTAGACCTGAATGCGCGCACCGGGAACGCTCGCCACCTTGATGACCAACGGCTGGTCGTAGTCGTTGATTACCACGTTGATACCGCTCAGCCGAATAACTTCGTGAAGCTGGTGGCGGCGCTCATTGATAACCCCAAATCGCGGCATGAAGGCGCGAATTTCGTGCCCCAATTCGTTCATTTTTTTCGGGAAGGCTAGGGCCATTTCTGCCAACTCCCCCTCGGGGAAGTAGGGCTTGATCTCGTGAGAAACATATAAAATCCGCCGCTTTGCCATAATCTCGTCTTATAGTGCCAATAAAAAAGGCCAACAAAGGTACGAAATTCTCGCGAGGC
>JACCDM011067549.1_pt1 | contig 11564 bp, 8 predicted proteins | sample 7445851 | NCBI WGS metagenome assembly JACCDM01 (sample SAMN15323438, study PRJNA562643) | freshwater metagenome | isolation source: river surface water | place: USA:Blue River Watershed | collected 2017-08-16
GCTCTGGAATCGGTGGGTGGGTAGAGAAAAGTCGCTCAGTCAGCCCAGGCTTAACCGGGTCATTGATGTACATGTGAGCCATCGAAGAACTAGCCCTGCGCATTGGTCTCCCGTACTGCCCCAGCTTCTGCAAAGCGCTGGCTAATCCCTCTGGGTAGCGAGTGGTGTGTGCGCCGGTCGCGTCAGCTAGGTATTCTCGCTGACGTGAAACAGCAGCTGACACGATTGGGCCAATCAACCAAGAAATTATTGAGGCAACAAGACCAATCACAATTAGTGCTGCGCCAAAACCATTGTCATTAGAATCTCGACGACCGCCACCCGAGAAAAACGCCATGCGAATTGCAAAGTCGGCCAAGATACCAACCGCGCTAACCAAACCAAAAACAATTGTCGACACGCGAATGTCGTAATTCTTAACGTGGCCTAACTCGTGAGCCATAACGCCTTCGAGTTCCTTGTCATCCATGATGGAAAGAAGTCCCGTGGTTGCGGCAACAACAGCGTGCTTAGGGTCCCTCCCGGTTGCAAAGGCATTCGGAGCTTCATCGGTGATGATGTAAACCTTTGGCATCGGCATGCCCTCAGTAATTGCAAGATTCTCAACGATTCGCCAAAGCCTTGGGTTATCTGCCTTGGTTATTGGCACAGCGCCACTCATTGCAACAGCGATTGAACTGGCAACAAAATATTGGAACAGCGCATAAACCAGAACAAAGCCAATGATCATGAATGCGCTGGAGCCGTCGCCGCTTGCTTGACCCCACCAGTAGGCAAGGCCGCCTAAGAGCGCAACAAATCCAAACACGATGAAAAACGTGTTGCGCTTATTTGCAGCAATGGCTGAATACATTTATGCCCTAGAAGTCTGTGCCGGAGTTAGGGAGGGTTAGAACTTTACGTTTGGTGCATCGGCGATTGCGGCCGGGTCGCTGACCTCAAAGAACTCGCGCTCCTTGAAACCAAGGCCGCGCACAAAAAGAGTCTGTGGGAACTGCTTAATCTTGGTGTTAAGTTCTCGCACGCCTCCGTTGTAAAACCGGCGAGCCGCCATGATCTTGTCTTCGGTGTCGGAAAGTTCCTGCTGAAGACTTAGGAAGTTCTGGTTAGCCTGCAGCTGAGGGTACGCCTCAGCAACAGCGAAAAGACTCTTCATCGCAGCGCCGAATGAGTCCTCGGCTGCGGCAGCTTGTCCAGGGTGCTGAAGCACCTGAGGTGAAACGGTAGCTGCACGGGCCTTGGTGACGTTATCGAAAACCTCTTTTTCGTGGGTTGCATAACCCTTGACGGTTTCGATCAAGTTTGGAATCAAGTCGGCACGGCGCTTGAGCTGAACTGTGATGTCGCTCCAAGCTTCATCAACTCGAACATTCAAGGTGACAAGGCCGTTGTAGGTGGCCCAAAGGAAGATACCGATTAGTACGACTGCGCCGATTACGACGATAAGAGTGATGTCCATGGCTAAATGTTAACCCAAGCTTGCTGGGAGTTTGCTGTACACCGATGACCTTTGGCGCAGCAGCACCTCAGCGAACCCCGCCCCACCTTCGGCAAAAATGTCCTTCAGCGAACCCCGCCCTAAATGCTTCGCATTTTGGGGCCCGAGTGGGGTTCGTCGATCCACCGGCAATAAAAAATCAACCACTCCGATTCGAGTGGTTGATTTTTAGTGCCCCTGGTGGGACTCGAACCCACACTGTAGCGATTTTAAGTCGCCCTTCTCTGCCATTGGAATACAGGGGCGAGCGTCGAGCGGGGCGGAGAAAAAACTGAAAGGTTATTTCAGTTTTTCCGAGCCGCTGCGCGAAGCTTGTACGAAAAGACTGTATTTATTAAGCCTTTGGACGCGACGCGAAGGTCTCGAATGCTAATCGCGGGTCCTTGGTTGCTGAAATCGCAACAATGTCACGACGTAGCAAGAAATTCCAGATCCAACCAGAAACAACGCGAATCTTGCGCTCCCACATTGGCATTGCAAGCCCGTGGTAACCGCGGTGCATGAACCATGCGATTAGACCCTTGATTGCCAACTTCTTGTACTGGTAAACACCAACACCGATACCAAGACCGGCAACGGCGCCCAAGTTCTTGTGCAGGTAGTCAACAACAACCTGGTTGCGAAGTGAGGCAACGATATTCTTAGCGAGCAACTTAGCCTGACGAACAGCGTGCTGTGCGTTTGGCACACAGAAGCCACCAACGCCGCCACCTGAAAGATCAGGAACAGCAGAGACGTCACCAGCAGTCCAGGCATCAACGATTACCTTTTCACCGTCAACAACCTGAAGAGTTGCCTTTGCGGTGATGCGGCCACGCTCGTCGAGAGGTAGATCGGTGTTGCGAACAAATGGGTGCGCCATAACACCTGCGGTCCAGACGATTACATCTGACTCAAATGATTCACCAGTTGAAAGCTCAATCTTTCCGTTTTCAGCAGACTGCAACTGAGTGTTTAGGTGAATCTTTGCGCCGCGCTTGTCGAGGTTTGCAATTACCCACTCGCTGGTGTCCTGAGCAACCTCAGGCATGATGCGACCCATTGCCTCGATTAGGTGGAAGTGAGTATCTGCGAATGAAAGTGTTGGGTAGTAGCGCAAAAGGTAGCTAACCAGTGAACGCATTTCTGCGAAAGTTTCGATACCTGCGAAACCACCACCAACAACAACGAAGGTCAACAGACGATCGCGAGCTGCACCTGCAGGCAAGTTTGCTGCCTTGTCAAGGTTGGTCATGATGCGGTTGCGAATTTCAACAGCTTCTTCAATGGTCTTTAGGCCGATTGCGTGATCTGCAACACCTGGAATTGGGAAGGTACGTGAAACAGCACCAGCAGTAACTACGATCTGGTCGTACTGCATCTTGTATGGAGCAAGGCCAGCAACTTCGATGGTTGCGGTCTTGGTTTTGTGATCAACATTGGTTACTTTTCCAGAAACGATGTTGGTTTTCTTTAGGTGACGGCGGTGAGATGTCACAACGTGACGAGCCTCGATTGAACCAGCTACTACCTCTGGCAGAAACGGCTGGTAAGTCAGATAAGGAAGCGGATCAACAAGAGTGACCTCGGCCTCGCCCTGCTTCAAAAGCTTCTCTAGCTTGAAAGCTGTGTAGAAACCGGCGTAACCGCCACCGACGATAAGAATTTTGGGCGCGTTGGCACCTGTGTTGATTTCAGACATTGTTCCATTTTAGGGCCTTGGACGGGCTTATTTACGCCTCCGCAGCGCCCGAGCCACTGAGCGGATCACCAGGATTCCAAAAATCACATAAACACCGATGGGCACAATCTGAGTCGTGTCAAAACCTGCTGAATCCTTGACCTGATTGGCCGCAATCGGAGCTGCGATCTCCCCCGACTCTAAGGCATCGGTGTTGGCAGTTTCACTCTTTCTATAGAGCGAAACCCATTCCTTGAGCGACCCCAGTGGGTTGGCATCCACTGGTGCCACGCTGGCTGTTAGAGCCCTTACCGGGTCGATGAGCCCAAATCCATACACTGGTGAGAATTGCTCACTGGTTTGTGGCGTCGCTGTTTTGATAATTCGATTGATGACGTTATTGGCGTCTAGGTCTGGAAACTCAGCCCTAACCAACGCAACCAAACCGGAAACTATGGGAGCCGCTCCGCTCGTGCCACTCCAAATCTTGTATTCCCCACCCGGATAGGCACTAACCAAGTCTGTTGCGGGCGCGGCCACTGCAATGGTCAGGCCATTAGTCGATGCCTGGTTGCTTCCCTGCGCATTCTTATCAACACCCGCTACAACGAGCACACCGGGAATAGTTGCCGGAGCTCCAACTTGGTCTGTACCACTTGCCCGATTTCCGGCCGCAGCAACAACTACTACGTCGTGATCGAACGCGTACAAAAACGCCTCATCCCATGATGTTGGCCAATCTGAACTATTTCGAGTGAGAGATAGGTTGATAACTTTTGCACCGTTGTCGACGGCCCAGCGAATGCCCTCGGCCACTTGGGTATCGGTGTTCAAATTGGTATCGCCAAATGCCATTGAGACACTGAGCAACTCAGCGCTCGGTGCAGTGCCGATGACACCATTCGCATTCTTTGAATCTGATCCGTGACCGCGACCGGCCAGCAGACTTGCCACCATCGTGCCGTGGTAACTAATTTCACCAATCGGCTTCGAGCCATTTTGACTTCCAATACCGGAAACATCTTTGCCTGCGGCAATTACATTTAGTAGGTCAGGATGAGTCTGATCGATGCCGGTATCGATTACAGCTACCTTGACGCCTTCGCCTTTGGAGATTTTCCAGGCCGAATTGAAACCATAATCTTTGATCCAATACTCTCGATCGCGAATGGTGTCTGCCGAAACCGGCTGGGTAAAAATAAATACGCTGACCAGTGTCAGACTTACAGCTAATAGCTTTCGCAAACGCACTTGTTTGGACTCCAGCTACATGCTTCCAGAGCGATATCACCGATTGGATTTACGCCTGGTCCTGCTGCGAGAGCGTGACCGATTAGCGCGTGCAAACATTTCACGCGGGTTGGCATTCCGCCCGCAGAGATTCCCGCTATCTCAGGAACAAAAAGGCCCAAATCTTTTGCTGCTTTATCGCGGTCAGCAATGAATGCTTCGTGTGCTGCCTGGTACTGGGCAGCCAGTTCAGGTTCGTCGGCAAGGCGCTGCTGTAATTCAGCCATGAGTCCGCTCGCCTCAAGCGTTGAAACTGCACTGGTGGCACCTTTGTGCGTCAGGTAATAGGTAGTTGGAAACGGAGTGCCGTCTGCCAACCTTGGCGCCGTGTGAACGACGGTAGGTTTTCCGCAAACGCAGCGAGCGGCGATTGCAACAATGTTTCGTGCCTCTCGACCGAGCTGTCGTGACACCTCGGCAATATCCTCGGTGGTTGCTGGAGTCAGCGGCATTAGTCCTGAACCTTTTTTGTTTGGTCTAATTTTTCATCGACCGGCTGCTCAATGCCCGCGCGAATTACTGTTTCCAGAACTGCATCGACCCAGTTATTTTTGGTTTGGTAGATGCTGCTTGAGATTGCGGCATTATTTTTGTCTGCCAGCATCTTGGCACCAACAGTGCCTGAAGTATCAGAGGTATTAACGCCATTGGCATCCATTACGAGGTACGAGACTTCGCCTGGCATCACGTAGTAAAGGCGGTCGCGAGCCTGAGCACGAATGTAGGCCGGGTCTTCCCAACGCTTGCGTTCAACCTGCATCTGCGCGACTTCTTTTTTGGCTTCTTCAAGTGAGGCCTGCGCCTGAAAAATAGCCTGTCTCTGCATAAACCAAGTCTGAACTCGTGGTGCAAGGGTAATGACGCCAAGCACAATCATTGCCAGCAGGGCCAGGCTAGAAAGGTTTAAACGAGAAACCCGCAAAGCCGCCTTCGATTGTGAAGGTGCGCCTTTGCGGGGTGTTCTCATGCTTTAAGTATTACGCCTTGAAACGAGGAAATGCTGAACGACCAGCGTAGAACGCTGCATCGCTTAGTTCTTCTTCAATGCGAAGCAACTGGTTGTACTTTGCCACGCGCTCGGAACGAGCTGGCGCACCTGTCTTGATCTGTCCTGCGTTGGTTGCAACAGCTAGGTCGGCAATAAAGGTGTCCTCAGTTTCGCCTGAACGGTGCGAGATGATTGCCTTCATGCCGTGACGCTGAGCAAGAGATACTGCATCTAGAGTCTCGGTCAAAGTGCCGATCTGGTTTACCTTAACCAGGATCGCGTTACCGGCAGCCTCGTCAATACCCTTCTGCAAACGAGATGGGTTGGTCACGTACAGGTCATCGCCAACAAGCTGTACTTTTGAGCCAAGCTCAGCAGTCATCTTGGTCCATGAAGCCCAGTCATCTTCTGACAATGGGTCTTCGATTGAAACTAGCGGGAAGCGAGCAACAAGATCGGTGTAGTACGCGATCATTTCGTCACCGGTGCGCTCCTGGCCCTCGAAGGTGTACTTCTTGGTTTCTTCTGAGTAGAACTCAGTCGCAGCAACATCCAGTGCGAGAGCGATGTCGGTGCCCAGCTTGTAACCAGCCTTGGCGATTGCCTCAGCGATTAGCTCAAGAGCTGCAGCGTTGTTTGGAAGCTCTGGTGCAAAACCACCCTCGTCACCAAGACCAGTTGAAAGACCCTTGCTGTGCAACAGGCTCTTTAGCGCGTGGTAAACCTCAACGCCCCAGCGAATTGCCTCGCTGAAGGTTTCTGCGCCTAGAGGAACAATCATGAATTCCTGAATGTCAACGCCGGTATCTGCGTGTGCGCCACCGTTGATGATGTTCATTAGAGGAACAGGAAGTGTGTAAGCGTTTGGTCCGCCAAGGTAGCGGTAAAGCGGCTGGCCAGTTGCCTCAGCAGCAGCGCGGGCGTTGGCAAGTGAAACTCCAAGAATTGCATTGGCACCCAAGTTTGACTTGGTTGCTGTGCCATCAAGTGAAATAAGTGCTGCGTCAACTAGACGCTGGTCAAGTGCATCAAAACCAACAAGCGCTTCATCAACAGTTTCTACAACTGCCTTTACTGCGTTCTGAACACCCTTACCTAGGTAGCGTGACTTGTCGCCATCGCGGCTCTCGTGCGCTTCGAATGCACCGGTAGATGCACCTGATGGAACTGCTGCACGACCAAAGCTGTCGTCTTCTAGTAGAACCTCAACCTCAATGGTTGGGTTTCCGCGTGAGTCAAGAATCTCGCGTGCGCCAATGGCTTCAATGATTGACAAGGTGTCTCCTTATTTGGGCTGTTTTCAAAACGCGCCGAACGACGCGAAAACGTCGTTGTGATGAGACCTAGTTTAGGCGATTGGCTTGATGTCGAGGCTCTCGAAGCTGCTCGAGTCCGCGCCAACGGCCGCAAATTGGGTAAATCCCTGCTCAGCAAGGCTGTCTAGCAGCAGGTTTAGCTTCTTCGGTCGCTGCTCTAGGCGAACGCTATAGCCATGTTCAAAAAGCTCCTTTTGACGAGCTAGTGCCACACCGATGGTCGTCGGGCTGGTGTCAGCGAGCACCAAAACTAGGCGGCTCGGCGCCATTTGAACGAAAGAATCGGGAACCAGATCCACAGCGCGCTCAAAGCCGATCGAAATTCCAACCGCAGGAACATCCTCGCCAATCCAACGACCAATCATTCCGTCGTAGCGACCACCACCACCGATGGATGAGCCCGACTCCGGGTGTTCGATTTCAAAAATAGTTCCGGTGTAATAACCCATGCCGCGAACAAGGGTTGGGTCAAAACGCAATCGACCTTTGCCAAATCGTGACTCGACCGCCGCAAATATTTCACTCAGTTCGGCAGGAGTTTCGAGATCAGATTTCAAGGACGCTAACCATCCGGTTGCGGTCTCTGCGACCTTGGCGCCAAATTTTTCACCAAGTTCTTTGACTACTCCCTCGGCAAAGATTTTGTCGAGTTTGTCGATGATGATCATTGCGGCTGGCTTGCCATCCTCTGGAATACCCAGACCGTCAAGCAAATTGGCAAGCAGTACACGGTGATTAACACGAATGGTTGCATCGCTCAATTGAATTGCTTCAAGAGCTTCAAGTGAAGAAACTAAAAGATCAATTTCAGCAAGCGGCGATGCATCGCCAATAATATCGATGTCGCACTGCACGAACTGTCGGTAGCGACCCTTCTGCGGGCGCTCAGCTCGCCAAACAGGACCGGTCTGAATTGCTTTGAAAACCTTTGGTAATTTTGCGCGATTAGTTGCGTAATAGCGAGTAAGTGGAACGGTCAGGTCGTATCGAAGCCCAAGATCGGCAAGATTATCGCCATCGGTGTTTGCTGCAAGCGAGCGATCAAGGTCTTCGCCTCGCTTCATAACGCGGAAGGCAAGTTTTTCGTTGTCACCGCCCTGGCCAGAAGTTAAACGCTCAAGATCCTCGAGGGCAGGAGTTTCAATCTCTTGGAATCCGTGTGCGAGATAGGTTGAGCGAATATTACCTAGAACAATATCGCGCTTAAGTTTTTCTACGGGTAGGAAATCGCGCATGCCACGGGGTGGGTGCACGTCTTTAGCCATGGTTCAAGTTTAGGTGGCGGGCTGCCTATTCGGCCGGAAGCGCGATTACACCTGCGTCATTTGCGTCGTCGAGTTCGAATTCGCGAATCTCAACTTCTAGTTCGCGCACGGCACCGCGAAGTGCGCCTTCGGCGTCGATTCCGGCCGAGCGCGCTGACGAAACAATCGCCAACAGGATTGCGCCGAGTTCTGCCTCACTGGTGACGCTGAATGGACCAGGTGCATTGGCGTCTAACAACTCTAATTTCTCGGCTTTTCCAATTACTTTGTCTGCCAAGGCCAAGGCAGGCAGGTGCTTGGGTATGCCATCCAACACCGATGAGCGCTCTGGCTTCTCACGCTTTTTGTGGTCGTCCCAGTTGACCATGACATCATCACCGGTTTCAGCCTTGTACTTCTCAAGTTCCTCTTCGTTGCCAAATACGTGTGGGTGACGACCAACCATCTTTTTGATTGACAGCTCGGCAACATCTTGAATGTCAAACTTCTCACCCAAAGAACCGTTTTCGGCAAGATCGCTGTGGAAGACCACGTGATATAGAACATCACCAAGTTCTTCTAGTACTTCATCACGATTGCCTGACTCGATAGCATCGACCAATTCGTACACTTCTTCGATCAAGTACTTGACCAGAGATTGGTGAGTTTGCTCGGCGTCCCACGGGCAGCCACCGGGGCCGCGGAGTTTTGCTGCAACGGCAATCAGTTCATCAAGCTTGGTCATTTTTGCTACTTTCGGTGTTTGAAAAAACCTTAGCCAATAAGCCCCATGCCCACTGGATGATTGCCGTGTCACGAAGCGGTTCAAAGTTTTCATCGCGGGGTGCTGTAATCAAAAGGGTTTGCGCTGACTGCAGGTACTTGGTTCCCGGGTAAAGGCTGGCGATTCGAACCTGCTCCGACTCGGTAAGGTCAACTGGCTGCAGTTTTGCTTGCAGGCCAAGCACATTGAAATCTTTTAGGCCAAGGCGATTTGCCTGCTGACGCAGTTCAGTTACCGCAATCAAGTTCTTTACCGGTTCAGGGGCTGCGCCATAGCGATCCTCAAGTTCAGCAAGAATCGCATCAAGTTGCGCACGGGAACCGCGCTCCCCACTTGCCGCAGATAGTTTGTGATACGCCTCAAGTCGAAGTCGCTCACTATCTACGTAAGTTGACGGAATATGCGCATCCACTGGAAGTTCAAGTTTTAGTTCCGCTGGCGACTCTTGCTTCTCACCCTTGAACTCGGCAACTGCCTCGCCAATCATTCGAAGGTATAGATCAAATCCAACTCCTGCGATGTGTCCTGACTGTTCGCCGCCCAGCAAGTTTCCTGCACCACGAATTTCAAGATCTTTCAGGGCGACCTGCATGCCGGCCCCAAGTTCATTATTCTGCGCAATGGTAGCTAGGCGGTCGTGAGCGGTTTCGGTGAGCGGCTTGCTTGGGTCATAGAAGAAGTAGGCGTAGGCGCGTTCACGACTGCGGCCCACGCGCCCACGAATTTGATGCAGTTGACTTAGGCCAAAATTTTCCGCACGGTCAACAATCAAAGTATTGGCATTTGGAATATCGATTCCAGTTTCGATGATTGTGGTGGAAATCAGCACATCAAACTTTCGCTCCCAGAAATCCACCACAACCTGTTCCAGCGCACCCTCCGACATTTGACCGTGAGCAACTGCGATGCGCGCCTCTGGCACAAGTTCGGCCAACTGATTTGCCACCGCCTCAATGGTGCTAACGCGGTTGTGCACGAAAAATACCTGACCCTCGCGAATTAGTTCGCGGCGAATAGCCGCGGCAACCTGCTTCTCGCTGTATCCGCCAATGTAGGTGAGGATCGGGTGACGCTCCTCGGGCGGAGTTGCTAACGTCGACATTTCGCGAATCCCAGTAATCGCCATCTCAAGCGTTCGCGGAATCGGCGTTGCTGACATAGACAAGATATCTACATTGGTCTTTAGCTCTTTGAGCTTTTCTTTGTGCTCCGCGCCAAAGCGCTGCTCTTCATCGATGATGACTAAACCAAGTTGACGGAACTTCACATTTTTAGAAAGAAGTCGATGCGTTCCAATCACCAAATCCACGCTGCCGTTTTCTAGACCCTCGAGCGTTTCCTTAACTTCCTTTGCTGTTTGGAAACGCGAAAGCGAACGGACTACTACTGGGAAGCCTGCGTAGCGCGCCTCAAAGGTATCGGTATGTTGACGGACCAAAAGCGTGGTTGGCACCAGCATTGCCACTTGTTTGCCATCTTGAATCGCCTTGAAGGCCGCACGCACGGCGACCTCTGTTTTGCCGTAACCCACGTCGCCAGCAAGCAATCGGTCCATTGGGATTTCTTTTTCCATGTCGCGTTTTACTTCGTCAATTGTTGTCAACTGATCGGGAGTCTCTGCGAATGCGAAAGCTTCTTCAAGTTCGTGCTGCCAAGGAGTGTCGGGGCCAAATGCGTGACCTCGAGATTTCATACGTGCCGAGTAAAGCTTGACCAGGTCAATGGCTATCTTGCGAATCGCCTTGCGTGCATTGCCCTTGACCTTGGCCCAGTCACTGCCACCCATTTTGGAAAGCACCGGAGCTTCGCCGCCCACGTATCGGGTTAGTAAATCAAGTTGATCGGTAGGCACAAACAAGGTGTCACCCGGATAGCCGCGCTTTGATGGCGCGTACTCGATCAAAAGATATTCGCGTTGGTGTTGCTGACGACCCACTCCACTGGTTCGTTCAACCAATTCAACGAAGCGACCAATGCCGTGCGTTTCGTGCACCACGTAGTCGCCCTGCTTCAAACTCAACGGGTCAACCGCCTGACCGCGCTTGCTGGCCAGTTTACGAACCTGTGGACTTACATACACCGATGACTTTCCGTAGAACTCGGCCTCGGTGATGACAATCACTTTGCTATCTGGTGCGGTAAAGCCTTTGCGCAGATTTCCCTGTGCCACCTGAGCGGTGATACCAACCGCGTTTAGTTGTTCATTGAGTCGCTCCACCGTTCCGTGACCCTCAGCAACCACAATTACCTGCTGACCATGCTTGGACTGGTCCTCAAGCCACTCGAGTGCGGTGGTATCAAGGCCTTTGAAGTTTGGAATTTCAAAAAGGTTGAGGTTAACCAATGATTCGTCGTCGGCACCAAATTGCGAAACGGTAATTAGTGAACGACCATCAAGCGCGTCTTTGAATTGTGACAAATCAATGAAGCCGCCATCACTCAGATCAAGCGGAGCCTGAGCGCCCTCGACCGCAGCATCCCAGGCTGCGTGCAAAAATTCTTCATTTGTTTCAACCAGGTTCGCAGCGCGAGCCGCCGACTTTTCTGGAGACAGTAACACTGCAAGCGCGTTGGTTGGAAGGTAATCAGTGAATGGCACCATGGCGTCAACCAGAACCGGTGCAAGCGATTCCATGCCGTCAACTGGAATGCCCTCAGCAATTTTTGCCAACATCGTAGAAATATTTGGAAACTCGTGAAGCATCTCGCGCGCGCGGCCGGCAACACTTGGGGTGATGATGATTTCTCGTGCAGGATAGATGTCAATCGCATCAATCTTGAAGC
>JACCDM010488793.1_pt1 | contig 11557 bp, 7 predicted proteins | sample 7445851 | NCBI WGS metagenome assembly JACCDM01 (sample SAMN15323438, study PRJNA562643) | freshwater metagenome | isolation source: river surface water | place: USA:Blue River Watershed | collected 2017-08-16
ACTCTGGGTTTCCGCCGAGCATGATGTCGGTACCGCGACCTGCCATATTTGTAGCAACAGTCACTGCGCCCTTCACACCAGCACGAGCAACGATTGCTGCTTCACGTTCGTGGTGCTTGGCATTGAGAACTTCGTGAGGAACTCCCGACTTCTTTAGCAGGGCCGATAGCTCTTCAGACTTCTCAACAGAGACAGTTCCGACCAAGACTGGTTGGCCCTTGCGGTGACGCTCGACAATATCGCGAACTACTGCATTGAACTTGCCTAGCTCTGATTTATAAACCAAATCTGCCTGGTCAATACGCTGCATCTCACGATTGGTTGGAATTGGAACAACGCCGAGCTTATAGATTTGGTGAAATTCTGACGCCTCAGTCATCGCAGTACCAGTCATACCGGAAATCTTCTCGTAGAGACGGAAGTAATTCTGAAGCGTAATTGTCGCCAGAGTTTGGTTCTCGTCCTTGATCTCAATCCGCTCTTTCGCTTCCAGCGCTTGGTGGAGTCCTTCACTGTAGCGACGTCCTGCAAGCATACGGCCTGTGTGCTCATCAACGATGAGGAGTTCACCGTTCATCACGACATAATCTTTATCGCGCTTAAAGAGCTCTTTTGCACGAACTGCATTGTTGAGATATCCAATTAATGTTGTGTTGGCGGCTTCATAGAGATTCTCAATTCCGAGTAACTCTTCAACCTTTGTGACGCCGTCTTCCAAAATACCGATTGTCTTCTTCTTCTCATCGACCTCATAGTGGGCATCACGAGTTAACTTGGTCGCGATATTTGCAAATTCCACATACCACTTGGTCGCCTTATCAGCGGGACCGCTGATAATCAATGGTGTTCGAGCTTCATCAATCAAAATTGAGTCGACTTCATCTACCACTGCAAAGAAATGCTCGCGCTGAACGCAATCTTCAAGAGACCAAGCCATATTGTCGCGAAGGTAATCGAAACCAAATTCATTGTTAGTGCCGTAAGTGATGTCAGCTAAGTAAGCGGCGCGTCGTTCTGCCGGGGTCATGCTGTTGAGGATTACGCCTACAGAGAGTCCGAGGAATCTATGGATACGTCCCATCCACTCGCTATCGCGCTCTGCCAGGTAATCGTTGACTGTGACAACGTGGACACCCTTACCTGCAAGTGCATTGAGGTATGAAGGAAGTGTTGCAACGAGAGTTTTACCTTCACCGGTGCGCATCTCAGCGATATTTCCAAGGTGAAGCGCTGCACCACCCATCAGCTGCACATCGTAATGACGCTGACCTAACGTGCGCTTTGCCGCTTCACGAACAACGGCAAACGCCTCCGGCAAGATGTCATCGAGGGTCTCGCCCTTTGCTAGGCGATCTTTAAATTCTGAAGTCTTTCCACGGAGCGCATCATCTGAAAGCGAGATGATTGAAGGTTCAAAGCTATTGACCTTATCGACCACTTTTGCGAGATCACGAAGAATCTTTCCTTCGCCAGCGCGCATGATTCGATCTAGAAGCTTTGACATTGAGCGACCTTTCGGATTGAGAGCGTTATCTTACTGTCTGAGCAATAGCAGCGGTGACGGCTCCAATGACCTCGATTCCCGCATATCTCAGGGCTCGAGCCGCCTCATTGAGGGTGGCACCGGTCGTAACGAGGTCATCGACCAGGAGCGCTCTGCCAAGCCCTTCTGGATTACCCATTACAACAAGAGCTCCGTAAAGATTATTCCTTCGCTGCTCATAACCTAAGCCGCTCTGATCTCGCACTAGCCGAGAGTGGTGCAAGGGTGAGGCGACAGATATTCCCGATGTTCGTGAAGCCATGTGAGCAATCTCCTCCATGAATTGGCGACCACGTTTTCGGGAAGCGCTTCTTCGTGACGGTATTGGAATAAGTGTGTCTACCCGATCGGTCTTCAACCACTGGCAGAGAGAATGGTTGATGGCGTTGGCAACTAAATTGTCAGCGCTTTTGATATGCGACTCTTTAGCGGCGAGAATCACTCGAGCGGCAACATCAGAATATTCAATTGCAGAGTAAAGCGAGAGGCCGGGGTTTCCAGGAAGTTTTCGGTAGTAAGTAGAGGGAGTCCAACTTGTTTTACAGTGGTTGCAGAGAATTTCTCCCAACTGCCTGCATGAGATGCAACGTGTTGGAAAGATGATTTGATTGAGAGACTGAAAGAACTCCACTCGAAGATTCTCGCCGAGCTCGAGCAATAATTACTGGTAGAAAACTTCCTCGTGGAAATCTTCTGGAGTTGGCTTGATTGGACGGCTCTCAATAGATTCGCCAGCTCGTCGGGGAAGAGTGAGAACAAAGTGAGCACCTTTTCCTGGACGCCCCCAGGCGTCGAGTTCTCCATTATGTAGCCGTGCATCTTCAAGTGCGATAGAGAGTCCAAGCCCTGTTCCTCCACGGACACGGGCTCGAGATGGATCTGCTCGCCAGAATCGATCGAAGACTCTAATCAGCGACGATTCATCGAGGCCACTACCGAAATCGCGAACACCGACAGCTACCTCACTCTCTGTAGATGCAATTCGAATTTCAATAGGGGTTCCATCGCAATGATCGAGCGCATTGGAGAGCAGGTTTCGCATAATCCGCTCTACTCGACGCATATCTGCCCGAATCGTCACTACTGAAACATCTGATTTTGTTGATACGCCCGAGGTCTTCTCATCGCCATCGACACCCAAATCTTGAACACACCGCTTGATAAGGGCAATCAAATCGAAATCAACAGGTTCAAGGACAGCTACCTCTGCATCAAAACGGCTGACCTCCAAAAGGTCCTCGAGTAATCGCTCAAAACGATCTAGCTGGGCGACAAGTAGTTCGGCGCTTCTAGCCACAGGTGCATCAAAAGTATTTCGGTGGTTGTAGAGAACTTCCGATGCCATGCGAAGAGTGGTTAAAGGCGTGCGAAGCTCATGAGAGACATCGGAGACGAATCTTTGCTGCACGCGTGAAAGGTTTTCAAGACGAGAAATCTGCTGCTCGATAGATGCCGCCATATCGTTAAAGGAAAGGGCGAGTGTTGCTAACTCATCTTTTGAAGTAATTGGAAGTCGGAGATCAAAATCGCCTTGGGTAAATTGCTTTGCAATCGATGCCGCCTCGCGCACTGGGCGAACTACTTGACGCACCACCAGCCAGGTAATGAGTGCAATGAGGAAGATAAGAGCGAAGCCTGTAATAAGGAGTGAATTTTGAATCAAGGAAATTGTGGAAGTTTGTTGTTCAAGCGAGAAGACAACATACATTTCATAGCGGCCACCGCCAGGGATATCAATTCGATTTCCCACAAAGAGTGATTCTCTTGAAGCGCCCGATAGATATTTGACAGTGCCATATTCGTATTCAAGATCCGAGCTCTTTAAAATCTTCTCGCGGACACCTACCGGGATTGACTCGCTCAGTGCGCCATTTGATGCCATCTCGTAAGAGACTGTTGATTTCTTAGTGGTCGGAGTCTTAACGATAATCACATCTCTAGGTTGCTCTCGCAATCCTTGCGTGGTCGCTTCAATCACAATCTCGGCGACCAACTCTTTACGACCTTGCACCGATGGGTCTTGCGAAATTAACAACTGATATTGGGCATTAAAGAATGCAAGTCGCGCTTCAGCTATATATGAGTTGAGGTTTACCGTTCGAATTCCGTCAGAAAGTCTTGAGTTGAGGGCAGAGCCAGTAAGCCAGACAACTCCCAGAGAGAGCAGAATGGTTGAGATAACTACTTTTGCGCCGAGCGAACGTTGGAAGGCAAGACGAAGTCTTGTCATATTAGGAGGCGCCGCCTGCCTTATATCCAACGCCACGAACTGTCATCACGATCTCTGGATGCTCAGGATCATGTTCAATCTTGGAGCGCAGTCGCTGCACATGCACATTCACAAGACGAGTGTCTGTGGAGTGTCGATAGCCCCACACTTCGCTTAAGAGCGCATCACGGGTAAATACTCGACCTGGATCTTTCGCTAACGCGACGAGGAGATCGAATTCGAGGCGAGTCAGCGTGATGACCTTTGGACCTCTATGTACTTCGTGCGCTGTGACATCGATCGTTAAATCACCGATAGTCAGAACGCCGGTGACATCAGCATTGGTGCGACGAAGTCGTGTGCGAATACGCGCGATGAGTTCTGCCTCATCACGGAAGGGTTTCTGCATATAGTCATCGGCGCCGGCTTCTAGACCTCTGACAATGTCGAGAGTCTCGCCTTTAGCGCTCAACATAACAATCGGTACAACTGATTCTTTGCGAATCAATGTACATACTTCAATTCCATCTAAGCCTGGCAACATCACATCGAGGAGGACGAGGTCTGGAGGATTATTTCTAAATGCCTCAAGAGCCTCGTCACCTCGATTGACGAGATCTACATCGAAACCTGAACTTGTAAGAACAATTCCAAGCATCTCCGCAAGATCCTGGTCGTCATCGACGACCATAATTCGTGCCATTTATGAACCGTGCTCCCAAGAGTTCAAGTAAAGCTCTTGAGCTGGTGTGAGTGTGTCGATGTTGCCACCCATTGACTTGAGCTTGAGCGAAGCAACTTCCTTATCGATGTATGAAGGGACATCGTGAACGCCAGCTGGAAGGTTCTTAGCTTCCTTAACAAGGTACTCAGCTGTGAGTGCCTGATCAGAGAATGACATATCCATCACTGATGCTGGGTGACCTTCTGCTGCACCGAGGTTAACGAGACGTCCTTCTGCGATGAGAAGAAGGCGACGGCCATCTGCCAAGACGTATTCATCTGTCTGGTGGCGCATCTTTGCGTTCTTGCTCTTTGCATTCTGCTCAAGCCATGCAACGTCGATTTCGATATCGAAGTGGCCTGAGTTAGCCATGATTGCGCCATCCTTCATGACGGCGAAGTGCTCATCACGCAATACATCGCGGTTACCTGTCACAGTAATAAAGACATCGCCGACCTTTGCAGCCTCTGTCATTGGCATGACGCGGTAGCCCTGCATCATTGCATCGAGCGCCTTAGTTGGATCAATCTCAGTAACGATTACATCTGCGCCCATGCCCTTTGCACGCTCTGCAACACCTTTACCGCAGTAACCGAAGCCAGCTACAACAAGAACGCGTCCTGCGAGCAAGAAGTTGGTTGCGCGGAAGACTGCATCAAGTGTTGATTGACCTGTTCCAAAACGGTTATCGAACATGTGCTTTGTATCAGTGTCATTGACAGCAATCATTGGGAATGTGAGTGCGCCATCCTTTGCCATCTGGTTGAGACGGATAACTCCTGTTGTTGTCTCTTCGCAACCACCAGAGATATTTGGAAGAAGCTCACGACGAGTTGTGTGAAGAGTGTTCACCAAGTCGCAGCCATCATCGAATACCTGGTGTGGTTCGATATCGAGTGCTGCATTGATATGTGAGTAGTAACCATCACGGTCGACTGCATTGCGAGCAAATACTGAAATTCCGTATTCGTGAACGAGAGCCGCAGCTGTGTCATCCTGAGTTGAAAGTGGGTTTGATGCGCAGAGAGCGATTTCTGCTCCACCTGCCTTAAGCACGCGCATCAAGTTTGCAGTCTCTGTAGTGACGTGCATACATGCTGAGATGCGAACACCTGTGAATGGCTTCGTCTTTTCAAAACGCTCACGGATCTGCGCAAGGACAGGCATATTGCGCTCTGCCCACTCGATGCGCTTGCGACCTTCTGCTGCAAGTGATGCATCTGTAATATCGTGCTTAGGAATAGTTGTAACTGTCATTTCTATATCTCCCTCAATAGGCCCTATGGATAAAACGGGCATTCTTTTCGCTTGACCTTCGGCGTAGGGCTCTACTGTGCTGATCTGCTATGGGTATAGGTTACTAGCCAACGCTGCGAAAGGTGGAATCAACCCTTAGGCGCGGATAGTTTTGAGAACAGCATCACGTATAGAGGCCATTTCAGCCTCAGTCGTAGCCTCAACGTTAAGTCGAAGGAGCGGCTCTGTATTTGATGCGCGGAGGTTGAACCACCACGTATCCCCAGAGACGGTCAGGCCATCTAAGTGATCAACCTCAACTCCCGGCTTTGCGCCGTAAATCTCTTCAATCTCTTTACTTGCAGCAACTGCATCGCTGACGGTGGAGTTGATCTCACCACTAGAGAAATAGCGATCAAAAGGTGCAAGAAGTTTCGAGAGTGGAATCTCGTTCTCTCCCAAAGCTGCAATTGCGTGTAGCGCTGCCAGCATTCCAGAATCTGCGCGCCAGAAATCTCGGAAGTAAAAGTGTCCTGAGTGTTCTCCGCCGAAAACCGCGCCGGTCTCTGCCATTAACTTCTTGATATATGAATGTCCTACTCGTGAACGGACTGATTGACCGCCGCGTTCTTCCACAACTTCTCGAACAGTCTTAGATGAAATCAAATTATAAATAATTGTCGAGCCTGGATGCTTTTCAAGTTCACGTGCTGCGATTAAGGATGTGAGTGAAGACGGGTTTACTAGATCACCGTTTTCATCAACCAGGAAGCATCGATCAGCATCGCCATCAAAGGCGAGACCAATATCAGCTTTATGTTTCTTCACCGCCTTCTGCAAATCCTTCAGATTTTCAGGGTCAATTGGATTTGCTTCATGATTAGGGAAAGTACCGTCTAAGTCGTAGTACATCTCAATCACTTCAGCATTTATCGCTGCAAAGACTGCCGGTGCGGTATGGCCTGCCATGCCGTTTCCAGCATCAACAACAATCTTCAATTTTCTTATCTGTGAAACATCGACCAGATGTAGGAGGTGGGACACATACTCGCTCAACATCTCTTGCTGACGTTCAACGCCAATCTGAGCCAATGCAAGTGGAGATCCTTCTTCAACAAATTTCTCAATGGTGAGCAGTCCGCTCTCTTTACCAATTGGACGCGCACCGCTTAGGCACATCTTGATGCCGTTATATTCGGCAGGGTTATGGCTTGCGGTAAACATCGCTCCAGGAAGATTGAGTTTGCCTGCTGCGAAATACAACATATCGGTGGAGGCTAAACCGATTCGAATGACGTCAAAACCTTGCGAAGTTACTCCTGCGCTAAATGCATCTGCAAGTGCAGGTGAAGAAGGGCGCATATCTTCACCAATAACGACTGTTGCGGGTTCGCGCTCGAGTTTGAGAAAGCGCGCAAATGCCGCACCAGTGGCAAAGGTGAATGCTGGATTAATCTCAACATCTACGAGGCCGCGGATGTCATAGGCTTTAAATATAGATGCGCTCATAAGGTAATAGTAAGAGTGATTTGGTTACGACGGTACCGCGCGCAGATGTCCGCGCCGACCCACTTGATTTGAATGTGGCGCTGACTCTGGCGCTGCGCTCTCCTGATAAGACTTTGCAACTTCGCGGACTGCATCTGCAATCGCCATTAAATCATCTTCGCTCGGACCAACACCTTCGCTAGAAATCGCCTCTCGTTCAACAGTCCAACCATTGGGCACAGTAAGTCGAGCTGCATGTCGCTCACAGAGATCGTATGCATGTGGCTCAGAGAAGGTAGCAATCGGACCTAAGACGGCACGTGATTCAGCATAGATATAGGTCAGAGTCATCGTTGCCGCAGCTCGACAGCTCACGCGAGAGCAAGGTCGGCTAGTCAAAGAACTCATAGGTAAAAGATTAGTGGTGGAGAGCCCGTTAACTAGGGAATCAACACTCGAATATTTGATCGAGGAATTGAAGTCCTGGTTAAGGCGCTTCCAGGCAGAAGTGGGGCGTAGCCAAAACCACTCTTAGAGGTAATCAGAGCCGCACCAAATGTAGGCGAGGATATCTTGGAGATTTCAAATGCTCGCACTTGATCTGAGAGTTGGTAGGTTGCAATGCCATCTCCGCGAATCGAAATCTTCTGCTTCTTCCCCTTAATTGATGTGAGGTTTACATCAACAGCAATCTCTTCACCGGTGAAGACAAGCATCGGCGCTAGTCCTGTCACTGAATAAATGCTCTCTCTCAGCTCTGGCACCGCCGTGCTCCACAAGAAATCGCTCTTTCCTTGAGCCGTGGTCTTGGTAAAGACAGAGGCTACGAAAGGTCGTTCCGCAGTAAGGCGAAGGCCGAATTTTCCAGATTTCATAATTACATTGAGAGGAATATCCACCACTCGTCCGGCAGGAATTTGCTTGCCATCGACTCCTGCCGGGGAGAAAGTTCCATCGGTGGAGGTAATTACGACATTAATTGTCGCCCCAACTTCACCAGGGAAGAGCAGGCGCAAGGTGTGCGGAAGAGATGTATTGCGTCCGGTTTGCTGTGGGATGGCAGGAATGACGAGTGACTTGGAAGGTGCCTCTATTGAGTTAACTGAATCTCCACCTAATGCGCGCAAACCTCTTCCGCGCTCATCATTTACAAATGCGTTCACTCGACCAGTCTGTGGCTTTACATGTATCGCAAGTGATTTTGCGCCAGGTGCCAAAGATGCAAGCTGCATGGTCATTAGCGAGTTCGCCTTCACAGTGAAGATCTGTTCTGCTTGAACGCCCGCCTCGGTGTAGACAGTCACGCCAACCAACGCGCGACCTAGACCGCTATTAACCAAGGTGAGAGTTCCCTTTGAAGTGACATCAGCGGTGGCACCAACAAACCATTGTGAAGTCGTTGGAGCTAAACATGTGACTCCACCAGCCCATACACCGCTTCTGACCTGCCATGAAATCGGAGTGATTGCTTGTGAATCAATCACCGTTGCTTGCGCACCACCTGCAAGTCTTCTCGCACGTGAATCTTTATAAGCAAGTGTTGATGTTCCTGTCTTGCGAACTTGGGTCTTCGGTGAAGAGAGTGCGATAACAGAGGTAAGGCCTGCTCCATTTGCAGGACAGACCACTGCTGGATAACTCTCAGAGTATCGATTGCTCTTAGTGGTAAATGTGAGGAGATTTCCTAGTAGTAGGACTGTAACTATCGCCACTAGTAATCTCAGCGCACGGTTCTTCATCATGAAACCTCACTATCTGAGAGTTCGCGACGACGACGTCCCGCAGGAAGTGCCATCACAATTGAGGTCACTAATGTGATCAAGAAAATCGATAACCACGCTCTGCGAATTGAACCGTCATGTAAGAAAACAACTTCTCCTGCCTCGAAAACCTTAAATTGGGGCAACCCAAATTCGCTCTGCGAACGTTCAAGGCGAATGCCATCATGGAGCGCTTGCCAGGATTGGCTGTAATTTTCGGTCAACGTAATAGTGCCAGGCCCTGGTGCAATTACCGCACCTAAAGTGGTTTCGAGAATTGTTACCTTCCCAGCAAAATCTGTAAATATTGCGCGCCCTGTTGGTTGAGCTACCTTCCACACTGTGCCAACGTCAGTTGCAGAAGCGCGGTTAAATCCACCAAGACCATCAATTGTTTGAATTAACTCTTCGTTGGCAGGATTCTTAACAAAGACATATTTAATTCCGAACGCTGCAAAAACCTTTGAGCTTCCAACTCCAGTGTTATCAATCAGTCCTTCAACTGCGCTAGTGATTGCATCGGCATTAGGAATCGCCACATCAGGCTGGCCAAGAGTAATAGCTCCACCACGAGCGATGTAATACGCGAGAGAGGTGTGCTCTTCTTGTTTGATAGGACGAATCACTAGCGTTTTTGCATCTCTCTCCACCGCAAGGAAGGCAGGCAAAACATCCTCGCCCTTGCGTTGCACAGGAGATGCGGCGCCAGCGGAGAAAACCCAGATGGATGAGGTCGCGCTATAAGAGATTGAAACTAACATCACCAGGGCAACTGCGAAGTGTTGATAGTTAATGTGAGAATTCTCAAGACGGCTACGAAGATCATTAAACATAATCACCGTTGCCACAAGAGAGAGCAGAGTTGCTATCGCAATAAATGCACCGGCAAAGACCGCTTCTCTACTCGATGAACCATTGCCAGTCACTTGAAATGATGCGGCGGCGCCAGCGAGAAGGAGAAAGGCAATTCCTGGCTCTGCGAATTTTCTTGCCTGTGGAATTGAGAAGTATGTAACCAGAAGAAGTACTGGAATCGGACTCAGCGACCACCAAGGAAGTGATCCCGCTCCCCCAGGATTGGCAAGGAGTGCAAGGTTGCTTCCACCGCCCGGTTGCATGATCCCAATCTCAGCCAACATCCGTGAGGGATGGAGAATGTATGTCAGTGACGTTGGCAAGGTCAGCGCTAGTGGAATCAAGAGGGCGATCGCTCTACGCCCACTCCTGGCAATAAAAATCGGGTCGCGGTAATTTCGGCCTGAGAGAAGAAAGTCTCTGATGAAGAGGTAGATAGAAGCGACTATCAAGATGAGAAAGAGTGATGGGTTGAGTGAGGCAATCACCCAGATAAACAGCGCTGTTCCAAAGAGATTTCTAACCGAACGCTTTTCAATCTCACGCCACTGACCGAAGAGTGCGAGAAAGATTGGAAGCAGAACAATCAGAGCGAGAACTCCCAGGTGGCCACCGTTTATTGCAGATATGGATATTGGTGAGAGCGCGTAAAAGAGAGCTGCAATGGCAGATAGCCAAGGGCTAGTAGTGAGTTTCCGCAGGTAACGGTGTGAAGTCCAGAGCGCCAAGAATGGCGCGACAATAAAGAAGAGTGAGATAAAAAAGGCAACATTTCCAAAGGTCAGAATTGAGCCAAGGCCGACGAAGATTAACCATGCTGGCGCGGCGAGATTAGATCCCATGCCGACTTCATGCCAGCTCTCCACAAAGAATCTCCACAAATCGCTCACACCTGAAGGAGAAGTTGCAAGGGCGCCACCAGAGATCGCGCCCCATCGATGGCGAGTCCATCCAAAGGTAATAATGAGCAGGAAAGACGCCACAATGACCAGCGGTTTAGTGAAGAAGGCTTTCCAGGTGTTATTGGAAAGCGGCTTTAAAATCTCTTCATCTTCATTAATCTCAAGATCGCTTAAGACAGGAGCATCTTCAATCTCCTCTGGAAGAATTTTGGTACGAACGTTCTCAACAATTCGGTTAAAGCCGCTGCGCAATTGAGTTGCACGCGATGGAATGAAGCGAGCCACCGTGCTGGAAGAGACAAGTCTTTGACTCTTTCGAACTTTTCTCGCTCCAATTAATTCACGCGGATGGATTAAGAGCGTTGCAATCGCCAAGATCTCGTCACTGGCATATCCAGGAAGTTTGGCGAAGAGATAAGCAATAGATCGAATTGCGGCGCCGCTAAGAAGTTGAAGTACTAATACCGGTAACTTCCACCATGATGAGTTTGCCAGTAGAACATATGCAGCATTGCGTCGATCGAGTAGCAATGGTCGATGCAAGGGAGCGCCTTCAATATCAATCGCTCGCCGTTCAGTAGAGGCAGCTTGAGCGTGATAGCCAATCGCTGAAGTCACGACCAAGACTGAGTGGCCTGCCGCATGGACTCGCCAGCCAAAATCAACATCATCACGAAATAGTTCAAGGTTCTGATCAAAGCCACCAAGTTCTTCAAAGACATCACGGCGAATGAGTGCACCAGCGCTGTTCACAGCGAGGACTTCATGGTTTCCATCATGCTGACCTTGGTCGTATTCGTGATTTTCTAAACCGGTCCATCGCGTTCCATTGGTGGCGAT
>JACCDM010295923.1_pt1 | contig 11556 bp, 12 predicted proteins | sample 7445851 | NCBI WGS metagenome assembly JACCDM01 (sample SAMN15323438, study PRJNA562643) | freshwater metagenome | isolation source: river surface water | place: USA:Blue River Watershed | collected 2017-08-16
AAATAAAGCGAGTTGCTGATCTGCTTCTCTAGCACTTTGTGCACAGACTTTTAATTGCGGGGTGGGTAGATTCTTTACATGAATTGGGATATCTTGAATTGCATTCAATAGGTTTGCATAGTGCTCCACCATCGGTATTCGAGCTTGGCGGGATGGATTCGGTAATACATGGTTAATCAGACCATAACGCAGTTCCCCGCGGTAACCAACCCGTTTTGGAATTCTGGTAAGCCACGGAATCAAGGCGGATTTAAAACTATTAGGTAGTACAAAAGCTATTTGGTAATTCTTGGTCCTGATTTTTTGCGCAGTTGCTTGGCGCAATCCCAACTGAAGAGAGCCATGCTGAAAATCGGATTCGATAACATTGGTAGTGTCTGGATTGGCTCTATAAATTGGCGCTACCCAAGGCGTACACAACACATCAATTGTGGAGTTAGCAAAATTCTGTTGAATCAGATTTAGAAGAGGCAAAGACATAACAGCATCGCCAATCCATTGCGGGGCGATGATGAGAATGCGTTGCATAGCAAAGCTCCGACTAAACGGAGCAGAGATTAATGACCGTGAGGTTCGGTACCGGGAATCAAGCGATACTCAGTTCCGCAGTAGGGACACTTCACTTCTCCTGTAGCCAGAATATCGAGAAAGACTCGGGGGTGGTAATTCCAGGAAGGAGTATCTTTAGTGGGGCAATGGAGCGGAAGATCATTGCCATGAACCATGACTGCATTCATTACGTTTAACTCACTCATGTCAAGAATTGTTAGACAAGTGTTAACCAAGGACGATAGCGATCATTACGACCGTATACCGTATCAAAGAAGACATCTTGAATTTTTTTGGTAATCGGACCACGTTTACCATCACCAATGGTTCGATCGTCCAACTCCCGAATTGGGGTCACCTCAGCTGCAGTACCAGTGAAAAATGCCTCATCGGCGGAGTACACCTCATCGCGGGTAATGCGTTTTTCACGAACCTCAAGACCCAAGTCTTTTGCAATTTTGATGATCGAATCACGCGTAATACCATCCAGGCAGGAAGCTAAATCTGGTGTGAACACAATGCCGTTGCGCACCATAAACATATTTTCTCCAGAGCCTTCGGATACATAACCTTCGGTATCAAGTAATAGAGCTTCATCGTAGCCATTGGCTGCTACCTCTTGATGCGCCAGAATTGAGTTGATGTAGTAACCCGATGCTTTCGCGCGAACTAAAGAAGAGTTCACAAAGTGACGTGTGAATGAAGATGTTTTAACCCGAATACCTTTATTGATGCCATCTTCACCAAGGTAAGCGCCCCATTGCCACGCAGCAATTGCCGTATGAATTTTATTACCAGTGGGCGAAATGCCCAATTTTTCGGAGCCAATAAAAATAATTGGACGGATATAGCAAGAGGCCAGTTTGTTATCGCGCACAACTTGCAAAATAGCCTGTGAAATTTGTTCTTCGGTGTAACTGATATTCATCTGAAAAATCTTCAGACCGTTGAAAAGGCGTTTGACGTGTTCTGCTAACCGAAAGACCGCTGTGCCCTGATCAGTCTTGTAAGCACGGATTCCCTCAAATACACCCATCCCATAGTGCAAGCTGTGCGTTAGAACATGCACATTGGCATCCCGCCAAGGAATGAGCTTGCCATCAAACCAAATTACTCCGTCACGGTCAGACATCGACATGATTACCACCTTTAAATTATGTTGGGCTGGTATTTTTATCCAATTTCGCCCCGAAACACGTATTGTAGATCACTGGGATTGGGGTGGTTGTGGCCACAGACTTGGGGGTTTGCGAGGTTTTTATAATGGAGGCCTATTTATGGCCATTCATCAGCAAACCTCCAAAATTCCGTATCTGGGATGGACTCAAATGCAGCGGGAGGCATGGCGCGATGGTCTAAAAAAAATGTCCACCTCGGCCATTGCTATTTTTAGCTGGGGCCTAGTCACGGGACTAGCTATGGGGAAATCCCCTCTGTCGACCGAGCAAGCTTTAGCCATGAGTTTGTTTGTCTTTGCGGGTACTGCGCAATTGGCATCTCTACCTCTGATTGCAGCCGGTTTTTCAGTGACCACGATTTTGATCACGGCTTTTGTCATTAATCTACGTTTCATTATTTTTAGCATTGGTGTGCAAGCGAATTTCTCGCATCTTCCATTTTGGCGAAGAGCAATATTGGGCTACTTCACAGCCGATTTTGGTTACTTGATGTACACCAGTCGATTTGCTGACGTGCAAACACTGGCAGAACGCAAAGCAGATTCGTATTACCGTACTTATTTTATGTATGGGCTTGCCACCGGTAATTGGTGCATCTGGCAAGCTGGTTGCATTTTAGGAATCTTATTTGCGAGTCAAATTCCAGACAGTTGGGGTTTAGAGTTTGCTGGTAGCTTGGCCCTAATTGCAGTGATCGTGCCAATGCTTGATCACCATGCAGCAAGATGGGCAGCAGCGGTTGCTGCAGTTGTCGCGGTATTGGCTTACAGCTTGCCCCTGAAATTAAACCTAAGCTTAGCTATTTTGGCTGCAATTGTTGTGGCGATTTTGAGCGATCGTTCACCGAGAGCAATGCGATGAAACCAGAATCCTTAGGCGCTATTGAGATCGCTTTACTGATCATTGGAATGGGCTTAGTGACGCTTTTAACCCGCGCCTTTTTTGTTTTCTTGGGCGAGCGTGTTCAGGTTTCTGAGCTGGTTTTACGAGCAGTTCGGTATGCCCCTTTAGCCGCAATTGTTGGCATTCTGGCGCCAGAACTCTTTTTGCCAGCAGGTGCTACTGAAATTGGCCAAATTCAGTGGAATTCACCCAATATTTGGGGTGGCATTACTGGTTTTGTGGTCTATTTCTGGACCCGTCAGATGCTACCAACCCTTGTTCTGGGCATGGTGGTCTTTAGCCTTGCTCGCTACTGGCTCTAAAATAGTAAATCTTTGATAAATACTCAAAACACCTCTTTTTTCCAAGCCTATGTCATCCCCATTTCTCAAGGTTAAACGTCTCAGTGATCTTGCTGCTTCTGGGCAATTAAAAGGCAAGCGCGTCTTCATTCGGGCTGACCTAAATGTGCCTCAAGACGAGGCGGGCAACATTACAGAAGACACTCGAATTCGGGCATCGATTCCAGCAATTCAGATGTGTTTGGATGGGGGCGCCGCAGTGATGGTGACCTCTCATTTGGGTAGACCCAGTGAAGGTGCATTCAAATCCGAAGATAGTTTGGCTCCCATTGCGCATCGAATTGCTGAGATCTTGAATCGAAAGGTACCACTCATTAGCAACTGGGTAGATGGTGGTTTTGAGATCTCTTCTGGCGATGTTGTTCTGCTTGAAAACTGTCGCGTTAATGTTGGTGAAAAAAAGAATGCAGATGATTTAGCCAAAAAAATGGCATCTCTGTGTGATGTCTACGTCAATGATGCTTTTGGTACCGCACATCGGGCAGAGGCTACAACGCATGGTATTGCTCGCTATGCAAAAGTTGCTTGTGCAGGCCCATTGATGGCGGCAGAGTTGGATGCATTAAGTCGCGCCTTAGCGAGCCCCAAGCGCCCCTTAGTTGCAATTGTGGCTGGATCTAAGGTCTCGACCAAACTAACCATTCTTAAATCGCTTGCCCAGAAAGTGGATGAGCTGATTGTTGGCGGCGGCATTGCAAATACATTTTTACTCGCCAAGGGTTTGGATATTGGCAAGTCTCTTGCTGAGCCAGATTTGGTGAATGAGGCAAAAGAGATTATTGCGATGATGGAAAAGCGAGGTGCGCGAGTTCCCATTCCAGAGGATGTCGTCGTAGCTAATGAACTCTCACCTCTTGCAAGAGCGAATCGTGTTCCAGTGAACGAAGTTGCTCCGGATGACATGATTTTGGATGTCGGCCCTAAAACTGCTGCCAAACTCTCAATGATGTTGGCGCATGCTGGAACGATTGTTTGGAATGGTCCACTGGGCGTATTCGAGATTGATCAATTTGGCGGTGGCACCAAAATGATTGCTGCTGCAATTGCACACTCGCCCGCATTCTCGATTGCCGGTGGGGGCGATACTTTAGCTGCAATCGCAAAGTATGGGATTGAAAATCAGGTCGATTACATTTCTACAGGCGGTGGAGCATTCCTCGAATTCCTCGAAGGAAAAACTCTCCCCGCATTTGCCGTGCTCGCAGAGCGCGCGAAGGAGTCATGATGCAACGTGCTACCAAAATTATTGCCACACTTGGCCCGGCTTCCGAAAAGCCCGAAGTACTGCGTGGCATGATCCAAGCGGGCCTAAATGTAGTACGTCTTAATTTCTCTCATGGAACAGTTGCTGATCATCAAGCGCGCTATGACCTGGTTCGACAAATTTCTAAAGAGTTAGATAAAGAAGTCGGCATCATGGCAGATTTGCAAGGACCCAAGATTCGGGTCGGAAAATTTGCAAATGGAAAGGTGACCCTTCAAGAGGGGGCTAAATTTGTTTTAGATATCCACTGCGATTTGGGTAATGAAGAGCGCGTCGGGCTTGACTATAAAAATCTTCCCAATGATGTTCGCACAGGCGATCGCCTTTTATTAAACGACGGCCTCATTGTTTTGATAGTTGAAAAGGTAAGCGGTGGCGAGATTCATACTCGTGTCGAAACTGGCGGCCCTTTATCTAATAACAAAGGTATTAATCGTGCTGGTGGTGGTTTAACCGCTCCTGCATTAACAGACAAAGATATTGCAGATATGGATGCTGCGATTTCGATGGGAATTGATTTTCTAGCGATTAGTTTTCCAAAAGATGGTGCGGATATGGCTTACGCTCGTAAGCTAGCTGATGCCGCAAGTGCGAAGCATGGCAAAGGAAAAGCACGTTTGATTGCCAAAGTTGAGCGAGCTGAAGCAATTGCCCCTGGAGCGCTTGAAAGCATTATTGCGGAGAGTGACGGAATTATGGTTGCGCGCGGTGATCTAGCGATTGAAGTTGGCAACCCTGCCGTTCCTGCCTTACAAAAGCGCATGATTCAGATGGCTCTGGCTGCCAATAAGTTCACGATCACTGCCACCCAAATGATGGAGTCTATGATTAGCGCCCCAGTACCGACGCGTGCAGAGGTAAGCGATGTCGCGAATGCTGTACTGGATGGCACTGATGCAGTGATGCTCTCCGCAGAGTCTGCTACCGGACAGTTTCCAGTAAAAACCATCGAACAAATGGCCGCTATTTGCATCGAAGCTGAAAAATCGGAAGTTGTCCATCTTGATACAGACTTTCTAGATCAACGCTTTGAACGCATTGATCAAGCCATTGCTTTAGGGGCTTTATTCACAGCGCATCACTTGAATGCTGCCGCAATCGCTGCTTTGACCGATTCGGGTTCAACACCAATTTGGATGAGTCGCCACAATATTCGTGTACCGATTTTTGCTCTGACAAGCCGCGTTGATACTCAGCGTGCATTAAGCACATATCGGAACGTTAGACCTTTCAGTATTGGCAGGGGCGTTGATCGCGAGACCGCTTTATTGCAAGTTGAGGAGCGCTTAAAAAAGCTCGGTGTCGTTCAATCGGGCGATACGATTGTGTTGACCATTGGGGAGCCAATGGATCAAGCGGGTGGTACCAATACTTTAAAAATTATTAAGGTTCGTTAGTGACCCAAGCTCTTCACACGACCTCGATTACTTCACTACCCCTTCTATCACGCGGCAAAGTGCGCGATGTTTATGCAGTGGGCGACGATCGTTTGTTGATGATCACCAGCGATCGGATTTCTGCATTTGATGTGATTATGCAAGAAGCGATTCCACAAAAAGGTGTTTTGTTAAATCAAATGAGTAATTTTTGGTTTAAACGTCTAGGTCATGTAGTACCGAATCATTTAACTGGAATAGACCCAGAAAGTGTTGTGAGCTCTACAGAGCTTGAGCAAGTTAAAGGTAGGGCAGTGGTTGCGAAACGCCTAAAGCCCATCTTGGTCGAAGCAGTTGTGCGCGGTTATTTAGCCGGTAGCGGTTGGAAAGATTATCAAGATACTGGTTCCATCTGCGGCATTGCATTGCCGCCAGGCCTAAAGAATGCACAGCAATTACCCGAGCCCATTTTTACTCCGGCAGCCAAAGCAGAAATGGGTCAGCACGACGAAAATATCTCGTATGAAGAAGTCGAAAAACGCATTGGTGCTGATTTAGCAAAACAGATTAAAACTATCAGTATTCGGCTGTACTCTGAGGCTGCTGATTACGCCCGTACTCGAGGAATCATCATCGCTGACACTAAATTTGAATTCGGTTTGGATGATGCGGGTCAGCTCGTATTAATGGACGAGATTTTGAGTGCCGACTCATCACGTTTTTGGCCAGCAGATAGCTATCAAGTTGGTTCGAATCCACCATCTTTTGATAAGCAGTTTTTGCGTGATTGGCTCGAGTCTGTTCGGATCGACGGTAAACCATGGAGCAAATCACCGCCTGCGCCCCATTTACCACCTGAAATCATTGCTAAAACAGCAGAGAAATACCGCGAGGCTTGGCAACGTTTGACTCAGTGAAGGTCGCAGACTTAAGTAAACACTGCGATAATAGGGTTTTAGAGCCCGGAGAATCTATGGCTAGTCAGGTCATTGTTGGTGTTGTTATGGGATCGAATTCCGATTGGGAAACCATGCAACACGCAGTTCAAATGCTTGAGCATTTTGGTGTTTCATATGAAAAACAAGTGCTCTCAGCCCATCGTATGCCAGACGAAATGTTCGCGTATGCAGAATCTGCACAGTCACGTGGTTTAAAGGCAATTATTGCGGGTGCGGGCGGCTCGGCACATTTACCGGGCATGATCGCAGCAAAAACCATTGTTCCAGTTTGGGGGGTCCCAGTACCAAGTAAATACTTGCGGGGTGAAGATTCTCTTTATTCGATTGTGCAAATGCCAAAAGGTGTACCGGTTGCAACCTTCGCAATTGGTGAGGCAGGCGCTGCCAACGCGGCATTGCATATTGTTGCGATGCTCGCGAGCTCTGATTCAGCCTTGGCACAGAAATTACACGACTACCGTGCGCAACAAAATCAAACTGCGCGCGCAATGAAGTTATCCTGAATTTATTTAGACATTGATTCTTGGTATGCAGCAATCTGGAAGTAGCTCTAAAGATAAAAAGTCACCCATTCTTCCTCCAGCTTGGTTAGGTATTTTAGGTGGCGGTCAATTGGGGCGCATGTTTGTGCATGAGGCGCAATCACTTGGTTTTAAGGTCTGCCTACTTGACCCAGACCCACTAAGTCCAGGAGGCGCTGTTGCTGAAAAGCATTTATGTGCCGATTATGGTGACGAACGCGCGTTACAAGAAATGGCGAGTTTATGTGCTGCAGTTAGCACCGAATTTGAAAATGTTCCAGCGAAATCCCTCGATTATTTTGCTCATCAAGGAATTTTCGTTGCACCCACAGGGGCTTGTGTATCAATCGCCCAAGATCGCATCCTAGAAAAACAATTTTTGGAGGAGTGCAAATCTCACTCGGGAATTGGCCCAGCACCACACCATGTGTTGAAATCAACCGCTGATATTCATTCGGTACCGCATCATTTATTTCCTGCGATTCTAAAAACTGCCCGTATGGGGTATGACGGCAAAGGACAAATAACAGTTGAACGCCCCGACGATTTAATGACTGCATGGCAAAGTTTGGGGCAGGTGAGTTGCGTTCTTGAAAAAAGAATGCCATTAGCCTTTGAGGTATCCGCAATCGTTGTCCGAGGCTTTGATGGGCAATCAGTTGCTTATCCTATTTCTGAAAACGTTCACCGCCATGGTATTTTGCATACCAGTACTGTTCCTTCACCTTCTCTGAAGGGCAACCTAGAGCTTTCTGAAAAAATTATTCATTCCACTAAAAAAATTGCCGAGCAGATGGGATATGTGGGCGTTTTATGCGTTGAATATTTCGTTTTGAATGACAACACGGTCGTTGTGAATGAAATTGCTCCGCGTCCTCATAACTCTGGACATTACACGATGGATGCCTGTGTTACCAGTCAGTTTGAGCAACAGGTAAGAGCAATGGCACGCCTACCCTTGGGCGATGTTAATTTGATGGAGCCAGTAGCGATGCTGAATGTATTGGGAGATGCTTGGTTTATTTCTGGGCAAGCAAAAGAGCCAGCGTGGGATCAAGTTCTTTCGCATCCGAGCGCTAAGCTTCATTTGTATGGCAAGGCAAGCCCCAAAATGGGTCGCAAGATGGGCCACATTAATTGTTTGGGTGAAACAGTTGATCAGGCGCAGCTCGCCTGTGCTGATGTTGCCAAGTGCCTAGGCATTGATCCTTAATTTTTATCAGCTCTGAGATACATTTGGTTGATTCGCAAACGATAGATAAAGCGGTTGAAGCTTTACGCTCAGGCAAGCTAGTCGCCATTCCTACTGAGACGGTTTATGGATTAGGAGCAGATGCGAGCAATGCCAAAGCAGTGCAAAAAATTTACGAACTAAAAGGGCGACCCTCTAATCACCCGCTGATTGTTCATGTACAAGCACCATTACCAGCACCAATAGCGAACAGTCTCCAACTTGAGCAGGATTGGATTTCTATCCTTGCCCCATGGACTCGTCATATACCAGAGACTGCGTTAATTTTGATTAAGTATTTCTGGCCTGGGCCACTCACACTGGTATTCGAGAGGAGTAAATCTGTTTTGGATTGCGTTACTGGTGGTCAAGACACGATTGCTATTCGTTCGCCAGCTCATCCCCTAACCCAGAGTATCTTGAGAGTCTTTGGTGGAGGAATTGCCGCTCCATCGGCGAATCGATATGGGCGCATATCCCCAACGACTGCAGCGGATGTTCGCTCTGAATTTCCTCAAAATCCTGAACTATTAATTCTGGATGGAGGTCCGTGTGAGCACGGAATTGAGTCAACCATTCTGAATGTCTCGGAAGAGGGTAACCCCAAGTTATTACGTCCCGGAACAATCACCCCATCGCAAATTAAAACAGCGACTGGAATCGAGGTTGTTGCAGATCATCATCAGCATTCGCAGTCGCCACGAGTTTCTGGTAGCCACCAGGCTCACTATGCACCCTATACACCGCTTTATTTGTATCACGAGGGTGATGTTAATCAGCAAATTACGGAGCAAAGCAAAAAGAGCTCTAAAAAAATTGCACTGATTGTTTGGCACGATTGTTTTGATCTGTATCGAAAAAATTTTGCTGACTTATCGGCACAACTCGAACTTTCGTCGGTCGAAAAAAATCCGAAGCAATTTGGACAAATTTTGTATCGCTTATTACGCGATTTGGATCAAAAAAACTTTGGGGCTATTTTTATACCCAATCTCCCACTCGAAGAATCATGGGATGCGGTGCGTGATCGACTTCAGCGTGCTTCTTTTGGTTCAGGTCCGTCCTCAAGCAACCAGGTTAGTAGTTGATCATGGATTTCTTGGCCCCGATTTGCTTTCGGGTCATTGATAAAAGACGTTACGGCATAGATACGCCCTGATTTACTAAAAACATAGCCAGAGATTGTTCGCACATTATTCAATGAGCCTGTTTTGATACGAGCTTCGGGTTTTTTCTTGAGATGCAAAAATTTACGCATTTGATTAATTAATCGATTTCGCATCGTTCCACCGGTTCCGGCAACCGGTAGAGTGTTGGTAAAAATCTCTGCAATCGGCAAATTTTGCGCAGAAATTAATAAGCTATTGAGATTACGCGCTGAAATTGCTTCGTTGCGTGATAGTCCAGAACCATTCTCAATAATTAATTCCGGAAAATTGAGCCCCCTCTGATTGAGCCAAGCTTGCATCACTTTTTCTGAAGACTCAATATCAGCCGGTTTACCAATCTTCTCTAATCCCAGAGTTAGAAACACCTGTCGCGCCATGACATTGTTTGAGAACTTATTGATATCCAAGGAGGCATCTAACAGACTGAGACCTTCGAATGTTAATAATGGCCTTGCATACATCGGGACAGAGCCGGATTGACCGCGGGGTGGTCGAACCCATTGACCGCCAGCCTCTTCCCAGGCCGCAGTAAAACCAAGCGTTAAGAAAGTATCGGGGTCAAATTGAACGACATTAAAAGTGATGCCTTTACAACTTTGTGGCACTTCGCCCGTAAATACTGCGCGCCACTGTAAGGCAGTTTTATTCTTAATTTGAGAGTTATTAATTTCATTTGGATTCGGGACGATTTCTAATCGAATATCCCGTTTTGCACCTTCGCATGGCGCTGAACTCATGGTAAGTTCATTTTGAATCGTAAAGCGTGCCAGCTTGGGCGTATAGGTAATGTTGAGTGCATCACCATTTTTATTGGGGTTAATTTGAAAAGAGAGCGTCCGAAATGCATACAACAGGGGATCAGGCGGTACGTTGTAGGCCCTTAAAGTCTCCCCATCGATGGTGTTTTCTTCCATGACCTGTTTGGTATAGGCGCCTCGATCAAAGATCAAATTTCCATCAATACGCTGAACCCCTAGTTGCCGTAATTGCTTAGTGAGCCCCGAGAGTTCCTCGGGAATCCATTTAGGATCACCATGACCAACAAAATAAATATTTCCTTTGAGCGTCCCATTTTTGATGGCACCATCTGTAAACAGCTCAGTTTTCCAACGGTATTTCGGTCCCAAAATATCCAAGGCAACCAGTGTTGTGAGAAGTTTGATAGTTGAGGCTGGGTTCATCGCAACCTCATCGCGCCAGCTCATAATTGTTCGCGCAGCAGGCTTCGGATTTGTTGTTGAGGGAATCTCAGTGACTGCAATGCTGATGGACTCTTTGGGAATGCCGCTGCGTTTAATTGCCTGTTCAACAGAATTTGGTATTGAAGATTGCGCTGCAGCATCTTCAATCACAAGTAGATTAGTCAGGAATAGGGCTAGTACTAACCCTGAAAATGATGCACATAAATCCTTTTTAGTTTGTTTGAATCGATTGATGCCCATTATTTTTTTAGTTTGTCAAAAAGTATTTACAGTTTTTCTTCATATCTTTGCTAGGATAAACGTGAAGGCCCAATTTAGACAAATGAAGTGTTTTCTTTAATGAGCATGTAAGCGGGTAACCATAAGGAAATAGATCATGACAAAAGCAGATTTAGTAGATGTGATTGCCGATGGGGCTGATTTAAGCAGAATAAAAGCAGAAGAAATTCTTAATTTAACCTTAGACACCATTAAATCAACCGTGGCAAAGGGCAATACGATGCAACTCGTTGGCTTTGGTAGTTTTGCTCCGGGATCAAGAGCGGCGCGTATGGGTCGCAATCCTAAAACTGGTGAAGCAATCAAGATTGCTGCTACCAAAACGGTCAAGTTCTCTGCGGGTAAATCGTTTAAAGATGCCCTAAATAAGCGTTAGAAAAAATAGAATCACTTTTGGGAAGACGGTTCAGACTTTAATTTACGGATTTGTTTTTCTAAAAATTGATTACTTTTTGTTAGATAACCGTAAAAAAATTTTTGAATCGTTTCAGAAGACGCTTTTGATTGTTCTAATTGGGCACATTGATTGACTAGTAGTTCATCATTACTCAATAAAGCCCCGCCTTTGATCTTATGAATCAAGG
>JACCDM010164984.1_pt1 | contig 11551 bp, 27 predicted proteins | sample 7445851 | NCBI WGS metagenome assembly JACCDM01 (sample SAMN15323438, study PRJNA562643) | freshwater metagenome | isolation source: river surface water | place: USA:Blue River Watershed | collected 2017-08-16
TAATGAAAATCGGTTATAATACATACTCAATCATAAAGGAGTTTGAAATGGGTACTCGTTCACGTATTGGTGTTATGCACGGCGACAACTGCAAATCAGTTTACTGTCATTGGGACGGTTATCTGGATCACAACGGTCGCATCCTGCTTCAGCATTATGACAGTTCTAAGGCCAATCACCTGGTGGCACTGGGCGACCTGTCAAGCCTGCGTCCTGATGTGTTTGTGGCTGAAGGCGTTGAACACAGTTTTGAAAAGCCAGCAGAAGACATCTGCATCTTTTACGGTCGCGATCGCGGCGAAACTGGCTGTGAGTTCCAAACTGACGACACCTTTGAAAAGTTCTACGAACGTGCTGATGCATGCGGTGCCGAATATTACTACATCATGAAGGACGGTGAGTGGTTTGTTGGAACTACATACAAGTCTGATACCAAGCTAGGCGGCAAGTTGGTGCCCTTGGCAGAAGCCTTGGCTGAGCAAGACATCGACGTCTACGATGAAACTGAACGTGCATTGGTAGTGGGCAAATGACCAAGGACTTTTTAGGTCGTGAGCTTGAGGTAGACAACTTTGTGGTGTTTATGCGGCAAGGTTATCGTGAACTCAAGCTGGCCAAGATCAAAAGTTTTACTAAAACAGGCAAGCCCTACATTTGTTGGCAAACCAAGTGGGGCGAGCGTGAACTGCTACAAAACGGCGATCAACTGGTCAAAGTCGAAGGTCCCGAACTCACTGCAATCTTGTTGATGAGGAAAGAAGAATGAATACTCTCTCTACTGGTATGCCCTCTACCCTGGGTAGTTATTTGAAACTGTGCAACATTTTCTTTGGTGAGGAAAGTGTGCAGACAAAATTCATCCAGGAAAAAATTGTATCCAGTCCCAACGGTGCCAACGAAGAAGTCATTGCCGAAGAATCACAGATGATGTATTTGTTGTTTAACTTGCCCCCAGAAGGGTCAGATGAAATGAAGGAATTGTTGGCATGAGCGGATACTCAGTAAATAGAAATGATGCAAATTAATTCTTTGTCAAATCCCAATAACGAACATGTAGATGTAATTATAACCACGGTACCGTGGACAGATTCGACAATCCCTCTCATGGCTCCTGCGGCATTAAAATCGGTTGTTGAAAAAATCGGAATGTCTTGTCTGGGAGTAGATCTCAATGTTGAGATTTGCAACTTAGTTGAAAAACATCCGTCTCGAGATCATTTCATACATTTTTTCTTTGACGAAGTAGGGCATCCGGACATAGACCATTGGTTGCATGACATGTTTCAATCCACAGCCCAGGCTATGTTGAGCTGGAATCCTAAATTTATTGGCATAAGTCTTTTTAGTTATGTATCGCGATCTTCGTGCAAATGGTTGTGCTACTACATAAAAAAATTATCACCAGAAACAAAAATTATAATCGGTGGTGCAGGGTGCTTAGAACAATTTACTGGGCCCAGCACTTTTGCTGATACCTTGCTAGATCGAGGATTAGTTGATTATCATGTACGTGGTGATGGCGAACACGCTTTGCAACAACTACTATTGGGCAATACAGATTATCCAGGTATTAATAATTCTAGTTGGAAACAAATTAACAACGAACAATTGAGTGAGTTGCCGATTCCAGATTATACCAACTATGACTTTACACAATACAAAAAACAGATGTTGGGTATTCACGGCAGTCGTGGTTGTGTGCGGGCTTGCACCTTTTGCGACTACATAGCCAACTGGACCAAATTTCAATGGAGAACTGGTCAATCTATCTTTGAAGAAATGAAGATTCAATACAATAGATTTGGAATAAGATTTTTTAAATTTCACGACACATTGACCAACGGCAATCTCAAAGAATTTAACATCTTGATAGAACTGTTAGCTGAATATAATGAAGCCAATCCTGAGAAAAGTTTTCATTGGGGCGGTTATTACATCTTCAGAGAGCGCAGTGCCAACGATGAAAAAATGTGGCAGACTTTGGCAAAGTCCGGTGCTGAGATTCTTATTGTGGGCATAGAAAATTCCAACGAAGATATCCGATACGCCATTGGTAAAAAGTTCAGCAATGAATCTATTACTTTTCACATTGATCAAGCATATCAAAACAACATTGATTTAGACTTGCTGTTTATTGTAGGCTATGTGAACGAAACACAACAACACATTGACAATGCTAAAATTTGGTTGGATCAGCATGTTCGCTATCGAGATATTTTGTCTATTCAATGGGGTGGTAGTTTGGGTATTTTCCCCAACACCTATTTGGACAGAAACAAAGATCAATTGGGAGTGGTCATGATCGGTGATAAACCAAACTTATGGATCAACCCCGCAGTGGGCAGTACACCAGCGCAACGAGCAAAATGGGTTCAAGATTTAAACGATTACAGTAAAAAACTTGGATACACAGTTTATAGTGATCTGGATAATCATTTTGTTCTAGAACAACTAATCAATACCAATGGCTAACTTGAATTCTGCTCGTTTTGAAATCAAACTAGAGTTTGGTCAATTGTCGTCGGGAAAAACAATGAAAGCAACTTTGTTTTATAATGATCACGAATGCTCAGGATATGCTGTTGACGTAGAACTGCCCGCTAAATTGAAACTGGCAGTATCTGGCAAAGACATAGCAGTAGACACAATTCTGGATGACCAGGGCAATATTTTACAGGATTTGTATGTTAAAATTATTGCAGTGTCACTGGATGGATTTGAACTTAACTCGATTTTTTTACATCAAGGCATCAAGTTTGTGACAGATCAAGACACTATAATTACATCTTATTTTGGATATAACGGATATGTTGAATTTGTACTAGATTGTCCAAATGTTTTTCAACAAATTATGAGTTGGCAACGTATACATGAAAGGTTGGTATGACTGGATATTCAACTTACACCCGTTGGCAACGCATCGAAGAGCATGCTCGATCCATGGGTTTTCGACTGGCCAATCCCAAGCATGGCTGGGGTGTCTCCGGTGAAACTGATCAGGTGGCGCTGTACCCCGACGGAGAGGCACTGCCCATATATGCCCGCGACACTGAGATCTTTGCGGGAACCTTCAGTCAAGTAGAAACATTTCTCACAGGCTGGATCCGTGCTCAACAATACGATTCAATCCTGCGTCTGAGCGATGACAAGAAGCGTAAAAAGTACGAGGACAAAGAGCGGGAACGCCAAGTAGAACAGCGCAAGCGTGAAGAGCAGAAGAAAATGATGCAAGTTCTGCGGGCTACAGATGCCCAAAATCAGGGCAAGAAAAAGTAATACTCAAGTATTACAAAAACCCTACAAAAATTCAGGGCTTTTTGGTTGACCAAATATTCCCGATTTGCTATAATATAGGTATAGTAAATAGAAAGGAACACAAATGGACGCTATCCAAAAAACAGCACTCAAAGAAACAGTCAAAACCCTTGCAGGACTCACTGCCGTTGCCGTGTTGGTCCCTGCCGCAATTTTTCTAATTCCCTTGGAAGTGCTAGGTGCTATCATTAGCATTGGTTGCCTGGGGTTTGGCACCAAAATGATCTATGACACCAAACTTGCTCAAGCAAAATTTGACGCAGAATACAACAAAACGGTTGACCAATAATAGCCAATTTGTTATAATAGAAGCATAGTAAGAAACAAGGAGCCCAAGATGAGTTTAGAGCAAGACATTCGCGCAGTAGAGATTGAATACAATCTGACCGGTGCTGTGCCTGACTATGCCATGTATACAGAACTTGGCAATGCCGGCGTGCATGCTGTTGTGATTGCCGCCCGCGCCAACAATTTGACTTGGGCTCAGGTTGTCAAAGCTCTGGGTCAACTTGCTGAATCCAACGAAGATGTGTTTGGCGAGGCCATGGATACCGCTGTTCGCGAGTGTGTGTATGACGCTCTTGGGTTTTACCGCAAGGGCGAAAGTTTTTACGGAGCCTAATCATGCCTGGATTTGTTGATGTAACTGGCTGGACTAGCGAAGAAGTTCGTCGCTTGGGCCATGCTGATGACTACGATGAGGTAGCTTATCAACCCCGTGGTAGCCGTCGCACCCTGCCCCAAGTTGGCTACACTGTGAGCGATGTGTGGGCCGCGGCCTGTGCCGCCCAACGCATCAACGGCGGCTACTTCAAAGAGTATGTTTACGAGCAATACAGTGATAACCTAGCCGAGCCTCCTGCTATTGTCAAGCGCAAGAACCGCGATGTTATGATGGAGTTCTTGCAGAATCCCACTCAGCTCACTGTGGATGATGTTGAGGAAGGTGAGCGTGTTCGCAATTGGTTGCAGAACGATTTGACCTTCCGTGCGGTCAAAGGCAAACTCAGTGAGTTTGATGCATCAACCAGCAAGTGCCTTGCAGTGAAGGATCGTTTTTATACTGTGAGTCATCGCTATGAGCTGGCTGTGATTGCATGCTTGCCCAACTCTGCCGCAAAGTCACAGGCACGCCAAGAAACTGACGCCCGCATCAAGTTTGCACAAGGCGGCCACATTGGCACCATTGGCGCCAAAGTCACAGCCAACGTTGAGGTATTGAGTGTTACCTACAGTCAGGAATACAACATCTACTGGATCCGTGGCATCACTGATGCGGATCAGCCAGTGACGTTCAGCAACAAAGAAAAATTTGATGTGGGTACACATCTCACTGTCCAGGGCAAAGTCAAGGCCCACCGTGATCAAAACTTGACTCAACTCAACTATGTAAAGGTACTGTAATGAAAGCGTTGATCGCAATCTCGTTGGCTCTGGCCTTGAGTGCCTGCCATACCGCTTCGGGGGTATTGCAAGGTGCAGGCAAAGATATTCAAACTGTTGGCAAATGGGTTGAGCCCAAGCCGTCTGTTGATATCCGGGAGCGTCGATAATGAGTAAACTCGTAATTGGATTTGTCTTGGGACTGGTAGTGGCCGCTGTGGGTTTCTCGGGCATCGCTCGAATTTTTGACCGCGGTGTGCAAACCATCCAACAAACCAGCAAGGAATTGGCCCAATAATTTGGGCAAAAAGAATCAAAATTATGCAAAAAGTGGTTGACCAATATATCACAATTTGCTATAATATTGATATGTTGAGCAGTAATGCAAAACATTTTTTTAAACCGTAAGGCAACTTTGAAAGGCAACATTATGTCCGCAACTGAAAAAACTTTTACCGTGGCTGGTACCGCTAAAAACTCCGATGGCACCGTTAAGGCTCGTTTTGCAAACGACCTGGTAGCCCGCATCAAGATCCTGAACAAGGCTGGATGCACTGATATTAACTTGGTTGAGCTCCCCCGCGAGATGACCAAGCTGGAAGCTCTCCAGTATCTCACTGAGCAAGGTATCACCGAAGGTGATGCTGGCTATGCTGTAGCCAACAAGCTCGCAGAAAAAAGCAAAATCGCCAAGAAGGGCGAAGTCAAGGTCAAAGCAACCAAGGTTGCCAAAGCACCTAAGTCCAAAGTGACTGCTGAAGAACTGGTCGAAGCCGCAAAAGCCTAAGCAACCCAGTTCCAAAAAGGCGGCCTTCATGGCCGCTTTTCTATGACTGTGATAATTAATAACATGCAAGACGATGATTTAATACACGAACGCATAAAAAACATCATGCTTGATGTTATGGCTGTGCTCTACGACAACGGCATCAAAAATGTACACATGGGTGCCATGATGCGACTGTTGGGGGTGGATGACAGCAAAGCATCCGAACACGATTTAGAAGTAATCGAATTGGATGAAAAGTTTGGCACTATGCTATCAGAGTTAAATAAAAAGGTAGAGCCAATCGAAATACCACAGGGCACTACCATCCATTAATGACCATAGCCACATATCGCGCAGTGGAGCCACTGTTTATTGTGATCCTGCGTAATAACAATCAAGCTGAACAACTGTTTAGATCTTGGATCAAAGAAAATCGAGTCGAACACGCCAACGTCAACGGCAACAGAATGATGTTGCATGACCAACGTGCGTTTGAACAATTTCGTGTGACCTGGTCACACAGTTTCAGCACCATCACAGTATGGGACACTTGGTTAAAGAGGCATGTGTATTTGGATTGATTGAAGTGCCAAAAACCAGGCATTTTTATTGACAATCGCCTTGTAACACAGTATAATTACTGTTAGTCATTTACAAGGAGTACACTATGACATCACCCGCACCTACACAACACGAACAAATCGTTGCCGCTTACGAAGCCTACATTGCTGAGAATGCCAAGTTCACAGAAAAAGGTGTCAAGGCCGCAGCCGCTCGTGCCCGCAAAGCCTTGCAAGAAATGAGCAAAGGCATCAAAGAACGTCGCAAAGAAATCACCGCTGAGAAAGAAGCACTAGCTGCAAAATGATCTTAAAAGATAGTCAACTACAAAAACAAGAATGGCCTGTTACACTAACGCCAGAGCAACGAGAGCAGTTTCTACAAGAGAAGATTGCCCGTGTTCAGGCATGGTATCAGTATCTTAAAAAACATGACCAATACCAGCCGAATCTTGACTGTAGTTGAAGACCCAGACAATCCAGGAGAACTACTCCTGGATTTGGGTACCGAGTTGTGTGCTGAACTTGGTTGGCAAGTAGGCGACATCTTGGAGTGGACAGACAACAAGGATGGCACATGGCTGTTATCAAACCCAAGGAAATCGATGATTTCTCAACTTTAACCGACACAATTACTTTAACATCAAGCCCAAGTTATTCCAGCATTGATTACGGTGCAATACCCACAATCTCAATGAGTGATTTAACACTTGGCAATATCTCAATCAACAACGGAACCAGTACCACATTCACTCTAGGAGCTGGGGCAAATGCCAATGCAGTTTGGACTACCACAGGTACAGGTTATAACTGGTCAGCTATTGGTGCTGTTGGTACACAGATAGACCAAGGCGGCAAAATACAACTCAAAGGTGACAATGCTGACATTGACATCAACGGCAAGAGCATGAAAGCCTGGATGGAAAAAGTAGAAGAACGTCTCAACATCCTAACACCAAACCCCGAACTTGAAAAGGAATGGGACGATTTGCGTAAGTTAGGTGAGAGATATCGTAAGTTAGAAAAGAAATGCAAGGAAAAATCAGAAGTATGGAAAAAACTAAAGTCAATGTCTCCGCCAAAACTGGATTAACTCCTCGGCAACGCATCAGTCACATTGTCAAGTGGTTGAAGCAGTATGCCCGCAGTGCCAAAATTTCCACTTTTGTGGTAGGAATCTCTGGAGGCATTGACAGTTCTGTGGTCAGCGCACTATGCGCCAAGACTGGCATCAAAACCATTGCAGTTCAAATGCCTATTCGTCAAAACAAAAAGCTAGACAATCGTAGCTCAATGCAAGCTACCTGGCTACTGAAACATTTTCCAGACAACACAACACACATGGCCATGGATTTGACACCTGTGTTTTCTGCGTTTGAAAAGAAAGTGGATCCGTTCTGCGATATTGAAGACGACACCTACGGCACATACAAGTTGGCCAGTGCCAACAGTCGTGCCCGTTTGCGCATGATGACGCTGTATCAAATTGCACAGTGCCACGGCGGTATTGTTGTGGGCACAGGCAACAAGGTAGAAGACTTTGGCGTGGGCTTTTTTACCAAATATGGCGACGGCGGTGTAGACATCAGCCCCATTGGCGATTGTTTAAAAACTGAAGTTTGGGACATGGGCAGAGAACTGGGATTAGAGCAAGAAATCATTGACGCAGAACCCACTGACGGACTATGGGACGATGGTCGCACAGATGAAGGACAACTGGGCATGACTTACCCAGAATTAGAGCATGCAATGGCTCTTGACAGAAATGACAACTGTGTGTATAATCCACTGGAAATGTCTAAGACAGAAAAAGCACAACTGAAAAAGTATCGCGAGATTCGTGCTAGAAACATGCACAAAATGCAGCCAATTCCGGTCTGCGAAATGCCCAAGTAATCTACGCCGTTATTGGCAAAACGGTGTCTTTTTGGCCCGGAAAAGTCCGGATCTTTAACCATTTCAGTAAGTAAAACTACCATGAAAGCACAAGTAAACTATATCAGTGATCAACTTGCAACGTGGAGTTCCAGGGCCTTAAAGGTTGCTGGACTCTGGATCGTTGTGTTAGCTGTGGTTGCAGTCTGCGACCAAAAGCTCAATGAACTCCGCTCCGGTATTGAGTCTATGCCTGCTGGCTATGTCAGTGCCTCTGAAAAAATCAAACAACTGGATTGCCTAACACGCAACATCTACTGGGAAGCTGCCTCTGAGCCTTTTGAAGGCAAAGTCGCTGTGGCTCAGGTCACAATGAACAGATTAGAATCTGGTCGCTTTGGTGACTCAGTGTGTGGTGTAATCTATCAAAAGAATGTGATCTACGAAAAGGTCATTTGCCAATTTAGTTGGGTATGTGAAACCACTCACAAAACAAGACCAATTCATCAGCCGCTGTGGAAAGAATCGGAACTGGTGGCCAAAAAGGTTTTGTTGGAAAACTTCCGACTGCCCGGACTCAAGGATGCACTATTCTATCATGCGGACTATGTAAGTCCAGGTTGGAAAAAGCCCAAAATTGATCAAATCGGTCGCCACATCTTTTACGGAGAACGTTGATGCCTTTTAAGTTTCCCATGACAATCATTGCTGTGCGTGAATTCCTTGTCAACAGTTTGGCCAAACTCTCCGCAGACACCTTGGGTTGGTTAGCGGCCATTGTGTTGCATTGTGCAACCCTGCCCAGCTTCTTGGCTCTAATGACCGGACTGTCAGACAAGACCCCGGGACTGGACATGATCCTGTTCCTGTGGGGCGGTTTGGTTCTGCTGTTCATGCGAGCAGTGGTGCTCAAAGACATGCTCAACATCATCACCATTGGCTTGGGTTTTATACTGCAAGCAGGATGCATGGCCCTGATCTTGTTTAAGTAAAAAGTATTACTTTTTAACCCTACTGACAGTAGGGTTTTTCTTGCTCAAAATTCCAGTTTCTGTTATAATATAGATATGGAACTAGGACAACACAGCCGCAATAGATTCTTGGATTCAATGGTGCATTGGCGCATTGATAAAGAATATGCTGACCCCATCTACAACTACTTGGTCTTTGCATTTAGCCCCGGTAGCTTTTTCGAGTCTGTATTTGCCAACGACTTCTTAAACGCCATGCATCGCAGTCATCCTGCTAACAGTATTCCTGCATTAAAAAGTTTGGCTGGGTGGATACACAATATCTGCCCGCACGAAGCCTACGGCAGTTATGACAAAGTCCGCGCCTGGCGCAAACTCACTCCCGAACAACGCCGTGCGATTTTAGTTGAGTGTGGTCTTGTGTATACTGCTGAACAAGAAACATATCTGCTTCTTAAAGGCGAACGAACAGTTGAACCAATGTTTTATTAACATGACCTATACAGTTAGCAAACCAATCACCAAGCGCATTTACCGCGGGCAACCAGGCTTCAGCATAGTTGACGGTGTTAAACTCATACCACGGGCAGAAATCGAAATACTTGAACAATGCCCGTGGGAAGTGCGCGATCAAATTAATTTTGCTATTGCCAAAGGTTGGCTACAAGTTGTGGCCAATGTGCGGGACGACGAGCTTGTTTGGGACAAGTTGACCAATAATCCCTAATCTGCTATAATATACAAAACATCGGAGTTATACATGACAATGCATCTTTGTGGTCCTGCTCTTAGCCTCAACGGTAAGAAAAAAGGCAAGGTCAAGTTTCGCAATGCCGAAGAGGCTCGCAAGGCACGTGAGCTTGCGGCTGACTGGGCCAAACTCAAAGACAAATGGGCAGTGCCCGCAAAGGAGAAGAAAGTGAGCAAGATTCGAGACTCCCTACAATCGTCTGGCTATCGCTTGACCACTCCGCCCGGTCGCACAACCACTCACGCCATTCCCAGTCGCAACACTGGCGACGGTATTGCTTCTTCTAAGCCCGTGCCGCAATACACTGGCACCAAGATGCTGGGCATTGGTGTCATGCACAAGTCTAACTCTGTGCCTATCTTCTCTGACGAAGAAGCTGTGGACATCTCTAAGATGCGCCGTGGCTAAACAACGATTCATTGTTGCCGAACCCGAAGTGTGTGAGAGTCTGGGCATACCTTTTATTGTCATGCTGGCAGACATTGGGTTTTGGACTGAAAACTATGATGCACTACAAGACTGGTGTGAGCACCACCGTGCCAAGGTCATGGGAATGACAGTGGAATTGTTTGATGCCCCGACACTGACAGCATTTGCATTGAGGTGGTCATGACAGCACTGGGTTGGCGTAAACAACAAATCAACGCAATCATAGCCGGGCGCGGCACAGGCAAAAGTGTATTCAACGAAATAGTAAACTTGCCCGCAATTCGTATTTTAGATCAAGCTGAAGTTGACGGAGAAATCTGGTATACAGTACAATGTAAACCCAGCTCAGTTAGTGCCTGGGTGCAGGAACAAGATCCCGCGCTGTGGCGCAGACACGAGCATGTTGACAAGCAATGGTACGTCCACTTCAATGTGTTTGACATGCATGAAAAACTTTACACCATAATGATGTTGAAATGGAAACAGTAGAACGTTTTGTCTTAAAGGACTTACCTGACAATTCGTGGTCAGTGAGCTGGCCCGGGTATGAAATGCATGTGGTAAACAATGCTACCAAAGCCGCTAACTTGCTGAAAATCTTGTTTGACGATATCGGTGTTGGTGAGGCCATGCTTGGTGTTCAAGAATACAATAAATCAGACAAGTTTGAAACCATGCACATCAGCCAAGCCGCCTGGTTCCAAGACCGCGAAGCCACTGCAAGATATGTAGCAGAGCTTTTTGTTGTGGTTGGATGTAAATTTGTTGAAGAAGAACAGGCTCGTAAGTTTAAGTTACACATGGAGCAACGACTGGCCTGGCGGCGCCTGGGCGGAGCATGGAAATGAATGTAGAAGCAGAAAACACATTTAGAGCACTCAAGGATGAACCACTGTTGATCACATCATGGCTGTGTAGATTTGGCTGGCATCGTTGGACACAGTGGTCAGAAGTGTATTTGCCCAAGGGCGGGTCTCACAACATTCAACACGCTCATTGCGATCATTGCAACAAAATGCGAGTTTACAAAGTAGTAGGTCCAGTATGAAAGCAGGCATTTGGTACGACATGGAAGAAAAGTGCCCGCCCCGGACGGGCTACTATCTTGCGTTCAAAGGCTACAGCATGGGTGACGACGAACCCAATACCGGCTATTACTATTGGAACGCTCGACAAGCAGAGTGGACTGACAGTAGCACCAGCATGGCACGTCATGCTAATGTGATTTACTGGACTGAGGCAGATCCTGAAGACTGGTATGAAAAATACAGCCTGCGAACCAGAGCTGAAATTACAGAGGCAGAAAAAGACGCTTGGGCTGAAGTGGAACAAGCATTGGAACGTTATGAAATAGTAAGGGCATTGGCAAAGAAATGAACAGACTAATTTGGAATATTGACAAAGACGAGCCAATGCGGATCAAGATCTGGAACACAGAGGCCGACTATAATCTAAAACTACCACCGGCTGCTTCTATCTTTTTGGGCGAGGCCATGGA
>JACCDM011492983.1_pt1 | contig 11549 bp, 10 predicted proteins | sample 7445851 | NCBI WGS metagenome assembly JACCDM01 (sample SAMN15323438, study PRJNA562643) | freshwater metagenome | isolation source: river surface water | place: USA:Blue River Watershed | collected 2017-08-16
CCATTCCCGACGAGGACTTGCAGGCCATGGCGGTGTATTTGGCCTCGCTTTCCCCCAACCCCATCAGCGATGAGCAGCACCTGTTGCAAACCCGGCAAGTGGTGGCCGATGCGGCCCGCATGGCCCACCGCCGAGTGCAGCACAGCGGCAATTTGAGGGCAGTTGTGGTGCTTGCCACCATGAGGGTGATGGGCCGTCATTGCTCGGCGTCAACCAGCCTTTGGCGCTCAATGGCAATCTGCACAGCGAACGCCCCGACAACCTGGTGCGGGTGATTGTGCAAGGCATTCAACAGCCACCGTCCAAAGAGGTGGGCTTCATGCCGGCTTTCAAACACAGTTTGAGCGATGCGCAGCTGAGCGCGTTGGTGACATGGATGCGCCGTCGCTATGCGCCCGAGCGTGCGCCTTGGTCGCCACAAGCGATTGATGCGGCCATTCAGGCCGCACGTTGAACAGACACTTCAGCGGTGTCGATTGATGTTGCGTCGGCGTTGGTGCTCCAAGCGCTCGAGCAAACTCAGCATCCATTCGATGCGCTGGGGCATGTCGCGGTTGGGAAAATCATTCACCCCCGCCCATTGCCTGGCGGTGGTCTCTTGGCATTGCTCCACCAAATAAGCAATGCCTGCCAAGGGTTGCGGCGGCTGTCGTTGGGTGAACACCCAGGCCGATTGGAACTTCGCTTTCAGCAACAAAAACAGTTTGCGCTGGGTGCTGACCACGCTGCGGTGGTGGACTGAATCCAAACCATTGCGGCGCAGTTGATGACCGATTTCAGCGTAAATCAGGCCCGCAGACAAAATCGCCGAGCGACAGTCGCGAGGCAACTCGGCGATGCCCAGCATGGACTGTTTGTACAAACGATCGGCCTCGTTGAGCAAACGTGCCACCACGTTTTTCAAAGCGGGTGTGCTCTGTGGATGGGCCAACCAAGCGTTGGGGTCTATGCCTTCTTCTTGCAACCACAACAAGGGCAAGTAGACACGGCCCAATTTGGCGTCTTCACCGACATCGCGGGCGATGTTGGTGAGTTGCATCGCCACACCCAACTCGCAAGCGCGGGCCAAGGTGTTGGCCTGTTGTGGGCCCATGATCCAACACATCATCGCGCCCACGCTGCCCGCCACGCGCGCGGCGTAGCCATGCAAGTCTTCAATGGTGTCGTAACGGCGTTCATGGCCGTCCCAGGCGAAACCATCGAGCAAGGCGTCGAGCAAATGACGCGGCAGTTGATGGCGTTGCACCACCACGGCCAAAGCGCGGTCTTCCACGTGGTCCATCGGGGTGCCAGCGTAAATCAGGTCCAAGCGGTGGGTCAGCACCTGCAGGCTACGCTCGATCGAGTCGCCCAAATCCACCATGTCGTCGGCCACGCGGCAAAACGCATACAGGGCGATGGCCGAAGAGCGCACCCGCGAGGGCAACAAGCGACTGGCTGCAAAAAAAGTTTTGGAGCCACCGCGCATCATTTCGACGCAAGCGGCGAGGTCGGCGTCGGCTTTATCCGTGAATGGCAACGGCATGGGGCACCACCTCTTCCAACATTTTGGCGGACATCAACACGCTGGGCACACCAGCACCTGGTTGACTGCCGGCACCGACCATGAACAAATTGTGCACATCCTCGCTGCGGTTGTGCGGGCGAAACCAAGCACTTTGCGTGAGGATGGGTTCCAGGCCAAAGCCCGCACCTTTGAACGACCACAAACGGTCTTGAAAGTCTTGCGGCGTGGTGATTTTCGAGCTCACCACATGCTGCTTCAAGTCGGGCAACACGCTGTCTTGCAACACCGTGGCCACGGCATCGCGGTATTGATCGGAGATGGCGGCCCAGTCTGTGCCGCTGCTCAAATTGGGCACCACCGACAAGGCGTAAAACGCGTCGCAACCCGCTGGGGCCAAAGACGGATCGGTGGCGGTTGGGCGGTACAAATACAAGCTGAAATCTTTGGACAGCTTGTGGTTTTTGAAGATGTCTTGCAACAAGCCTTTGTAGCGAGGACCCAGCACCATCATGTGGTGCGGCACATCGTGGTATTGGCGGTTGGTGCCGAAATACCAAACAAACAAACCTGATGAATACTGCCCATTGGCAATTTTGCGGTCGGTCCAATGGCGACGATGCTCTGGGGCCACCAGGTGTTTGTAAGTCCAGGCGGCATCGCCATTGCTCACCACGATGTCTGCCGGGATGAATTCGCCATTGGCCAATTCCACACCCTTGGCCGTGCCGTTCTCCACCCTGATTTGGGTGACAGGGCTGTTGTAGAGGATCGGCACCTGGCGCTCGTGCAACAAGTTCACCAGGGCTTTCACGATGGCCCCTGTGCCGCCCATGGCCGAATGCACGCCCCAGCGCCGCTCCAGCACATGGATGAGGGAGTAGACACAGGTGACTGAAAACGGATTGCCACCGATCAACAAGGGGTGAAAGCTCATGACGATGCGCAACTTGGGGTGCTTGATGTGTTGCGCCACCATGCTGTAGATGGAGCGCCAGGCCTGCATCTTGAACAAATTGGGCATGGCCTTGATCACATCCGAGATGGTTTCAAACGGGATCGCGCCCAACTCGACAAAGCCCAGGTCAAAGCACTTGTCGGAGGCTTTCATCAGGTTTTTGAAGCCCTGCACATCGGCCGGATTGAACTTGGCAATTTCAGCCTCCATGGCCGCGTCGTCATTGCTGTAATCGAAGTGGGTGCCATCGTCAAAACGTATCCGGTAAAAGGGCGACATCAGGCGCAGATCGACATGGTCTTTCATTTGATGACCGCACAGCGTGAACAGCTCTTCCAAATACTGCGGCATGGTGATGATGGTCGGGCCGGCGTCGAAAGTGAAACCATCTTGCTGGTGCACATAAGCACGGCCACCGGCCATGTCGAGTTTTTCCAGCACCTGAACCTCATAGCCTTTGACACTCAGGCGGATGGCGGCGGCCAAACCGCCAAAGCCACTGCCAATGATGACGGCACGCGGTCGTCGCGGTTGCGCATGGCTGTGGCGCTCGTCGCTGGCTTTGAAGGCATTCATGCTGGATTCACTTTCATCGCCCAACCCCACAAGCGTTGCAGGGGCAGTGCAAACACCATCAACACATGCTCGACGATGGCCAAGCCCAATAAAGACGACAACAACACCCAACCGGTGTTGATCAACACCTCGCCGGTGTGCAGCGACCACACCATCCAAGACCAGATGCCGACCGACAGCAACATGGTCAGGTAGAAAAAGGGACTGATGGGACCGGTTTTGAAATAGCTGGCGATGTAGCGCAAATGCACGGGCAAGTACTGCGCGCCCACTTGCGGGACACCGAAAAACAAATTGAGTTTGGCGCTCAAACGCATGCACCACAGCAATGCGTAGGTGCACAGCGCGATGTGATTGGGTTGTCCCTGCTGCAAATACACCAGCACGGCAAAGTTCAGCAGCAAGGCCAACTCGTGGTAGAGCAAGGCCATGACCGATTGACCGAAGCGTTGCGGCAAGCGCAAGTCAGCGTCCAAAGCCACACGCCGGGGTCCGGCCAACCATCCGGTGAGGAAGGCCATTTCGTGCCAACTCCACATGGCGATGACGCTGACAAAACCCAAATAGACATGCGCCACCGAATGGGTTCGCATGCTGATCGCCGATGTCCAAAGACTCAGTCCCAGCAAGAAACTCAAGAGGAACATGCTCCAGCGGAAACTGCTGGTGGGCAAGCGCACCAACCACAAAATGGCACCCGTGCCCAACCACCAACTGAACACCGCAAACAAGCTGGCGCCCAGGGTGGAGGACAGAAATTCCATCATGTGAGCGCCATTGCCGATCAGGGGTTCACCAAACAGGCTGCATGCGGATTTCGGCCGGCAACGCTTGTTTTTTCACGGGCACCAGGAACAGGCGGCCAAAGGTGAAAAAGGCTTGTGTGGCGGTGACCGCACGTCCCACGAGACCGATCACACCACCCCGTTGTTTCGCGGCGGCATTGGCCACCGACAAGGCGACCAAACGGGTCATGCAGGCACGGAAAGTCGGATGGTCGATGTCCACCTCGATGGGGAACACCTGACGGCAGATGTCCGAGGTGATGCGAAACACCTTGTAGTCGTAGTCGGTGGATTCAAAGCCCATGGCTTCGTGCAACAAAGGACGGGTGTGGTCGCGCACATACATGGTGGCGTAAACCGCCAAGATGAAGAACCGAATCCACAGCAAGTTGCCGCCGCGCAGCAAATGCGGGTTGGCGCGCATGATCAAAGCAAAGGATTCGCCATGGCGGAACTCGTCATTGCACCAACGCTCGAACCAACGGAAGATGGGGTGAAAGCGTTTGTCGGGGTGTTTTTCCAACTGGCGAAAGATGGTGATGTAGCGGGCGTAGCCGATTTTTTCGGACAGGTAGGTCGCGTAAAAAATGTATTTGGGCTTGAAGAAGGTGTAATTCTTTTGGCGCTTGAGTTGACCCAGGTCGATGCCCAAATCGAAGTCTTTGAGCGATTGGTTGATGAAGCCGGCATGGCGGGATTCGTCACGCGCCATGTAGGTCATCAATTTTTTGATGTCGGGGTTGTCGATGTGCTTGCGGATCTCGTTGTACAAAATGCAACCCGAGAACTCCGAGGTGAGCGAGCTGATGAGGAAGTCCAAAAACTCTTGACGCATTTCAGGCGACAACTGCGGCATCAGGGTTTTGACTTCCTCGGCAAATTGCGCATCGCGTTGGAAGTGGTCGTGGTTGTTGTCACCCTCGTACTCTTGCATCATGATGTCCCACTCGGCGCGCACCGGTTCCACATTCAGGCGGTCCATGGCGGCAAAGTCGGTGGTGTAAAAGCGCGGGCTGAGCACGGTGCTTTGCACCGCTTTGGCGTTCGCATCGGCTGCTGTTTCGACATGGCCGATCAGCATTTCCACATGGTCATGGTCGAGATTGAGTGTGGTGCTGTTCATGATTCACTCCTTGGAGACACAGGTTTGGGTTGGCTGGCGTTGTGCAGCAATGCAAAGGAAGACAAATTGGTGGGACCGAACGATTCGAGGTCGATCCGTTGACCTGTGGCCGTGTCGACCAAGGTGAGGCGGCCATCGCTGTGCGCGATCAACTCAAACGCCGGACCTGAGCCCATGCCACGGCGCATGCGTTCACGTGCCAATGTGCGCAACACCCCCCGCACAAAGCCTTGCTCGCCCACATAACGGTGGATTTCTTGTTGGGTCTGTGCATCGATCACCGCCACGTCGCCGTTGGGACGGTCTTCAAACCGCAAACTCATTTGCCAAATCACAGGGGCATGGTCTTGGGGCATCTCCATGCCTTGATTGCGCAGCAAGGCCACGACCAACAACACGCTGGACAAAAAGCCCACGAAGATCCAACCGGTCAGCGCGTGTCGACCGGGCATGGAGGGGTTGGCGTGCACGCTGGAATTCATGAGGCGCTGTGTTGGGGTGTTTGAGCGTTGTGGCTGGGCAGGTCGTCGGTGATGTCACCCAGCATGGCGGCCACACCCGGGTTGCATTCACGCCAAGCTTGCAGCAGGCGTTCGCCCACCACCAAAGCGTTGGGGATGCAGCGCAGGCAAGGCTCTGGGTTTTTCAAATGCCAGGGACGTGCATGCGGCCAGATGTTGAGCCAAGCGATGTGGTCTTCACCACCCAGGCGCAATGCAATGTCGCCAAAACCTTGGGTACGCGGCTTGACCGAGGCTGCCGCGATGAATCGCAGTGGCAGGTTGAAAGTGAGGGTGAGCACCACACCGATGCGCATCACCATGCGCTTGCTGGTGAGGGTGTAGAGGGCCGTGCGAGCGGTGTACCAAGCCATGGCGGTCAGCACGCCCAAGGCCAACAGGCTCAAAGTCAAACTGGTCAGCATGGGCACCCAAATGCGTGGCTGCGGTTCGCCCAACAGATAGAGCAGTTGCAACAGCATCATGGCGATGAAATACACACTCAAGGTCCGCACATGGAAAACGTGCAGGGCCAATTGTTTCCAATCGGGTGCGCCTTGCCACAGCAGGCGTTCGCCTGCAGGCAGTGCTTCGGGCAAGCCAGGGGCTGCCTCGAATTCGTGTTCGTGGTGCGGGTTGACGTTCAAAACAAGGGCTCCTGACGATCAGGGGTGGCGTACAAGGTGCCAGCGCCGTAGTAGGCGGTGACTTTTTCCTCTTCCAACAAGGTGATTTGTTCCATGCTCTTGGTTTTGGGCACATTGGCAAACTGCGCACCCAAAATGGCGGCCACATGCACACCACGCGATTTGATGCGTGAGAAAGTCATCGGCAACAAGACACGATCGCCCGAGGTCAAGCCGACTTCGATGTAGCGGAACATCATTTCGCAACGATCCACCCACAGGTCTTTCACTGTGCCTGCTTGCACCCCGTCAGCGCCATAGACTGGCAAGCCGCGAGGGTCGATGTCGGGGGACATCACATCGTGGTCGGCGGCGATGCGCAAAGGCACGATCTTGATGTCGCCACCGTGGTAGAGGTCGGGTTCGTCGGCACGGGCCGCCCAAGCACCGGGTCCGATGCCTGCCAACAAAGGATCGCCCACAGGCTCCAGGGGCGCGCCCAACCAGCGTTGTGTGGGCTGGCCGCTGTAGGTGCCATCGGGTCGGTTGAAGTCGGGCGCCAACACCTCGCGGCCATCGGCGAGTTTGTAGACCTTGGGGTCGGGCATGGGCCAACCGATTTGCACCGGGCCGCCTTGCAAATGGCCGTTGTCCATGGGATAGCCCTCACGGTGGTTCTCGCGCAAGAGGTAATAAATCAGGCCGGCAAAAAAGGCCCAAAACATGTAGAGCACGATTTGGGCGACGTCTACATACTGGGTGATGGCACCTGTTTCCATGGTTGGACTCCTTTGAAGAGGACGAAAAAAAGAAAAATCAGCCTGGCAACTCGGCCAGGGCAATGCGGTTGGAATCTGCGGCCTCGCTGCGGTGACGACTCACCAAAGGCCCCAGTGCGATCAGCACGGCAAACAACATGAACATCTCGATGTGAAACACCGTGCTGTAACCCGTGAGCGGGGAATTGAAAACCTCACCCAACAAACCTTGTTCGGCCAATGAACCCACCAAATCGCGGGTCACACCGCCCATCGCCATGGCCAAGCCTGCAGCCGTCGCTTGCACCGCGCCCCATGCGCCCAAGACCAAGCCGGCTTGGCTGTGGGCGGTCAAGGCCATGGCCTGCAACAACATGCCCACCGAGAACAAACCGCCACCAAATCCAATGAGCGCGGCACCTGCTTGGAACATCAGGGCCGATTCCAGGGGGGCAGAAAAAATCACGCATGCAAACGCGGGCAAGCCCAGCACTGCGCCGATGGCAGCGAGCCGACACGCGTCCATGCCTTTGGACAAGATGCGCGCGGACAAAGCAAAAGCGAACAAGGCACCACCCGCGCTCAAAGCGGTGAGGCCACTGGTCAGACCCACATTCAAGCCCAGGACCTGGCCGCCATAGGGTTCGAGCACGATGTCTTGCATGCTGAAAGCGGCCGTGCCCAAGCCCACGGTCCACAAAAACCGGCGCATGCGTGGCACGGCCATGAGCAAGCCCCAGTTGGTGTTGAAGCCATCAGCGTCCCGCGCACCGCGTTTGACCCCTTTGGCTTCTTGCTTCCACAAAGAGGTGATGTTGAACAAGACCACGGTCACCGCGCAACCTTGAATCACTTGGATCAAACGCAATGGGGAGAAGTCGCTGAGCAAATGGCTGAGCACGCCACTGCCCACGACCAAGCCCATGAGTTGCATGGCGTACATCAGGGCCACCACACGCGGGCGTTTGTCTTCAGGCGAGACGTCTGAGGCCAAGGCGAGGCCAGCGGTTTGGGTGACTTGCATGCCTGCGCCCACCAGCAAAAATGCCATGGCGGCACCGATGCGACTGACCCAGACATAACCTTCGCGTGGCTCGGACAAACCCAGCAGTGCGAAAGGCATGATGGCCAAACCACCGAACATGATGATGGTGCCGATCCACAAATACGGCAGGCGGCGCAAACCCAAAGCGGAAGGATGGGTGTCGCTGCGGTAACCGATCATGGCGCGCAAAGGTGCAAACACCAGGGGCAGGGCAACCGACAAAGCCACCCACCATGCGGGCACTTGCAATTCCAAAATCATGACCCGGTTCAAGGTGCCGACCAACAGCGCCATGGTCATGCCAATCGACAACTGGAACAAGGCCAAACGAAACAATCGCCCCAAGGGCAGGTCGTGCGACGCCGCATCGGCGAACGGCACGTATTGCAGCATGATGTGTTGCAACCATGCGGGTGGGCGAATGCGCTGGTTCATGAACGCGTCCACTCCCATGCTTGCGAGGTGTAAAAACCGCTGGAGACCCGTTGCATGCGGCCTTCTTGCCAACCCAGCGGTTGGACAGCTCTTTGCAAATAAACATGCAGCGTGGACTTGCGCACAGGGGACAACTGCGGCGAGCGGTCCGAGCGTGGGAACAAGCGACCGATGGTGTGGGCCGTCGCCAGCAAGGGTGAATGCGGCGCGAAGGTGAACAACACCGAGTGGCGTGTGCGTTTGCACAAGGCTTCGACTGCGCTGGCGATGTGCGGCGTGTCGTAATGAATCAGCGAGTCCATGCACACCACGTGGTCAAACGTGCCCAGGTCATCGGCCAGCATGTCACCGGACATGAACGCGATGGTGCCGCCGTTGTTGCGCAGTTCAGGTTGAGCTTGCACTTCTTGCGCATGGCGTTCACGCGCCAAGTCGACCAAGGTGGGCGACAGGTCGATGGCGACCACATGCGCGCCACGGCGCATGGCTTCTTGGGCCAAGGCGCCTGTGCCACAGCCCGCGTCCAACAAACGCAAACCGCTCATGTCCTCGGGCAACCAAGACAACAAGGTCTGGCGCATCTCGTCGCGGCCACGACGCACCGTGGCGCGGATGCGTCCCACAGGCGCGTTGGAGGTGAGCACCTCCCAGGCCTTGACGGCGGTGCGGTCGAAATACTGTTGGATTTCGCCGCGGCGTTGGACATAGCCAGCTTGGTTCATCAGTCAAATCCCAGCAAATCGAAAATGTCACGGTCTTTCATCGGCACCGAGGGCAGTGGGTCGGTCCCGGCCCACAGCGCAGCGGCCAAACGCATGTATTCGTCTTGCACCGCTTTGACAGCAGGCGTTGGTTCGAGTTCAAACAAGGTGCATTTCTGCAAACGGCTTTTGCGGATTTCGTCCAGCATGGGGAAATGCGCCATGTTTTTCAATCCGGTGACCGCGTTGAACTTGTCCACTTGGTCGGTGGCGTCGCTGCGGTTGACGATGACGCCGCCCAAGCGGACGTTGTAGTTTTTCGATTTGGCACCGATGGCTTGCACGATGCGGTTCATGGCGAAGATGGAATCGAAGTCGTTGGCGGTGACGATCAGGGCGCGGTCGGCGTGTTGCAAAGGCGCGGCAAAACCGCCGCAAACCACATCGCCCAACACGTCAAAAATCACCACGTCGGTGTCTTCCAACAAATGGTGTTCCTTGAGCAACTTGACGGTTTGGCCGACCACGTAGCCACCGCAACCGGTGCCTGCAGGTGGGCCACCGGCCTCCACGCACATGACGCCGTTGTAGCCCTTGAACACAAAGTCTTCCAGGCGCAATTCCTCGGCGTGAAAGTCCACGGTTTCCAAGGCATCGATCACCGTGGGCATGAGTTTTTTGGTCAGCGTGAAGGTGGAATCGTGCTTGGGGTCGCAGCCGATTTGCAGCACGCGTTTGCCCAGCTTGCTGAAGGCCACGGACAGGTTGGAGGAGGTGGTGCTTTTGCCGATGCCGCCTTTGCCATAAATGGCAAACACCTTGGCATTGCCAATCTTCACCATCGGGTCTTGCTGCACTTGCACACTGCCCTCGCCATCGGGTGGGCGCGGTCCTCGTTTGATGTCGTTGACGGAGATGGTGGCTGTTTCAATCATGGAGTTGCTCCAGTGGGACTTCAGCGGCTGAAATGAGCCTTGGCTTCGTACATGGTTTCCACCGTGATGTGCGAGACACCACGTTCACGTGCGAAGATTTCGGTGTTGCGGCGGGCCTTACCGCGCACAAAAAACGGAATTTTTTTGAGTTCTTTTTCGGCTTCGGGTGCCCAACTGCTTTCGTTGCTGGCTTCGGCCTGTGTGCCTTCGGGCAATTGGATGGGGGTGGCTTGGCTGTCAGCCACGGCCTGAGGTGCGGCTTGGGGTGCTGTGCCATGGCCCGAACCCAGGTGTGAAGCGGCTGCGCCGTCGTGGAATTCGAAGTCCTCGCGGAACATGCCCAACAAGTGCTCTTCCAAGCCCATCATGAGGGGGTGCACCCAGGTGTCAAACAACACAGTGGCGCCTTCAAAGCCCATTTGCGGCGCATATCGGGCCGGGAAATCCTGCACATGCATGGGCGCGGAGATGACGGTGCATGGAATGCCCAAACGCTTGGCGATGTGGCGTTCCATTTGCGTGCCCAGCAACAACTCGGGTTGCAGGGCTTTGACCGCGTCTTCCACTTCCAGGTAGTCGTCGGTGATCAGGGCTTCCACCCCGTACAGCTTGGCGGCCTCGCGCACCTCGCGGGCGAATTCGCGGCTGTAGGTGCCCAAGCCCACCACTTCAAAACCCATTTCCTGATGGGCCACTTGCGCGGCGGCGATGGCATGGGTGGCATCGCCAAACACGAACACCCGTTTGCCTGTGAGGTAGGTGGAATCGACCGATTGGGCATACCACTTGGCACGCGAGTCTTGGCTGTAGTCGGCCAGTGTTTTGCCACTGTCGTGCAGGCCTGCGAGTTCGCGCACTTCTTGGATGAAGGCCAAGGTGCCTTTGACGCCATAAGGAATGGTTTTGGTGAAAGGCTGATCGCAGTTGCGCTCCAACCATTGCGCGGCGGTGCGGCCGAGTTCGGGGTAGAGCACCACGTTGAAATCGGCTTCGGCCAAACGGCGCACATCGGCCACACTGGCATTGAGTGGGGCGACCACGTTGACTTGAATGCCCAGCTCTTGCAGCAAGCCCCGAATTTCTTTCACATCATCGCGGTGTCTGAAGCCCAAGGCGGTTGGCCCCAGGATGTTGCAGCTGGGCTGGCGTCCCGCCAATGGGGTGCGTTGGTGACCCGTTGGCACCAAGGCGCGGATCAGGTGGTAAATGGTTTCGGAGGCACCGAAGTTTTCCTTGCGCTGGTAGGCCGGCAACTCGAGCGGCACCACCGGGATGGGCAGGTTCAAGGCCAGGGCCAAACCGCCCGGGTCGTCTTGGATCAATTCGGCTGTGCAGGACGAACCCACCAACATGGCATTGGGTTTGAAGCGCTCGTGCGCGTCGCGGGCCGCGTCTTTGAACAACTCGGCGGTGTCACCGCCCAGGTCACGCGCTTGGAAAGTGGTGTAGGTGACGGGCGGGCGGCGTGGCAAGCGCTCGATCATGGTGAACAGCAGATCGGCGTAGGTGTCGCCTTGCGGCGCATGCAGCACGTAATGCACATCGGTCATGGCCGTGGCCACACGCATCGCGCCCACATGGGGTGGTCCTTCGTAGGTCCAGA
>JACCDM010942349.1_pt1 | contig 11547 bp, 11 predicted proteins | sample 7445851 | NCBI WGS metagenome assembly JACCDM01 (sample SAMN15323438, study PRJNA562643) | freshwater metagenome | isolation source: river surface water | place: USA:Blue River Watershed | collected 2017-08-16
AATTCACTTAGACGTTCCTTTGAAAGCGAACGCCAGTCAGCCAGCACGCTTGCTCGAACTTCGGCAAGAAGTTGTTCATCTCCATAAATGACCCTTGCATCAAGTAGACCTAACACAACTTTGAAGTCAGCGGTTGCCATTCTGCGAACTTGCGAAATATCTCGTACTGAGTGATCGAGTGACAAACCTGAATCCCAAATCGGATACCAAATCGCGTCAGCCAAACGCGCAATCTCTTCAGGCTTTTCATTTTGATGATGCAAAAGCAAAATATCTAAATCACTGCCAGCGCACAATTCTCTGCGACCGTAACCACCTACGGCTACGAGTGAAACTTTGTGACTATCAAAACCAGCAGATTTCGCGAGTGAACTTAGCCATTGATCTGTGACCTGAGTTAGTTCAAGTCGATTTTCTTTTGACGGTGAAATATCCAAAGATGTTAAAAGCTTTCGCTGTTCTAGAAACATTTCACCAACTTAAAACATGAGAGGTGGTTGGGGTGGATTTTCATCCACCCCAACCTTGAGGAAAGTGACTTTAGCGGTAGACCTATAGAGCGGCAGATCCACGTTCTCCAGTGCGAACACGAATTACCTGTTCAACTGGAATTACCCAAACTTTGCCGTCACCAATTCGGCCTGTTTGAGCAACTGCAACAATGGCATCCAACACCTTGTCAACATCTGCATCATCAACCAAAATTTCAACTCGAACTTTTGGAATCAAATCGACAGTGTATTCAGCGCCACGATAGACCTCAGTGTGTCCACGCTGACGACCAAAACCACTGGCCTCTGAAACAGTCAGACCATTTATCCCCTGGCCTTCGAGGGCACTTTTAATCTCGTCTAGCTTGAATGGCTTTACGATTGCAGTGATTAATTTCATGTCAGACCTCCGACCGACTACTTGTGATAATTCCACCAAGACCAGCGCCGGCTCGGTTATCGATTTCGTATGCAGATTCTGCATGTGAAGTTAGGTCAACGCCTTCAACTTCTTCATCGCGACTAATACGGAAACCAATAGTCTTTTCTAATAGGAAGCCGAGAATTAGCGTCACGATGAATGAGTAAGCCAAAACCGCAATCGCACCAGTGGCTTGTTTGATGAGCAACTCTGATCCGCCTCCGTAAAGAAGTCCGTTTGCACCCCAACTTGTAATTGATGTCGTTGCAAAGAAACCAACTGAAAGTGTTCCCCAGAGTCCGCCAACCAAATGCACACCGACTACGTCAAGTGAATCGTCATAGTTGAACTTGTATTTGAGACCAACTGCAAGGGCACACAAGATGCCTGCAATCAAGCCAATTACAACAGCAGCCCATGGAGCCACGAAAGCGCAAGCAGGTGTGATTGCTACAAGACCTGCGACTGCACCGGATGCAGCACCAAGTGAAGTTGGATGACCGTCACGAATTTTTTCAACGATTAGCCAGCCAGCTAGTGCAGCAGCTGTTGCAACTTGTGTGTTCATGAATGCAATAGCGGCAGTTCCATTAGCACCAAGTGCAGATCCAGCATTAAAGCCAAACCATCCGAACCAAAGTAATCCTGCACCGAGTAGAACTAGCGGCAAAGAGTGTGGACGCATTGGTTCTTTCTTAAATCCAACTCGCTTTCCAAGTACAAGTGCGAGCGCAAGACCTGCAGCACCAGCATTGATATGAACCGCTGTTCCGCCAGCAAAGTCAAGAACACCTTGTCCAGCTAACCATCCAGCGCCGGTTGTGTCTTCACCACCAAAATCAAACACCCAGTGAGCAACTGGGAAATAAACCACGGTTACCCAAATTGCAACAAAGACCACCCAAGTTGCAAATTTTGCGCGATCCGCAATTGCACCTGAAATCAGTGCTGGTGTGATCACCGCGAACATCAACTGGAAAGCTGCAAACGCTAAAACCGGAATTGGGTAAATCGCACCATTCGCGGTTAGGTCGTTTACAACACTTGAAAGTCCAGAAAGGTCAAACGATCCAATCCAAGGACTTCCTGAATTACCAAAAGTTAGTGAGTATCCGTAGAAAACCCAAAGTACGCTTACGACGGCAATCGAAGCAAATGACATCATCATCATGTTGAGGACGCTCTTTGCTCTAACCATGCCACCGTAGAAAAAGGCAAGACCTGGGGTCATTAGCAAGACCAATGCTGCGCTGGCTAACACCCACGCGGTATCACCGGTATTTAGTTCCGGCATTTTGCACCCGCTTTCATTTGTAGTGGAAAGTACGGGCTAAATATCTCGATTAAGTGTTTCAAGATAGGGTGCAAACAAGTTGCGAGAGTGTGACAGAACTGGCTTTTGTGTAAAAGATTTGTATCTTGAATGTTACAGATGTTTCAGAATGCTGAATTATGAGAGTAGCGAGTCCACAAACTCATTTGCATCGAATGAAATCAGGTCCTCGGCACTTTCGCCGATACCAATCAACTTAACGGGAACTCCAAGTCGCTGTTGAACGGCGAAAACAATGCCACCTTTGGCCGTACCATCGAATTTGGTTAAAACAATTCCCGTCAGCTCAACGCTCTTAGCAAAGACTTCGGCTTGATTCAGCCCATTTTGACCTGTGGTCGCATCCAAAACCAGAAGAGTTTCAGTGATCGGCGCTTTTCGCTCAATTACCCTTACAACCTTAGAAAGTTCTTCCATCAAGGTTGATTTGTTGTGTAGTCGGCCCGCGGTATCGACGATGATGACATCTGAGCCAAGATCCACACCTTTTGCAACCGTATCGAATGCGACTGAAGCAGGATCACCATTTTCAGGACCGCGCACAATTTCAGCGTTACTTCTTTCGGCCCATGTTTCTAACTGGTCTGCAGCTGCTGCTCGAAATGTATCTGCCGCACCGACCACAACCGATTTGCCCGCCTGGTTGAATTGATATGCAAGTTTTCCAACGGTGGTGGTTTTGCCGGTCCCATTGACTCCAACCACAACTATGACAGATTGACCCTCTTCATTTATTCCCAGACTTCGATCTGACTGTTCAGCCAAAATCTCAAGCAATACATTTCGTACCGCTATTTGTAAATCGTTCGCTTCTGCCCCACGGCCGGCAGCTTTTTTAATTCTTTCAATGATTTCTGAAGTAGCTTCAACTCCGACGTCAGCCATCAGCAATGCATCTTCGATGTCATTGAGCGCTTCTAAATCTGTTTTGCCAAAAGCTGATTTGAAAACTGATGCCAACGCACCGCTTTTCCAAGCAAGTTTCTTCTTTGTGGTTGGCGTATTTTCAATTTCAGCAACATCAGCAGAAGTTTGGTTTTTCTTCCACTTTCGCAACAGCATGGCGATTAGAACTCGTCGCGGATTTCGGAAAGTCGCTGGCTGATAACGGCAGAAACACCATCTCCACGCATGGTCACACCGTAGAGAGCATCGGCAATTTCCATGGTGCGCTTTTGGTGTGTGATCACGATCAACTGTGAATTGTCTTGAAGTTCTTTCATCACATCAATCAAGCGACCAAGGTTTACATCGTCCAAAGCCGCTTCAACTTCGTCCATCACGTAGAACGGACTTGGACGCGCTTTAAACAAAGCAACCAAGAATGCAACTGCGGTTAATGAGCGTTCACCACCTGAAAGAAGCGATAGGCGCTTTAGTTTCTTTCCTGGTGGACGTGCTTCCACCTCAATACCTGAAACCAATAAGTCATCTGGATTGGTAAGAACTAGACGACCTTCACCGCCTGGAAATAGACGGGCAAAGATTGCTTCAAATTCTCGCGCCGTGTCTTCGTACGCTTGTGTCAAAACTTCTTTAACTCGCTCATCTACATCTTTTACGATGGACATCAAGTCATTCTTAGATTTACGAAGGTCATCAAGCTGTTCGTTCAAGAAACGATGGCGTTCTTCCAAAGCTGAAAATTCTTCGAGCGCAAGTGGGTTAACTTTGCCAAGTAAGTTCATAGCTTTTTCGGCAGTCTTTAGGCGCTTTTCTTGTTCTTCGCGAACGTATGGATATGGTTCTGGCGCCGGTGCGTTTGGATCAACCTCATCGCCAGGAGCCGGTGGGGTTGGTGGCACTAGTTGGTCTGGACCAAATTCGGCAATTAACGTTTGCGCATCCAACCCGAGTTCTTCGGCGATTCGGTTTTCGAGATTTTCGATTCGTAACTTTTGTTCGGTGCGTGCCATCTCATCGCGATGCACATCATTCACCAAGCGATCTAATTCGGCTGACAAATCTCGAATCTGGTTTCGAACTTCGGCCATTTCGATGTCACGAGCATCGCGAGCCAGTTCAGCTTGAGTGCGCTCTGCAGAAGCCTGTTCAAGTGCAACTTCTAGCCAAGAGAGTGAGATTTGTGCGCCTTTGTCTACCGCTGTTGCAACTGCGACTTCGCGAGCCCGACGTTCTTTACGTTCAATAAACCGGCGACGGCTTTCACGTTCATCACGAGCTGCGCGTTCCAACTCTTCTGAGCGACTAATTGCAGCGCGTTGCCGTTCTTCACTGGTGCGCACTTGCAGACGAGCATCAACTTCTTTTTGACGTTGAAGTTCAACATCGTTTGCGAGGACATCGCGAAGAGAAGTATCTGGCTCGACATCGTCGTTTGAAATTTCAGCAGCAGTAAGTCGAGAATTTAGTTCAGCCAAACTTTGTTCATCCGCGATGATTGCAGCTTCTGAAGAAGCAACCGCATTTTCCAAACGATCTGCTTCTGCATTCGCATTTCGGACCTCGGTGCTAAGTTGTCCAAGAGATTCTGCAACCGCAGCGAAATGTGCATCTGAATCGTGTAAAACTGCTAGGGATGCATCTGCAACTTTTTGCGCTGCATTAAGTTTTTCGGTTGCTGCAATTTGTTCAAACTTCAAACGCTCGACATCGTGAATCGCTTTATCTCTAGCAGCTTTCGCTTCATTTAAAGCGGTTTGAATCTGCAGAAGAGAAGTAGCGTTCGATGAGCCACCAGCACCGCTAGTTCTACCAAGAATGTCACCAAATTTGGTTACTGCGGTAGCAGTCGGTCTTTCCATGACAATTTGTCGAGCAACATCTAGGTCTTCAACAATCACTACACCGCGTAATAAAACTTTCAGCGACTTTCGCAAAGACTCATTGCATTCAACAACATCGATTGCCATCACGGCGCCATCTGGAAGTCTGCGGCTGACCGGATCTTCGCCGATATCGTTTGCATCAGAAATCACAAATCCTGATCGACCTGCTGCATCATTTTTAAGAAGTTTCATCGCAGTGAGTGCTGAGTCAACACTGTTAACTGCGATTGCATCTGCTGAATCGCCAAGTGCAGTGGCCACTGCATCTTCATAACCACTCTTGACGGAAATTAATGCCGCAACTGTTCCGAGAATTCCTGAAACTTTTTCACTCGCTGCTAATAGAGCTGAACTTCCACCAGCTTTTGAAGCGGCCATTTCGAGCGCTTCAATCCGGGCAGTAAGAGTTACGCGATCTCGTTCAGCGGTAGTTTCTTCGCGCTGTAAATGTGAAAGCGCTGTTTCAGCTTCCACGAATTCTTTATGAGCTTTTTCGTAGTCAGCGTCTAGATTTTGTTCACCTGCCGAAAGCCCAGCAATTTTGCTTTCTCGGGCTTGAAATTCACGTTGCGCTTTTTCGGCTCGCTCTTTCGCACCTGCAATTTGAGCGCGTAATTTTTCAATTTCATTTTTGCGGGTTTCGATGCGTTGCTTCATCGCATCGATTTGACCCGCTAAACGAGTTAATCCATCCCTGCGATCTGCCGCCGCTTTTTGCATTTCTTGAATGCGTCGGTTTTCTTCGGCTAATGCAGCTTCTGTTTCGCTTCGAGTCTTTGTTGCATCTAGCAAAATGTTGCGGCCAGATTCAACTTCGGCTGTAAGACTCTCAGCCTCAATCCGAGCCGTACGCGCTTCGTTGTCTAATTCTTCAGGGTCACGGCCAGCAACTTCTTCCTCGACTGGAGAAAGCATTCGGATACGTTCTTGTGACAAAGTGGATGTGCTTAAGAACCGTTCGCGCAATCCTGAAAGTTTGAACCAATTCTCTTGCGCCTTTGTAATCAATGGCGCATCAGCACGAATTTCGGCTTCAAGAACCGCTTCACGAGATTTCAAGTCTGATAAAGAGTTTTCGACTTCAGAGCGACGTTCGCGCAATGCAGTTTCATCGGCGACTTCGGCAGCCAATGAATTCATCAACTGCAACAAATCATCCGCATATAGTCGAGATTTTGAATCTCTTACATCAATTTGAATCACTTGGGCGCGACGCGCAACTTCAGCCTGCTTTCCAAGCGGAGTTAACTGTCGTCGAAGTTCAGTGGTTAAGTCATTTAGGCGAAGCAAGTTTCCTTGCATTGCTTCAAGTTTGCGAAGTGCTTTTTCTTTACGTTTGCGATGCTTTAAGACACCAGCTGCTTCTTCAATGAAGCCACGACGATCTTCTGGAGTTGCATGCAAAATTGAATCGAGCTGGCCCTGTCCAACGATTACGTGCATTTCGCGGCCGATACCCGAGTCGGAAAGCAATTCTTGAATGTCTAATAGGCGGCAAGGCTCGCCGTTGATAGCGTATTCCGAACCACCATTTCGAAACATGATTCGAGAGATAGTTACTTCGGTGTAATCGATGGGGAGTGCACCATCAGAGTTGTCGATAGTCAAAATTACTTCAGCGCGACCTAGTGGCGCTTTGTCGACGGTTCCAGCAAAGATGACATCTTCCATCTTGCCACCGCGAAGTGATTTCGCTCCCTGCTCACCCATAACCCAGGCAAGGGCGTCAACCACATTTGATTTACCAGAACCGTTTGGGCCAACCACACAGGTAATGCCCGGTTCAAACTCAAGAGTCGTTGAGGATGCAAAAGATTTAAACCCTTTGAGGGTCAAACTTTTGAGATACACCGCTCACACTCCTAGGCCAAGGCCAAGTTCAAATTAGGGGCAAACCCTACCCACCGAGATTTCGGGCAGGTTGGCACCTTGGGCATCGGTGGGAGGACCGATTAGCCCAGGCTTCACGCACAATTTGGCGGCCACAGCGGGCACAAGGCTCACCTTCCTGCCCGTATGCGTTTAACTCCACCTCAAACCAGCCACTCTCGCCGTTTACTCTCACATATTGCTCATCAAATGAGGTGCCACCAGCGGCAATGGCCTTTTGCATGATCTCGCGAAGCGCACTCAAAGTTTGGCTTACCTGTGATGCTTTCAGCCTCGAGCCCGGAGTCAGGTAGTGGAGTTTGGTCTGCCAAAGCGCCTCGTCGGCATAAATGTTTCCTACTCCACTAACAATTGACTGATTTAGAAGTAAGGACTTGATTCCGGCTTTTCGTTTGAGAATTTCAGCAACAATTTTGTCGTCATCAACAAATGGGTCAAATAAATCTCGGGCGATATGTGTAACTCGACTCGGAAGAAAATCACCCTCTGGAGTTTGAATCAAAGAATCCAAAAACATTCCGCCAAACATCCGTTGATCCACGAATCTCATGGTGAGTTGTTTGTTGCGCTTGCCTTGTAAATCAAAAACAACCCGTGCGTGCTTTTCAAGCTCTGATGTTTTGTGCAGCAATACCTGCCCACTCATACCAAGATGAATCACAAGCGCGTCATCTCGATTTTCATTTTGAAGTTGCAACCACATGAATTTCCCACGGCGATTAGCTGAAAGAATTTTGTTTCCTACTAGTTGCGATTGAAAATCTTTTTTACCCTTGTCGTGTTGTCGAATTGAACGATTTTCAAAAACTTTTACATCCGAAATTGTTGCGCCTAAAACATTTGCGGCAAGTCCGCTACGTACGGTTTCAACTTCGGGTAATTCAGGCATGATTAGTTTTGTTCAGAGAGTATTTGAAATGCAGTTGCAGCAGCCTGCTGTTCGGCTTCCTTTTTGCTTCGACCAGTTCCATTTCCGTAAAGCCGGTCACCAATTTTTACTTGGGCGGTGAATTGCTTGGCGTGATCTGGACCTGACTCTTCAATCATATAAAGCGGAGCACCAAGTTCTTTTTCACTAGTTAATTCCTGCAAACTAGTTTTCCAATCCAAGCCTGCACCAAGAGTTGCAGCTACATCTATCAATGGATCTAGCCACTGATGAACAAGTGCGCCAGCCCATTCGAATCCGCCACTCAAATAAACCGCACCGATAACAGCTTCGCAAGTGTCTGCCAAAATCGAAGGCTTAGATCGGCCATCAGTTGTTTCTTCACCGCGACCTAGAAGTAAAAACTCGCCAAGCCCAACAGTTCGCGCAACCTCTGCAAGTGCGCGAGCGTTTACGACAGCTGCCCGCAACTTTGCTAATTGCCCTTCTTGCACGTCTGGATGCAATCTATAAAGGGTGTCAGTAACAATCAATCCAAGTACCGAATCGCCAAGGAATTCCAAACGTTCATTCGTTGGAATATTCCCATTTTCATAAGAATATGAGCGGTGGGTCATTGCCAATGTCAGCAAATCATCGCCGACATCAAATCCCAATCGGGCGCGAAGTTCTGACATATCAGCCATTGCTCTGCCCCGTATCTATTCCATTTGCAAATTCTTCAATTGTTTTTGAGTACTTTATGGTCTGCGCCGGAATCTGCCAGTCTGGCTGTTTTTCCAAAATCACATCAACCATCACAATTCGAGCGATTGAATCCACACCGAGGTCATCTAGTGGCGTTGAACCAACGAGAACATCAAGTGGCAAATCCATAACTTTAGATACGGCTGCTCGCACAGCTTCGATTCGGATTTCACTCATGAGTCAAACTTTAGTCAATAAAACATCAGCGCACCCGCGTTCAAATGAAGGCACGGGTGCGCTGAAACTTTAGAGATTAAACGTCTAGAACTTGACGCTTGTCATAAGTTCCACAGTTACCGCATGCACGGTGTGGCAACTTAGGTGCACGGCAACGATCGCAAGTCACAAGTGTTGCAGCAGATGTTTTCCACTGTGAACGACGAGCGCGAGTGTTAGAGCGTGAAGATTTGCGCTTTGGTACTGCCATCGAGGTCAGCCTTCCTTCTTTTCATCTAGCAAACCTTGTAGAGCTTGCCATCTTGAATCTACCGATTCGTGTTTGTGGTCTGGCGCTTCACTTAACCTGATTCCACATTCGGAACAAAGTCCCAAACATTCTTCATCGCAAAGTGGTGCAAGCGGTAAGGAAAGCACAAGTGCATCTCGTACCACCGGCTCGAGGTCGAGTAGATCGCCCTCAAGTTTTAAGGTTTCTTCATCATCGTTTTCTGATTCTTCGAACTCATAAAGTTCTTGAACCGGAACAGTTAAGTCAAACGCGATTGGATCGAGGCATCTAGAACATTGTCCAGTTGCTTTGGCAATCACATCTCCCGAAACCAACATTCCTTCGATTACTGATTCACACCGAATGTTCAGCGTGATCTCAGAACCAGCTTGAATGCCGATGACATCGTCGCCAAGATTGTCTGGGGCTGGCGCCGTGATGGACTTTTTGAACATCGCTCCCGCACGACGTCCCAGTTCGTGGGTGTCGAGCACCAGCGCTGAGCGCGGATCGAGCGTGTTCACAGGTCCTCACAATGACAGTCAGTTGCAGGTCTTGGCCCTGTAGACCGAGGGCGAAAGATACCTGAGAATGGGCGGTATCCCCAAAACCGCAGGTTTATGCGCCTTATGCGCGAGGGTCTTGCCAGTCTCCGAAGAAATTACCTGGGTCTTGGCTCTCAGAATCATGCAGCAATTCACTTTGGAGTCGAACGGCTGTCCGTTCCCTTCCTGCCTGAACTGCATTAAGTGTCTTAACCAAAGCGGCCTCGAAAGCGGCCAATTTCGCGTCGATGTAGTCATCCAATTCGCGACGCTTCTTCAAGATTTCCATCTCGTTTTCCTGTGTCAAAATTTCGGCTGACTTCAAGGCTTCTTTGTAAATCGCTTGTTCGGTAACCATGGCGCGAGCTTCGGCTTTTGCGATTTCAATAATGCGCTGCCCTTCGGCTTCAGCATCTTGCAAAACACCATCGCGCTCATTTAGCAAAGAAGCTGCTTGTGAAAATTCACGCGGAAGTGCATCTTGAATTTCTTCGAGAAGTGAAAGAACTTCGCCACGATTAATTACACAGGATTGAGAAAGCGGCATGTTCTTTGCAGACTCGATTATGTCAATTAATTCTTCTACTAGTGAACTTGCTTTCATTTGGTTCCTCCTTGTGTGGATTTCGCCTTAAGTGCAGCTAAAACTTCTTCTGGAACTAGGCCACTTACATCCCCACCGTGACGGCTGATCTCTTTGATGAGTGAGGAAGATAAATATCCGTACTCTGGATTAGTGGCAATAAAAGATGTTTCAATTTTTGCTAATCGGTAATTCATCTGTGCCATCTGTAACTCGTAATCAAAGTCAGAAACAGCACGCAGTCCTTTAACAATTATTGAGATGTCATTTTGTTTGCAAAAATCAACTAGCAAACCTTGGAAAGAAACCACTTTGACATTGGTCCAGGCCGAACAAGCTTGCGAGATGAAGTTCATCCGTTCTTCAATTGTGAAGAGTGCAGATTTTGAGCTGTTCGTGAGTACCGCAATGGTCACGTTGTCGTACATGGCACTAGCCCGTTCGAAAACATCTAGATGTCCGTTGGTCACAGGATCGAAAGAGCCTGGACAGACCGCATTACGCATGGGCGAAACCTAGCAAACGCCCGATTTGACCAAAGTTTCTCCATATGAACGCTCTTGAACCTGCTCATATCCCTCTGGCCAAGTGAACTGTTCGCCTCTTGCGCTTCGCTCAACCACCACGATGCATTCCTGCGCAAGATAACCGTTTTCGATCAGAAGTTTGAGCACTTGCTCCACCTCTTCATTTGAATGGTCATATGGCGGATCTATGTAGACAACATCAAATTTCATGGTGGCGCTCGAGTTTAAGTAGGTTTTTACATCAGAAGTTTTTACCTCAACATCAAAGCCAGTAATTTTTGCATTTTCTTTAATCACACTTGCGGTCGCGGGATGCTTTTCAACCAGCACCGCATTTGCGGCTCCACGCGACATGGCTTCAAGTGCGAAAGCGCCACTACCCGCATAAAGATCCAATACCGATAATTCAGCAAAGTTTCCAAGCCGACTTGTGAGAGATGTGAAAACCGCTTCCCTAACTCTGTCAGAAGTTGGCCTAGTGCCTGATGGCGGAACTTTTAGATTTCGACCTTTGGCAATGCCTGCAATAATCCTTGTCATCAGGCTTTCTCCAAATATTCAGACTTCTCATCTAGTTGAATTTCTTTGATGCGTTTTGCCAAACCTAAATTGTTTTTCAAATCTGGATCTTGCTTTAAAAGCTGCCAAGAAATTTCTCGCGCTTTTGCAATCACATCTTCATCTCGCACAACTTGAAGCATACGAAGCCCTGACCTTCGACCACTTTGGGATGTGCCGAGCACATCTCCTTCTCGTCTTTGCTCTAAATCGATACGTGATAGTTCAAAACCATCGAGGGTGCTAGAAACCGCATTTAGTCTTTCTCTAGATGCACTCTCGGCATCCGAGTTCGTGACCAACAAACAAAGTCCTGGAACTTTGCC
>JACCDM011825881.1_pt1 | contig 11547 bp, 8 predicted proteins | sample 7445851 | NCBI WGS metagenome assembly JACCDM01 (sample SAMN15323438, study PRJNA562643) | freshwater metagenome | isolation source: river surface water | place: USA:Blue River Watershed | collected 2017-08-16
AAATTTTGGTTGGAATATTAGGGGTTACTTTAAGCTTAACAGCTTGTAAGAAAGATCTTGATATTACCAACGTAAACTCACCTACTCCAAGTAGTGCACAAAATGAAAATGGTGCAGTTGCTTTGGCGCAGGGTACCATTTACTTGAATGGTTTTTACAACTTGAAATACTCTGATGGTGTATACGGCCGTTTCTGGGCTGGCGCTATGGGATTTTCTGAAATCATGGGTGACGTGATTGGTGCAGAAGCTGCAAATGCTTTCATGAACCAAATTGGTTGTCCTAATAAAGTAACATTGGATAATGGTACAGTTGTATTGAATCCAAGTAACCCAAAAACACAGTATGAATTAGTTCGTTATGCAAACCAAAATTCTCAAGGTGGTAGTAATACTACTTTCTATGAGTGGGCATACATGTACAATATGATTGCAGCTTCAAATAAAATTTTGGAGTTGGCAGACAAAACTACCTTCACAGGTACAGGTGCCGCTACTAAAAAAGCAACGATTCAAGCTTGGGCTTATTGGTGGAAAGGTTATGCTTACAGCAGAATCGGATCTACTTATTATGCAGGTATTATCCAAAACCAACCTACTGATGCCGTTTTAACAAACGGAAAGTATGTATCTAAGGAAGCAATCATTGCAGAAGCATCTTCTAATTTCGATAAAGCGGTAACTGCTTTAGGTGCTGCTTCATCTACTGCTGACTACACAGCGATGTTAGGAAAATTAATTCCTGCTTATTTACAAAAAGGAAAAGGTGGTATTTTAACTGTTGATATGTGGAAGCGCAATATCAACACGATGAAAGCACGTAACATCTTAATGAATACGACTAAAGCTAGTATGTCTTCATCTCAATGGTCTAATGTTTTAACATTAGCGAATGATGGTGTTAGAGCAACTGACTTAGTATTTACAGCACGTACAGATGCAAACGGAAGTTTCATCGAGTCTACTGTTGCTGATAAAGTAGGTCAAGCTGCTACAACTGGTTCTACGAATACTTACAAGTTAAGTGAGCGTTGGGTACAAGAGTTTGTAGCGGGTGATAAGCGTAGAGATCAAAACGTAATTACTTTGGCTTCTGTTGGCTTGTTCAACACTGACCGTGGTAATTCATTCAATACGCGTTATAGCTTGAAGTATGGTGGCAACGGTTTAACTGGTGTCTACACTTATGCTAATAACACGATTGGTGCAAACGAAATCACTATCGCAGGTTCATACGAAGAGAATGAATTAATGAAAGCAGAAGCTTTGATTATGACAGGACAAGTTGACTTGGGTGCTGCTTCTATTGATGCAGTAAGAACATACCAAGGTGCTGGTTTACCAGCATTAGGTACTGGTTTAACGCAAGCAGCTGCATATGAGCAATTAAGAAGAGAGCGTAGAATTGCATTAGCATTCAAAGGCTTATCTTTCTATGATGCTCGTCGTTGGGAAATCATTGCTCCAGACAAATCTCGTACTGGTGCAGTTGTTATCTCATCTACTGGTGCTGTTAATACAAATGCAACAATCGTCTATGGTTTCTTAGACTATTGGGATGTTCCAGATAATGAATTAGCTTACAATCCAGCTGAAGCAGGTTCTGCTCCAACTAAGAATCCTAAGCAATAATTACTATTTAGGTAATATTTTGAAACAAGACCCTTCGGGGTCTTGTTTTTTTATGTACCTATAGTAACTTTAAGGTATAAAACTGGTCCCATGAAAAACTTACTTTTCTTTTTTTCGTTTACTTTTTTAATGTTTTGTAAATTAAGTGCACAAAAAAATACGATTTCAACTACTGGTAAATGGGGGCAGCAATTATTTATAAGCGATGTTAATGGGCAAGCATTTGTAAATAAGTATGAGGGCATCGTAGGCAATGTGTATGATCAATCAGCGTATCAATTAGCAAAAATCACGCTAAAAGACGGAAGGGTTTATAATGATGTAAAAGCCAGAATTAACCTATTGGAGCACGAAGTGAATTTTATTGCTTCCAATGGGCAAGAGGGTTATTTAGGAAAAGGGATGGCTTCAGAAATTGCCTACACTAATCAAAATGATGCTAACCAATCCTCACAAGTATTTCAATGCGGCTTCCCTCCAATTGACAATCAGAACAGAATTTCCTTTTACCAAATTTTAGTAAACAGCAAGACAAGTTTATTGAAATCTGTTTACAAGTCTATTCAAGAGCGCAATAACGACCTTTCTGGCGAACGTTATAAAGAATTTGCAACCTATGAAAATATGTACCTCTTAAAAGAAGGAGTGATGACACGTGTTAAAAAAGACAAGTCCAGCCTTCTTGTTTTATTAAAAGACCAGGAGGGAGCAATAAAAAAATACATAGAAGATCAAAAATTAAATCTTAAGAACGAAGCACATCTGATTGCTTTAGTTAAATATTATAATACCCTGTAGATGGACTTTGTTGAGCAATTAAATCAATGGGGTGCGGTCAAAAAACCCTTTGTTTTTCTCATTGATTTCGAACAAAAAAAACCATTGGCATGGTTGGCGGATGATTGCCCCGACGACTTTCAATTCAAATTTAATTTAGCTGGATTTAGCAGCAGCCTTTATAAGAAAGCAGCAGCGCACAATCATAAAAATTTAATGAAGTCTCCGATTTCATTTGAGGAGTATTCAGTAAAATTTAATAAAGTACTTGACGCTTTACACAGAGGAGATAGTTTTTTAATTAACCTCACAATTCCAACGCCTGTAACGAATCAAGATGATTTTCAAACTTATTTTGATCAAGCACAATCTAAATATGTGATTTGGTTAAAGAAAGAGTTTATCTCTTTTTCTCCTGAAACATTTGTTCAAATAAAAGACGGAAAAATCGCCACATTTCCAATGAAGGGAACTATTGACGCCAGCTTGCCTGATGCTAAAGAGACAATTCTAAATGACAGTAAAGAACTAGCAGAACATGCCACCATTGTGGACCTTTTAAGAAATGATTTAAGTAGGGTAGCTGCCAAAGTACGGGTGATTGATTTTAGGTATTACGAGGAAATTCAAACGCATGAAGGGAAAATAGGCCAAGTTAGTTCTGCAATAGAGGGAACATTGCCTGCTGATTATGCATCTAATATTGGAACCATCCTTTATGATTTATTACCAGCAGGCTCAATTTCAGGCGCGCCAAAAAACAAGACGATAGAATTGATCGCTGAAATAGAAGGCCAAGAGAGAGGCTATTATACTGGCATTGCAGGTTATTTTGACGGGATTAATTTGGATAGTTGCGTATTGATCCGCTATTTAGGTGCAGACAATATTTACCATAGTGGTGGAGGGATTACGCACATGAGTGCTGCCAATGCAGAGTACCAAGAAATGTTAAAAAAAGTATATGTACCAATTTTTTGAGAGTATACAAGTTAATGACGGCATGGTCTGTAATTTAAAGGAGCACCAAGACAGGGTTAGTAGAACTCTTAAGTCTTTCGGCAAGCCGGAGAATAAGATTGAATTAGCTGAAATAGTCGAAACTATCACAACCCCTAAAAGCGGGTTGTATAAATTGCGCCTAAGCTATGGGCTTGACGGAAAATATCAAAATGAAATTATTCCGTATGAGTATAAAAATAGTACAAAATTTAAATTAGTAGATATTCAGGGGCAGCGCTATGATTTTAAATTCGAAAATAGAGTATGGATTAATGAGGCACTCTTACAATCAGGCTGTTCCGAAATCATGATGCATGACGCAGGATTTATTAAAGACAGCTCCTACGCGAATATTGTTTTTTTTGATGGAAGTCAGTGGTACACGCCAGCAGAGCCACTTTTAGAAGGCACCCAAAGGGCAAAGTTGTTAAAAGAGGGTATGATACAAGCTAAAGCAATTCATATAAATGAATTAGATGGCTTTCATTCTTTTAAATTAATTAATGCGATGTTAGATTGGGATAACGCGAAAGCGTATAGCGTTTCTTTAATCGCGAAGCCTTAATGTTTTTGGATCAACTTATTCAGTTAAAACAGGTCCAGGATCATTTTAATAAACACTTCCTTTTGCCCAGTTTAATGCAACAAGTGTTTTGTAAAATTTAGACTTCAGTTCGTAGCTTTTGAGTAAAAGCTCAATGTATTTTATTTCTCTATTATTCACTAAAAACAAACTGCTTTCACCAATTTCAAAACGTTGCATTTCGGCGTCCAGCAATTTTTTAGCATTTTCGACACTATTATTTGTAACGCCTTCTTGATTCCTTAATGCAATTAGTTCAGCGTAGTACTTTTTAATTTTATTTTCAATTTCTAATCTAGTTTGTTTTGTTTCTTCTGCTTGTTGTGCGATTTTAATCTTTGCTTGCTTCAAGTCACCTCTTGCTTGACGAAGAAAAAGCGGCATACCAAATTGAACCCCAGCTTTATAATTGTTATTATATAGAGGTTGTCCAGTTATACTTGAAAACTCATACCCCTTATTTAAAAAATTATAATTCACTCTAAAAGTTGGAAGCAGATTCTGTGCCTTATATTGTTTTTCAACTTGTAAAATATCAGTTTTAAAATCTAACATTTTTAGCTTTGGATGAATCTGGTTCGCCTCCTCTATCATTTGTATTAAAGACGGCACCTGCACCTGTCTTAAATCCGTTGTCAACCAACTGCTGTCTGGAGCAATAGTTTCATTCAATTCGTATGGTAGTAGCTTGTCGTTCCACAAAAAATTACTTAATTTACTTTGTTCCTCTATTTGGTCCGCCCATGCTTGACTCTGCAAGTTCATGATATTTTGAAGCTGAAGTAGACCTTCTACTGTATCAATGGCAGCTCTATCTCCAGACTGAAAAGATTGTCTTAAAAAATTTAATCTATCCTTTGTATTTTTTAGAATCGTTGAAAATGCCATTTGCTTCTGAAACGCATACGCCCATTGCCAATAAGAACTTGCTCCATCTAAATACAGATCGTTCAAAATTAATTGCCTTTCCTCCTTGGTTAATTGGACTAAAATTTTACTTTGAGCAAGGTCAGATCTTCTCTTGTCAATTAATAAATCCTTTAATAAGGGTACTGAAACACCCACATAACTACTTTTGCCTAAAGTGCTTTCTCCACTAATTCTATCGCCGTAGTTATTTTCAACACCAGCTTTTACTTCAACGCCAAACCAAGTTGGTATTTTTAATTCAGGGTTGCTGTAGTAAAAGTAATTTTTGCCGTCAAATGTCTTGCGCTCATTATTAACATAAAAAGCCGGGTCGAATGCACCTCTTGTGCTCATTAGTGCCGCATTAGACATGTCCACTTTTAGGTTTGCTTGTTTAGCAATCGGGTGGTATTGATTGATTAATTCCAATGCATTACTAATGCTCAATGTATTTTGTGCAAATACAGATAGAGGCATCATTAGTAAAAAAATGAATTTATACATCGACTTACTTTTCATTTGTCTTATTGTCTTTACCTTTCTTTTCAATAGTATAAAAATCTGGAGGGAATCCATTTAGCTGACGCCATAATTCATACCAAATAGGTACATCGTTTAAGAGGGCAAATCCTTGAACACCCGTTCCTATTTTTAAATTTGTTGGCCAATTCTTTGTTGCAGTGTCAGGTATAATCAATACCCTGAATTTTCCATTTTCATTTCTATTAGATTCAATAGCGCTAATTTTTCCAGCAAATGTTCCATAGCTTGTATTTGGCCATCCCGAGAATACTATTGCAGGATAACCGTCAAACTGAAGACGTACATCTTGTCCTTTGTTTAATAGCGCTAGATCCATTGGCTTTACAAATAATTCTACAGCGTATAAGAATGCACTTGGTACAATTTCAACGATCATTTCTCCATCTTTCACAATTTCATTGATACCTGCTTTCTTTGCCTTTATAATTTGTCCAGTTTGGGGGGCAATCAGCCATTTCTGACTTCCACGAATTTTATAATTACTAAGTTGATTTTCGTTTTTTGCAACATCAGCAATGACAGTGCTTCTTTCACTATTGGCATTATCTATCTCTCCCTTTAATTTAAAAATCTTGTCTGCATATTCTTGCTTGATGCCATTCAATTCTACTTTAGCTATAAAAATATCTTGTTTTGAGTTCAAGAATTTTTGTTGTTTTTCCTGAAAACCAGCTTTTGCCTTGTTAAAGGTTTGCGTTCTTTTTTCAAAATCTACTAATGAAATAATACCATCGCTTAACATTTTACTTGCTCTATTTATCTGACTTGTTCCAATTTCCAAATCAATTTTAGCCGCTGCAAGCTCTGCGCTATCAATTAGAATTTTTCTTTCAAGTTGTTGTATTTTGTTCTTAACGGATAATTCTTTTAATCTATATCCTTCTTCTAATGCTGTAATTTGATTTCTTGAGTTCTCAATTTTTGAAGCGTAAAAGTCAACTTTCTGTTTTTTAGCATCTAATTGGTCTTGTGTACGCTCAATTAATTGAGGATCTAAATAGTCGTCTTTAATATCTGCTAATTCAACAATGGTGTCACCCTTTTTTACATAATCTCCCTCTTTCACCCACCACTTTACAATTTTACCAGGAATGATACTGTTAATCTGCTGTGGTCTTTGGTCTTGAAATTGAGTAGTAACTATACCAGTTGTGTTTATATTCTGTGTCCATGGGATAAACAAAATAATTAATCCACAAGAAAGCAATGCGATAAAAATATTTTTTATACGTCGCTCAATATTGACAGAATAGATACTTTCGAACGCGGAATAATTTTTCCCTGTTTCTTTCTCTATTTTTTCAAGTAATGTTTTCATGTAGTTTCTATTTTGATTGACTTGGCTTTTCAATTGACTTAATTCCGCCTTTTTCTAAATGAATCACTAGGTCGCATTTGCTTGCAATCTCTTGATCTTTAGTTGTAATAACAATCGTTACATCATTTAATCCAAATAGGTAATTTTGTAATGTTTGCTTTTGATCTTCTGCTATTAATTTTAAAGGCTCGTCTAATAGTAACATCTCCGGCTTATTTAAAAGGGCTCTTGTGATAAGTATTTTTTGGACAACCGAAGAACTTAATTTTTTTCCAGTTGGTTCCATTTCTGTATCGAAACCATATTTCAGAGACTCAAAAAAGTCTTGCAATCCAACGATTCTAAATATATTTAAAACTTCTTCTTCTTTTATATGGGGGTTGCCAAGTGTAAGGTTCTCCCAAAGTGTTGCGGAGAATATATCTTGCTTTTGTAGATAAATACCAATATGACTTCTTAAACTATCTAGTTTGTAATTATTAATTGGCACCTGATTAAAAGTTAAGCTTCCATCAAAATCCTGAAACGCACCAGTTAAAATTCTCAATAAAACTGTTTTCCCTGAATCTCCATCACCCATAATCGCTACTCTCTGACCAGATTGAATTGAAAAATCAAGATTGTGAAGCACTTTAATTTCATCAAATCCAAAGCTTAGAGATTTTGCTTCAATTGAAATCCCCTTCTTTGCCACAAACTCATAACTTCCTTCTGTTTCAATTGGCTTATCTGTAATTTTATTTATTTTTTCTACACTAGTTAAAACGTCATAGACAGTTTCCAAGCTAACAATCAATTTTTCAACCGCATTTAGAATCGTTAATATTATAATTTCTGCAGCAATGAACTGGCCAATATTAATTTGTTGTTGAATTAATAAGATTCCACCAACAATCAACATAGATGCTGTAATCAAAATTTTAAAAATAATTAATGACCAATATTGAATTTTTAAAATTTCAAAATGTTTTGTTCTATAGGTAAGGTATCCTTTTAATAATTCGTTTGTTTTATCTAGATGAAGATTATGCTTATTTGAAAATTTAAATGTTTTTATGCCTCTCGCAATTTCTTGAATCCATCCTGCAATATCGTATTTGTAATTACTTTCTTCTAAAGAAGCTTCAAATCCTTTAGGTGAAGAGAGATAGAGAATTAAATAGAGAATTACAAGTAGAAGAAATCCAAAAACAATAAAGACAGAGTTGTAGAAAGATAAAAGAATTAAACCAAAAAACAGTTGTATTACTGCTGTTGGGATATCTAATAAAAGTTTCGCAATACTTTTTTGTAAAGTTGGGATATCAAAAAAACGATTTACTAATTCTGGTAAGTGGTAAGTATCAATTTTTTTAATATTCAATTTTGGTATTCTATGAGAGAATTCAAAAGCATATCTTGTAAATAGTTTTTGTTGAATTTTCTCCACTATTTTCATTTGACTAATCTTAAGCATGCCAGTAAATAGAACGCCAGCTACAACAAGAAAAATCAATACCCACATGGAAGCAGGAAGCTTGGTTTTGCCAGAAGCAACTATCGCAAAGTTGATAATTGCTTGAATGCCTAAAGGCAAGGATAGTTGAATTAATCCAGAAAGGATAGAAAGTAAGTACAAGGCAGTAATTTCTTTCTTTTCGAGTCTGATTAACCCAAATAACTTAAGCAGCGATTTTGATATATTTATTTTTTCCATTTGCTTCGATTAAACCCTCAAATCAAGGTCATTTTTTGTTAATATATTTACGATTAAAGTAAATTCTAATTCTGAATGGACTAAACAACCCAAATATCATATTTTTTGGCTTTTTCAGGGTATTTTAGTGTTCTTTTAACCCTTTTTTAAAAGCTCATGATTACGTTGTTATTACTCGTTTTTGCTTTAGGATATTTGTTAATTACTTTAGAGCATTCAATACACATAAATAAAGCTGCTATAGCTCTTATCACAGCGGTTATTTGTTGGACAATTTTAGTATTAAGTCCTGGATTTAAACAAGAAGCATTAAGTGCATTAGGACATCATTTAACAAGTATAGCAGAAATTGTTTTTTTCTTACTTGGTGCCATGACCATTGTTGAGTTGATTGATGCTCATGATGGTTTTCAAAACATTACTGAGAAAATAAAAACGACTAATAAGACTAAATTTATTTGGACCATTGCCATCTTTACATTTTTCCTTTCTGCAGTACTTGATAATTTAACGAGCACAATAGTAATGATGTCAATCATTAATAAATTAGTGAAAGAAAAGTATGTTAAATGGCATTTATTGGGTCTTGTCATAATTTCAGCAAATGCAGGTGGGGCTTGGAGTCCAATAGGGGATGTGACAACGACTATGTTATGGATTGGACATCAAATGACACCTTTAAATATTATTAAAGAAACATTTTTGGCAAGCTTAACATGTATGGTCGTTCCAACTTTAATCATTAATTACAGAATCAATGGGACGATCGATTTAGTAGAACAGACACCGATCAATCAAAATGCCATTTCAAATTCATTTGATCGAAATTTAGTTTTTTTTATTGGTGTAATATGTATGCTTTTTGTGCCTTTCTTTAAAGCGATTACTCAATTGCCACCCTATATGGGCATGTTGTTTAGCTTAGGTGTCATGTGGGTTTTGACTGAGTTAATCCATTACAAAAAGAAAACGGATGAAAAAGGTACTTTATCTGTAAGCCATGCCCTTAGAAAAATCGACACCCCGAGTATTTTATTCTTTTTAGGTATTTTAATGAGCATTGCAGCTTTAGAACAAGCTAGTTTATTAACGCAACTTGCCAATTATTTAGATCTCCAATTTGGAGACATTAAGATTATTGCTATTGTAATTGGCTTGCTTTCTTCGGTTGTGGACAATGTGCCCATGGTAGCAGCATTACAAAGCATGTATAGTTTAAATGTCTACCCAACAGACCACTATTTTTGGGAATTACTAGCTTATACAGCTGGAACCGGAGGTTCAGTATTAATTATTGGCTCCGCAGCTGGTGTCGCTGTGATGGGCATAGAAAAAGTTGATTTTTTCTGGTACTTAAAAAATATCAGCTGGGTTGCTTTTATAGGGTTTATTACCGGAGCAATTGTTTTTATCATAGAAAACGTCTAATTTTGATGTTCAAACATTGAAAATGAAAAACATCGCTAAAATATATGCGCCACCTGCCCCACATATGGTGGGAGATGGATTTAGGGTACATAATTTTATCCCTTCTTTTCCTGCATTGTCTATGCAAAGAATGGATCCATTTATTATGTTAGACTATGGGTCTAAATTTGTTTTCCCTCCAAGTCCGGCACCTAAGGGGGTAGGTGTTCATCCACATAGAGGTTTTGAAACTGTAACGATTGCTTATAAAGGACAAGTGGCGCACCATGATAGTTTTGGTAATTCAGGTATAATTAATGAAGGAGATGTACAATGGATGACAGCTGCATCTGGTTTATTGCATAAAGAATACCATGCTGAATCCTTTGCTAAAACAGGTGGTGAATTTCAGATGGTGCAGCTTTGGGTTAATCTTCCTGCCAAGTATAAAATGTCTGCACCAAAATACCAGGCAATCACTAATGATCAAATGAATAAAGTGGTTTTAGAAGATGGCAAGAGTTATGTAGAGGTGATTGCAGGAAATTATAAAGGCGAAAAAGGTCCAGCAAATACTTTTACAGAAGTGCATTTGCAAAATGCAATTTTAGAAAAAGGGGTTAAAGCTTATTTTGATTTTCCTGTGACACATAATACATTTTTGATTGTGATAGAAGGTAGTGTCAAAGTAAATGAAGGCGTATCCATACCTGTAGACCATTTTGTAGAGATGGATAAAAAAGGAACTACTTTTACCATTGAAGCTATTGAAAATGCAAAAGTATTAGTGGCAAGTGGCGAACCGATTGGTGAACCTATTGCTGCACATGGGCCATTTGTAATGAATACAAGAGATGAATTGGTTCAAGCCTTCAATGATTTCAATGACGGGAAGTTTGGACAATTAGAAGATGAATAAACCTAAAATGAATTTAACGATATCCATTTAAGTCATTAATAAAATTAATTATGCAAACAGTTTTACATACATCAGAATCAAGAGGAGACGCTAATCATGGTTGGTTACATAGCAAACACAGTTTTAGTTTTGCTAATTATTACAATCCAGAAAAAATACATTTTGGCGTTTTGCGTGTATTAAATGATGACTTTGTGGCTGCAGGTATGGGCTTTGGATTGCATCCACACGATAATATGGAAATCATTTCTATTCCTTTGGAAGGAGATTTAGAACATCAGGATAGCATGGGGAATAACACAGTGATTAAGCATGGAGACATTCAAGTGATGAGTGCTGGAACTGGCATCAAGCATAGTGAGTATAACAAAAACAAGGACAAGCCTGTTAAGTTTTTACAAATTTGGGTGATTCCAAATAAAAAAGATGTCACACCGCGTTACGATCAAATCACTTTAGATCCAAAAGATCGAATTAATAAATTACAACAAGTGCTTTCACCGAATCCAGAAGACGCTGGCGTATGGATTCATCAAGATGCTTGGTTTCATATTGGAAAATTTGATCAAGATACGCAAGCAACATATGATATTAAAAAAGCAGGCAATGGCATGTACGCTTTTGTATTATATGGTCAATTTGAAATTGCAGGCCAAAAATTAAATGAGCGTGATGCATTAGGTATCACTGACTTTGATCAATTTGAATTGAAGGCATTAACACCCAATGCCGAAGTATTGTTGATGGAACTGCCGATGCAGT
>JACCDM010943770.1_pt1 | contig 11544 bp, 10 predicted proteins | sample 7445851 | NCBI WGS metagenome assembly JACCDM01 (sample SAMN15323438, study PRJNA562643) | freshwater metagenome | isolation source: river surface water | place: USA:Blue River Watershed | collected 2017-08-16
AAATGCGTCAGATGGCTAAAGAAGAGATGGAGATTTTAGAAGTGCAGAAGAAAGAGTTGGAAGATAAACTACGTTTCTTGGTGATTCCTAAAGAACCAGAAGATGCGAAAAATGCGGTATTAGAGATTCGTGCCGGAACAGGAGGTGATGAAGCTTCTTTGTTTGCAGGGGAATTGAGTCGTATGTATCAGCGCTTCTGCGAGAAGAAAGGCTGGCAGGTGAAAATGATTTCAGAGAGTGAAGGAACGATGGGTGGCTATAAGGAAGTGCAGTTAGAAGTCAGTGGGGAAGATGTTTACGGTACGATGAAGTTTGAGAGTGGTGTACATCGCGTGCAGCGCGTGCCAGCGACAGAAGCAAACGGACGTGTACATACCTCTGCAGCTTCGGTAGCAGTGATGCCTGAAGCAGATGAGATCGATTTTGAATTGAAAGAGTCGGATGTGAAAATGGAGACGGCGCGAAGCGGTGGTGCGGGTGGACAGAACGTAAACAAAGTAGAAACGAAAGTATTGTTGACGCATATCCCAACAGGGGTCGTGGTGGTTTGTCAGACTGAACGTACACAGCTTGGTAACAGAGAGAAGGCGATGCAGATGCTTCGTACGCGTTTATATGATGAACAGGTGCGCAAACACGAAGAAGAGATTGCGCGTCGTAGAAAGACTTTGGTGAGCACAGGCGATCGTAGTGCGAAAATTAGAACCTATAATTTCCCGCAAGGACGTATCACAGATCATCGCATCGGGATGACGGTTTATACTTTGGATCAGTTTATGAATGGTGATATCCAGGAGATGATGGAAGCGTTGCAATTAGCGGAAAATACCGAGCGCTTGAACGAGCATAACAACAGCTAATATTGTATCTTCAATAATAAATGAAACTATGAAAAAGCATTTTTTCTTCTTAAGTATTTTTCTTTGCTTGACGAGCCTCGTTTGGGCACAGCCGAAGCCTGTTAATCGTACAAATGCGAAGGTTCAGGTAAGCCTTCGTCTTCGTAACGGAGATTTGATTTCAGGTGCAAGCAATCTGCTTACGATACAAGTGAGTACTGCTTATGGTGCTATGGCTTTGCCGGTAGAAAATGTGCAAGAGATTCAGTTGGGCTTGAACAATCCTTCGCTCGATCGTGAGGCGATTGAGAAGTGGGCCGACCAAATGAAGATGCCTGATCCGGAAACACAGAAGACAGCCTTCGAAGCTTTAACGACCTTATCTGCCGGAGCGATTGTGATCTTACAAGATTACATGAATAGCGAAGCCTATGTGGCGATGAATAATGTAGAGTATACGATCCCTGCTGCGATTAATGTCTTGATGGCGAAATATGGTATCGATGAAAAAACGGCGATCAATGATATTGTAAAATATGATAATGATTTTGTGTTAGAAGGGACTTGTAATTTAGGTGAAAAGATTGAAGTAAGTACCGCTTATGGTTTGATGGCAATTCCTCGTAACGACGTGGTGACAATGACTTTAACACCTATCACGCATGAGTCAGGACCAAGCAGTCGTCAATATGCAGTGATGGGAAATAAGAACATCAGTGCGAATAACGAAGGCGGGTTTTTGAATACAGGCATTGTGTTAAAGCCAGGACAAACCTTTACGATCAGTGCGAGTGGGAAAGTGACTTTAGCGTCATTGAGTGGGAATGTTTATGCTCCTGATGGCGGAATCAACGGTTCTCCAGCACCAGATGATGGTGGCACGAATGCGCCTACTTATGGGGCTTTGGTCTTCAAAATAGGCGAGGGTGGTGAGCTAGTTAAAGCGGGCACCAGTTATAAAGGAAAGGCTACTGTGGGTGGCACCTTGTATTTAGCTATTTATGAAACCGTCTTCAACGCCGGCAATAGTGGGTCGTTTAAGGTGAAGGTGAAGATTAATAATTAAAGATTAAAGATTAAGAATTGTGTATTTACATTCTTGTAAACGCATTATTTTTTTTAATCAATTTTTAATTCTTAATTCTTAATTCTTCATTTTTAATTTAAAAGTATTGTGTCCCTGCTACGAAGTATACGTTGCATACCAATGTTCAGGTTCGTGTCCTCACGAACCTCAATCAATTCTCAATTAATTATTTGACTTTGCTACGAAATATAGTCGGTTGTTTTATAGTAACAGTTTTAATTGCTTTTCTAGTAAGCATTTGGGCACTATCGTTTGTATGGCACCGTTGGCAAAACTTCCATTTGCTGCGTAGTAATAAAGAAGTTTTTGTGGCCACTTTTGGCAAGGATCCGGGTGCGGCGGTACGAATAATCCGTGTGAAAGATGCGGTTGTTCCTATTATGGATGCAGATATAGAAATTGAATTCTTGGGCAATGCAATAGTGGCAAAGCAAGTGCTAACAAAGTACCCATGGCACTTTCAGGGGCAAGGTTTGGTGGATAGCAATCAACTAAAACTCGATTTACAACAAGCTGGTCTTACAAGAAAGGATACTTTACTACATTATCAGTATACCGATACTTTGCAAAGCGGCGCTTCCGATTTATGGATGTCCCAAGACTCTAGCTTTTTTTACTATCGGAGTTGGTGGTGAGAAAAGTGATTATTCACCCGTTCCTAGCTTGTGTTTCAGCTTCTCTAATTCCTCACGGCTACTGATACCTAGCTTATGATAAATAGCTCGGATTTGTGAATCGACGGTATGCGGACTGCGTTGTAAAATTGTAGCAATTTCCTTCTTCGTGTTTCCATCTAGTAAAAGCTGACAAACTTCTATTTGACGAATATTTAAAGATTCTAACAGGAGCTGTTTAACAATGGGATTATTTTTAGGAGTCTTTTTTTGATAGGTGTTTTGATATACCTCTTGAATGGTTTTAACTAATTCTTCTGCAAGGACGAGTTTGGGTAATACGGCCCAAACGCCTTTTTTTTCGGCCTTGACTTTTAAAGTATAGCTATCATGCGCACTAATAATAATAAACTTGCAACCTAAATTTTGTTCACGACATAGGTCTACTAAATCCAATCCATTTTCATCTCCTAGGCGTACATCTAATAATACAATATCTGGCTGATGGCGTATGATTGCATTATAAGCGGCATTTAGTTGTGTTGCATGACCCGTGATTATGAAAGGACCTAGACTTGGCAAAATGCTTTCTATTCCCTTCGCATAAAAGGTGTGATCTTCAACAATAAGAATTTTACACGGCTTCATTTTTCAAGAGAAGGATATAGGGAATGACTATTTGAAGGATACTGCCAAATGGATTAAGTTCAAAGTGAAAAGTTCCTTGAAGGAGTTGTACTCTTTTCTTAATAATATTAAGACCAATCCCGCTAGTTACTTTATTTGCCTCAGGCCGGAGTGTTCCACGATGTTCTATTTCGATATGTAAGTTATCTTCTTGCTGTAGTACACTAATATTGGCTTGTCCGTTTTCGGAATGCTTAATGATATTATGTATGGCTTCTTGAATAATAAAATAAAGTTGATTTTTGCTATTCGAATTAAGTTGCGCGAGACTCTTTTCATCCATCTGTATATTGAAGCGACATGGGTGTGTTTTTTCAATCATGTGTAATCTGGATTGAATAGCCTCACTTAAGGTGGTGTTAAAATCATGAAAAGGATGGAGTTGTTGGGTTAGGTCCTTGCTTTCCTTTTGTATGGTTTCAAGTTGTTCAGTTAAGTGTTGATAGACTGTAGTTTGAAGGGTATTGGATTGTTGTTGGATTTGCAAATGTAATAAGGCAAGCTTAGCACTAAAGTTGTCATGGATGAGGGCAGCAAGCTGTTCACGCTCGCGTTGTTCTGTTTCTGCGATGCTATTCCTTAGCTTTTCTTGTAAGGCTATCCGTTCTTTTTCTGCTTCTAATTGCTTTTTGTTGAGATAATAAAGCACGAAAAGCAAGCCTGCAAATAACAGGATAAGGATGATTCCGCCGAAAATGATTACAGTTGAAGTCATTCCTGATCAGTATTGCCAAATTCTTTTAAAAATAATCCTATCAACCATAATGTGCTACAAAAAATCAATGCAATAAAATTTGCTTTCATATAAATTATTGCGTTTGGGTATTCGAGTTCTTTTAATGAATAAAAAATACTAGAAATTGTGTTATAGGTGAAAAATCCAAGTAATAAAGCATACTCACTTATTATATTTGATTCACTTAACCGTTTTAAAAAATGATTATATATTGTAATAGATAAAATAAGAATGTAGTTTATTGTTAAGGGCAATTCATAGTTGAGAGTAGGATTATAATTTCTTATGATTAAACTGATGGAAACACTAAAAAGAGTTAAAATCCAAAAAGCAATTGAAATTTTCTTATTTAAAAATATTGTTTCTACAGTGCAACCTATAGTAAGACCATAAAAGATGTATTCAAGGAATGCACTAAAGGTTGTGCCATTTGTTGTTTGGATGTTGATAGCCAATGCTTCTAATCCAAAGAAAATTAAGGTCAATTGATAAAGTGAAAATCTTTTATGTGTTATTGCAAAGTTTAATGCAACTATACCTGTCGTTAAGGCAAAGCCGCAAGCGGCATAAAAGAATGGAAGTACACTTTTCATTTAGTTAGTGATATCACAAATGAATTGGATGAGATTGCATTTGTATTTGGACAACTTTCTGGGCATAGCGAAAAATGATCAAAAATCCCAGATCCATTACTTTGTGTAGGAGGTACATCTGCGATAATATCATTTCCATTTGCGTCGCTTGCAACGCAGATGAAGCTTAGGGTATCAACAGGCGTATTCGGATTTTGGCTATCCATATTCGTGGCTTCTACAATTCCTGGATAAATTCTGATACCATTCAAATTAGAAATTAAATCTGGATTGATGCCTAAAAGTTCAGCAAGTGTAGAAGATTGAATGACCCAAGATTTAGGCATAAAAAATTGATTCGTTTGTGTCAATTTGTTTTGTAATTCATTGGCTTCGTTGAGTGAAATTTCGTTTGTATTCATTGTTTTTTTTTCTAAGATACGATTTTATAGTATTGATTTATCACGTGAAGGCGCGTGATATTTTTCAATTAAAATGAGGCGAAATTTGAAAAAAATCCCTTTGAATCGGCATTGTAAGGCGCCTAAGGATGTGGATATTTTTATTATACTTCACGCGGTGGTGCGTGTTGGTTTTAATTATAAATTAAGGTATATTTGTAATGTGTATCTTTTCTTGCTTCAAAAATTTGTAATGCAGCATTAATGCGTACGTGGTTTTACATATTAATTTTTACTAGTTTTTTTCGGAGTGCCCATTCACAGGAAAATTGGAAGGTGATTTCTGATACTACTTTAAATGCGCCTCAACTTTTCCGTAGTGGCGCTTTAGGATGTAATATTGAATTTCAAAATGACTTGAAAGGGGATTTTTATCAAATAATTAATTCGGAAGATACGTGTGGGGTGTTTCAGCATGTATTCCATTTAATGAAATGGGATGGATATAATTGGAATTCAATTCCCTTTCCGATCAACTTGGTCAGTGTTTTCGATCAGCAAATGGTAAGGGTTGCAACAACTTCTAATGGTGAAATTTTGCTTTGTAGCGATAAAATTAATGATACTGTAAATGGCATTCCTTTTCCGTCCATTCGAAAATATGATGGAACAAATTGGACTAAAATAGGGAATTCGTCCTTTAAGGATACATTCCCACTTCGTTTAAGTTTATTTCAAAATTTGCAAAATGGCCAATGTCTTAGTGGTTCTAATATTAATTTTCAATTAAATGTTGGAATACAACAAATCGTATGCGATGAGTTTGATAATATTTATATATCGCTCGCACGATCTTGCTCTAGTGGACGTGTTTTTTATAAATGGGATGGAACGAAATGGACGACCTTATTAGGTAATAATGGTAATCCATTCCTCAATGAGTTAAATTATGGAACTTGGAATTATCCTACTACGCAACGTTTTGAAACAACGTATAAGAAGGATATAGTTGATAAACATGGGTTAATATTTGGAGCCATAACGCAGAACTATGAATACCGCTTAATGCGTTGGGATGGCTTAAATTGGACCAATTTAAGTTATTTAGACACTGCCAATTTAACACATTGGAAATGGGATAAAAATAGTCTAGTTCAAGGTTATGCAACTGCTTATGGCAAAGGCGATATTTTTATGGCGGTAGTAGATTCTAATTACTTCGCTTCTTATACTTTTCTTCCATCACATCAAAGGATGAAATTAATCAAGTTTGATGGAACACGTTGGTCATTATATGCAGATACCTTCAAATCACCCAATACAGGTATTCAACCTTGTTCATTAGCTGACCCTTTAGGTTTTGCAAATAATGATGGCTCCAAAATTTATTTTACAGTATGCGGTTATTATAAGAATGATACTTTTTATCCAGGTACGCACCTGCTTTATTTTGCAGATAGTAATTGGTATTATTCTAGGAACATGAGTTTCAAATGGGGTGCTGGTGCCAGTAATTATTTTAGAACCTTTCCGCTTTCTTATAACCGATTTACTGGTAGATTATACACCAGTTCTTATTTGGGGTGGCCAGCGAACTTTCTTTGTCAGGCTAATTTACAAATCAGTGAATTAGATATTTCAAATGGTGGAATCTCATCAAGTGCTAATGATAATCTTAGTCAAGTAGCATACGCAATTAATATTGCACCTAATCCAAATACAGGTACATTTAGTGTTTCGAAGCTTAATCCCAATCCGCTGAAATTTCAATTATTTGATGCTTGGGGTCGCATGGTGTATCAAATAGAAATCCACGGTGATTATACTTATGCGGGTCCTCAGCTGTTAAGTGGTATTTATATAGCCCGTTTTACTGATTTGAAGAATAATTCAATTTCTACCAAGAAAATTATTGTCAGTTATTAAATAGATTAGTGTTTGTGCCATTATTAGATTGGACTAAATGTTTTGGCAAGTTTAGTAATTTACAAAGCGCGTTTAATACGAATATTATTGTTCGCAAATTATCTCAATTTCACGCGGTGGCGCGTGAACTAAGAATAAAGATCTGCTCTATTTTTGTTAGAATAAAATTTTAATGTATGAAAAAAATACTCTTTTTAGGATTCTTCATCCTTGTTAATTGTTCTTCTCTTTTTAGCTCCAACCTACTAAAAAATAAATTGAGTTATGAGTTTGGTATCGGAACTAGCTTTTCCAATAGCAAATTTACCAACACGATTGCTGGAAGTCAATCACCTGCTACGCTTTACTTTATTGAAAAGCAAAGAAGCCATTTGTTGACACCTAATCTTAGTGCGAATATGCATTATAATTTAGGTCATAATACGAGTGTTTCTGTAGGCTTGAGTTATTCGCAATTTAATTACGCTACTATTTTTTTGTGTTTGCCGCTTGTCGCCCCTAATACGATTGATGTGCTCGGAAATGCTGTTCGCAGTCCTTATCTGGATTATAATCGAATCTTTGTTACACAGTATTATTCTTCTTTTAATATTCCTGTTTCTATCTCGAAGTATTTCAAAATTAAGAATTCACTATTGCAAGCAAGTTTCGGTGCTGGTATAAGTATATATCAGCCAAGTAAACAAATTGTTCAAGAATCAACTGTTGGAGGGATTTTAGCCTATGATAATGTAAGTCTTCAGGTAAATGTTCCAGCTCCCACGACCTGTATCACTCCTTCAAGTGAAGTAAGTGTGAAGTGGTGGTTTTTGCAAAACAAAATTGGTCTTTTTGCTTCGTTGAATACTGCCCTTGTTCCTGTTAAATCGAATACCTTGAATTATTCTGTTAATGGCTACACGCAGAAAACAACTATCATCTCAAGTTTTAATTCTACCATCAATTTGCGTCCTCAATTTATTAGTGCAGGGGTTTGCTATAAGTTAGGAACCCATACCCGTTCGAAAAACAATTAATCCAACCTTGATTTGTGAATTTTTTTTATAGTTGAAAATAGTTTAATAAAATAAATCATAAGTTATGGACTTGGTACCATTCTTATTTTTAAAAACACAAGTCAAATGTTAATAAAAAGCCCCTTTTTTCACGTGGCTCGCGTGATTTTTAAACCCCAATTTTAGCTTAAACTTGTTATTATTCAATTAAGCCACCTTTCCTATTATAAGTGAATGACTCCCACTTGTTTTTGGAAGGTGGTTTTTTTATGGCGGGATAATTCATCCTTACTTAATCTACCAAACAATTCTACCCAATTTTTAATTCTTAATTTTTCATTCTAAATTATAAGCTTTCCCTTTTCACTACGTCGTTTGTGGTTCGTGAGGACACGAACCAAAGCGGAGATCATTCTGCGTTATACATGTTTTTATCGAAAGATATTGACCGTAATATACCGCCCCTACAGGGCGGAGAGGGTTCTCTCCGTCACGTGTTTACGTAAGTCGCGCCCCTACAGGGCGCTTCTGTCTATATCAATTCACCATTTTACAGGACATGCCACATGAGATCATCAATTTTTAATTCTTCATTTTTAATTTAATCTTTCCCTTTTCACTACGTCGTTTGTGGTTCGTGAGGACACGAACCACAGCGGAGATCATTCTTCGTTATTCACTTTTTTTTCTCGAAAGATATTGACCGTTATATACCGCCCCTACAGGGCGGAGAGGATTCTCTCCGTCAGGTGTTTACGATTGTCGCACCCCTCCCGAACGTTCGGGACAGGCTGGGTGCTTTCATTATGTAACTGCCCGCTTATCTCAAAAGGTTTTTCCCAATTTTTAATTCTTAATTTTTCATTCTAAATTATAAGCTTTCCCTTTTCACCTAAGCCGCGTGATTTTTACTGTTTTCTGTTTATAACGAATTATATAAAATGTGAATAAATTATACCTTTTTTCACGTGGTATCACGTGTTTTTGTAAAAAACTTCTACGCTATTTTTGTTATAATAAAAAATTAATGTTTGACAAAGTTAGGACTTATAAGTACTGAAGTTAGTATTTACAATATATTAGGCGAAGTATTCCTAAGCTCTTTAAAGGTATCCTCCGACAAAACCCAAGTTTCTGTTGCAAACTGGCCAAATGGTATATATATTTGTAAAAATAAATGTGGATTATATCTAGGGAAGTTTGTGGTTGAACATAATTAATAATACTAAAACTACAGCATTATGAAATCACTCCTTTATATCAGTCTTTTTATCTTTCTTTACTTTATTCCAACAAGGCTAATGGCACAAAGTAAAGAGGAAATTAATTTGATTGCTAATCCGAGTTTTGAAGGACATAATTCAATTCATTGTGGAGTACCATCATATAGTTTTACGTTTGCCGAAGATATGTACGGTTGGTATGTATTTGATGATATGTCAACAGGGCCCTTTTATTTAAATAAGTTAGATACATTAATCAATTTTAATTTCCCGCCTTCCATAAATCCAAGCCCTTATGGGGATAATACAGATTTCAACGTTCCTTACAATTCATATGGATATCAATACGCACATACTGGTAATTCATATATTGGGTTAGTTTTTGGAAGAGCAGATAGCACTCCTGTTAATTTTAGTTTATCTAATCCGCCACTTAGTACTTACATTTCTGACTCCTTATTGCAACCACTAACAATTGGCCACGTTTACGAATTTTCAATGTATGTGAATGCAGCAGATCAAAGAGGATGGCAGGACAAGGTAAATTGTCAAAATTTTGATGTAACCAATGGATTGGGATTTAAATTAAATACATTTAGAAGAAACCGTTCACTCGGATCGTCAGTATCATTTTTAGAAAATCCTAAACATGCGTTTATTTTTGATACATTAATAAGCGATACGACCGATTGGGTACTATTAAAAAAACGCTTTGTGGCAGATTCAGCCTATACCTATCTTCAGTTAGGATATTATTTTAACACAACAGAATATAAATCTAGTTTAATTAAAAATAGTATTTATCATATTACTCCTAATCTACATTGTTCCGTTCACTTTATCGACGACGTATCCTTAGTGGATTTAGGGGATCAAAGCAATCTCACAGATACAAAAACAGAAACAACGTATGTGAACACACACGAAGATAGTTATGTGCTCGGCGCAGTAAAGCATTATACCTTACCCAACAAGCTTGTTGAACCAATAGATGCCAATGAAATGTCGCTTTTTGTAAACAATGCAAATCATGAAGCGGAGGTGCATTTCACTGGCAACTTCGATTATGGTACTTCCATGCAGCTGTATGCAATCGATGGTCGCCAGGAAATGAATCAAACATTCCCTGCAAATCCAAATGCCGTTTATTCCTTTTCGTTAAATGACCTAACAAATGGAATATATATCTGTAGCTTGAACAATGCGGCCCAACACAAGAGTTTTAAGATTGTGGTGAATAAATAGTGGGTTCATTTAAAAAGGGGTTTGTAATGGTTTGTGGATAAGTTATGCCTTTTTTCACGTAGGCCGCGTGAGGCGCAGATGCCCCTTTATCGCTAATCTTGTTTTCAGAAAGCCACCCTTTCGTTTTTAAGTGATCGACTCCCACTTATCACACGAAGCGGTGGTTTTTTTATGGCGGGATAATTCCTGTCTAGCATATTTACCGGGTGCGAATAGGGAAGGGTGAAGGTTAATAATTAAAGATTAATGATTAAGAATTGGGGATTTACATTCTTGCAAACGAATTTTTAATTTTTAATTTTCATTCTTCATTTTTAATTTAATCTTTTCCTTTTCACTATTCATCGTTTGTGGTTCGTGAGGACACAAACCACAGCGTTTTTCAAAAGTTGAATTTCGATTGCTTCTTCGCGAATTTTTTTTTTCATCTCGAATATTCGGGACAGGCAGGGTGTTTTCATTAAATGTTATTCATATTCAGGTTCGTGAGTCCCGAACTTTCGGGACACCTTTTCCCCCATTTTTAATTTTTAATTTTTCATTCTTAATTAAAACCTTTCCCTTTTCCCTTTTCATTATTCATCATTCATTATTCACCAAATATTCTTACCTTGTAATTTGGTCTTTACACCTTTATGCAGCGTCTACTACAACAATACCTCGCATCCATCGATACCATTCTTCTTGGTAAAGGATCGCGCCTCGTCAATCAAAAATTGGTGACCCTTCTCGGGCATCAAGCAGAAGATAAAACGGTTTCCTTGCGCATCACGCAAGACAATCGCCCTTTCCGCGTGCACGTCTATTATCACGATAACGTCAACGTCAAACAAATTGCAGACTGTACCTGCTCCGCCTATCTCGCGAATCTAAAATGCGAACATACCATTGCGGCAGCACTCTATCTACAACAACATAGGAACTGGGAAGAACAAATCATGACCACCCTCGTGGCCGCACCTGGTGAATCCGAACGCCCACATCCAATCGGCTCTAGTCCTGATATCCGCCTCGCAGCCGCACAACTCAAAACGACCAATATCCCTAACCTCAAATTAGGATTGAGTCCGTGGGAACTGAGCAACCTTACGTCCGACAAACACTGTCGTGCTATCATCATAGAAGATCATCACCTAGAATTTCAATTCTACCGTACCTTCGGCGCCGGTCATGAATGTCAAGTGAGCGTGAGCTCCTCCGACAAGAAATCACTCACCGT
>JACCDM010298980.1_pt1 | contig 11540 bp, 12 predicted proteins | sample 7445851 | NCBI WGS metagenome assembly JACCDM01 (sample SAMN15323438, study PRJNA562643) | freshwater metagenome | isolation source: river surface water | place: USA:Blue River Watershed | collected 2017-08-16
CATTAAATTCTTTGATAAAAGAAATTTGTATTTCTTTTGGCATTTCTTTATATTTTTCTATAAAATATAAAAAATCTTCGAAATTACCATGGAATCTAGGAATATTAGATTTTTCAATATCGTGATAAAATATTTCCACCATCATGTTTTCAGATTTAGCCCTTGTTACAATTTGATTTAAATCTAATTTAAAATTCGAAATCGTTCCATTTTCTAAATGGAGGATATAATTATAAACTAGTCTAGATTTAATATTTCTATCCAAATATTCTAAAATTCGATTTATATCCTTTGGATTTCTATCTATGTTAAAAACAAAGCTTCTATATCCATAAATATGTTGTTTACCTGATATAGATTCTATTTTAAAAAATGACGGGCCTCCAGATCCATATGAAATAAAAAACATTTGAGATCCTATTATAGATTCTATCCAATCATCTGAGAAACTGACAATCAAATCATCTACTATTTCTTTAAAATCATTATATCCAATTTTATTTTTGAATTGTAGTATTCTATTCTCTATACTCATTTAGTATATAGTAAATTTTACTAAACTTTTATTCTCAGTACGATATAATTATTAATCGGAAATATATCCGATAAATAAAAAAATTAAACGGCAAATGGAAGATTTTAATGACTTATTTGGTAATTTGGACTCAAAAATGACCTTTTTGAATGACCAGACAAAAACTAACAATGATGGTATCTACAGAGTTGATCTTAAACTATGTAAAGATAAAAAGAAGGGGTACCGAAGTGTTATAAGATTTCTACCTAACTTGAATAAAGAAGGTAAGGTAGGCGAATCAGCACTTGAGAAAATATCACACTATGTTGATATTAAAAGTATGAAAGAAATTTCAGGATTCTATGACTCACCAAAGAATTTCGGTGAAAAGTGTGCATTATCCGATTTATACTATCAGCTAATCAATTCAAAAAATGCTATTCTTCAGGAAAGAGCTAAGATGCTTAAGTATTCAAGAAAGTATTACTCATATGTTCTAGTTATCGAAGATGAACAGCAGCCCGACTTAGTTGGTAAAATAATGATTTTCCAATATGGTAAAACTATTAAGGATAAGATTTCTGCTGAGAAGAGCGGTGAGATCTCGGGAGTTAGTACAAATGTTTTTGATCTAGCTAATGGTAAAGATTTCGTTCTACTCGTAAAAGAAATTTCAACTGGTGATGAAACATATCCTGATTATAAAATGTCTATGTTTAGACCAGAAACATCTTCACTACCTATCTACTTCAAGGATAAAGGCGTATTTAAAAACGCACCAACTTCAGATGGAAAAATTGATCCAAAAGCTCACACTATGATCAAGGACTTCCTCTTGGATAGAAGTCATAACTTGGAAGAATTTGGAGCCAAGAAATTGGATGAAGATCAACAAGGTAAAATCAATGAAATTATCAATTTCATGACTGGTAAATCTTCATCGACAATGCCACCAAAGTCACAACAACCAACATCAAATGATTTTGATTTTGAAGAAACCCTAACAGGTGAAACATCACAAACATCAAGTGATGACGACGATTTCTTCTCAGATCTTTAATAGATACTCAAGAAAAAGAAAATTCCATCCATCGGGTGGAATTTTCTTTTTTAAACATATAAGGATAAATCCATATAAAAAATAAAATTCAGAATGAATTTAATAGGTAAAGAATTTCAAGAAATTGGTACAGGTAATAGATTCAAAATAATTGATGTATACAATGATATTGCTGTTACTAATGATAAGGAGAGAGTTAGTGTAAGAAGACTACTAGATCCAAAATATTATAATCAAGGAGGTAATATCCTAAATGAAAGATCAGATGCTAAGAAATTTGAAATAACTCTAGATGATGTTATAGATCCAAATAAATTCTTAAATAAAGATAGAACCTATAATTTCATGGCAGATGCTATAAAATCTATACCTGAAGATAAGTTACCAAAAGAGGATATAAATATATCAATACCGGCATCTGGAAATATTCCTCCGATGAATGATAGTGCTGTCATAATAGATGATAATTACGATGAGAAAGCTGAATTAATGAGAAAATATGGTTTAACCAATAACAACGATCTACCTAAACCCGATTTAAATTCACATAATGAGAAATTTTCTAAATTTTTAGATGAGGATGATACTGTTCAGAGAATTGAGGTAAATTCATCAGCACCAGTTGGACAAAACGAATTTAGAGAAGTAAGTAGAGAATATGATGGAAGTACGGGACCAATAACTAAAATTGAAATACATCAAGATCCTATAATCACAATGTTTAAAAATGTGAAAAGAAATATTGATTTTAGTGTTGAAATATCAATTAAGAATAAAATACCTAGAGCCGATTTCATAGAAATGATGGAAGACTCATATGAAACCTCCATCATTGATTTTCTAGCTGAAGAGTTTACTAATAACATACTAAAAAATCCAAATATCATAAAGGATATAGTAAAAGATAAGATAAAAACAATTGTCTATGGTGAGCAAAAAAGTACTGAAGATTCAAAACCACAATCTAGACCAATCCAAAAAGGAAGGAGAGTTGTGAAAAAAGATAAACCCAAGGAGAACACAGAAGCACCAAAAAAGCCTATACGGTCATCTATGTCTAAAAGAGTAATACCCCCACCACCAACACCACCTAATGATAGAGTGATCCAAGAAGGTAAGGAACCTACACCTCCTTCTAAAAATAAAAATACCAATGATCAATGAATTTTATCTCAAAAGAGCACTAAATATCAGAAAGGAATACTTTGCAATAATTAGTAATATCGAGGAGTATGAAAATATTGCTAAAAATATTCTGGGTGTAATAGAAGATAAAATATCAAATCTAAATAGTCTAAAAGACCAAATAGATATGAAGAAAGTTTCCTCAGTCGAAAGTGCTAAAGATTCTTTACTAAAAATAATACTTGAATTGGAAGATGAGTCTAATAGGGTTGAATCTGTTGTGGATAAAATGAATAAAAGAATCGATTCTTTGAAGGAAGAAGAATCACTACTCTATTCTGATCTTAAGAAAGAGTATCCAAACGCTAGCGACGATTCTATTAAAAAGGAAATACACCATTACATCGAAAAGAACTTGAAGATTAAATCAAGAATAAAAGAGGAGTAATTTTATATATAATTCTAAACTCAAGTTAGAATGAAATCCTCTAAGTATATTCTTGTCGATACCAATATATTATTAGAATATATTCATGATGATGGTAAACTTATAAGTGAGGGATATAACGTCCTATACAGTACAATAACTAAATTAAGATCTTTTGTATCAAAAACTGATAGTACGACAAATAATGATCTCAATAACACTATCTATAAGATCGATTCTACTTTTGATAAATATGGATCAATTGTCCTAGATCCATCATCTCCTGATCGAATAAGTGATACCACATCTTCCTTACAATCAAAAAACTTTGCTCCATCAATACCAATAAGATATGATGAGATAAAAGTTCATATTCCAGTTAACTGGACATTTGGGGACTATAAAGGATTCTATATAAGAGTTTGGACTAATAACTTCAATGATTCCTCACAAGTTGAATTATCAAATTACTATTTTGATATCACTGATGTTGAAATGGCTAATAAAATGGAATATTCTTCAAATGTTACTTTCCATTACCAGAACCAATGGGGCAAATATCTAAAGGTCCAATTTCCTTCGATAACTAAGGTATCCGATCAAAGGAGAGATGGAGTAACTCGACCAAATTCTATAAATTTTAACCTATCTGATGGACTTGGATTATCCAAAACCTCACCAGTTTTTATAGATTTTCACTTTATAAATAGAATCGAAGTTGTTAATAGTAGAAAATTCTTCTACTTAGAGCCTAGAATAACAACTTCAGTTCCACAGACACCAGATTTTGAAAATATAGGTGTTACGGTAAGAGAATCGTCACAAGGTGATTATTATGAAATATTCGGAACATATAATAGTTCATTAGGCGAATTGGTCGTATTTTTAAATGAATCATATTATACAGGAAATAGATACTATCTAGAATACACAGTTGACCTATATGAAAAGAATCAAAAGATAAAATCTCAAACTTTCTTAGTTAGTGAGGAATTTAATCAAATAATAGAATATAGACCAATAATAAAGTTCTCTACTACAACAGCCATGATAATGGTCACAATGAAAATTATCGATAATACTAACAAGAGCTCTATAGTTCGAAGATCTTCCATTGGTATAATTCAAGAAGATGTTTCTAAATACTCAAGAAGTCTCTCGAAAATAAATCTAAAGAAAGCCCTAACAAAAGAGGTATTCAATATCAAAAATACAATACAACCAAATACAGGTAATGATCCATTCGGGACTAAACCAATTCTAATATTAGATAGACTACCATTTACTGTTTACTCATCAAATTTTGATGTATTTACTGGATCCGAAAATGCTAATTTTCTTCGTAAAATTTGGTACGGTTTAAATAAAACAACAGTTATTGTATATCCATTTGATAACATAATCAAATTTAACATAATAGAGAGTAGTTCAGGCAAGTATCAAAATTTTGATTTATCAGTACTTAAGGATATTAAATTAGTAGTTAAATCAGATAAAAAAACTTTAGACTTCAGTGTATATAGAGATTCTGATCAAAATGTATTTGAAGATGGTGAGATTGTATTTAAAATTCCCTTCTCAAAATATAATGAAGTAAGAGAGCTAAATTTATCAGGTAATGATATTTTTTATATAATCGGAGTAGATAGTGCTGAAAATAAAATTATTGTATATAGCGGAGTAATACTACCCTTTGATTCAGAGAGAAATGTTAATAAATTGGAAAGTGATTGGATATCAGCTCAAAGAAGACCAGACCCACCAAGATTAAATCCTATTTCAACCGAAAATAAGATCAAAGAGCAGGTTTCCAAGATAGAAAAGGATAAAATTAAACCTAAAAGTTCATTGAAAAGAAAATCTCTTCTTTTCAAGAACACATTTGATAATCTAACAAAACTAACAAACTCTAGTATATCAAGAATTTCGCAAAATTCTGCATTATCACTAAATTCCGTTCCAGTGGCGGCACCATTTGTTGAAGTGGAGGTTGATAATTTCCAGAGCGATGGTAACTCAACTTGGTTTATTAAGAGAAAATCCTTAGCAACTCTTAGAGATGGTAATTTCTCTTGGATACAGGGACCAGTAGCAGCCTATGATGCGTATGTTAAGAAGGATAATACTGGAACCAAAGTCTTACCAACAGAAAGAACAATTGGTGACTACTTAACAGTTAGAGCGAAGAGTGAGTCTGAAGCTAAACAATTGGCCCTAAATACAGTACCAGGATTAACAAATGCTAGATGGAGAAAAGATGCTTGGCCTCACTTTGAAAATGTTATTTATAGTACAACTCAAAATGAACAGCTAATATCTTTCAATTCAAGACTAGCAGGAGGAGGGGTTGGTATATGTGCTGTTATTGAAGATGATGGTCGAGTATACTATGCTGAGAAACTAGAAGAAAATTGATATATAGAATATGCCTTCAATTTTTAAGAAAGTCAACAGAGACATACTTATAGAGTGGATTTACGATAGTAATAACACAATAGTAGAACCATATAAGGTTGTACTAGATACTAGAAATGGAATAAGATCTTATGTTGGTGGAGATAGTTCTGTTACAAATAACGACATAACAAATCAATTTATCTATACAGATGTTGTAACTGGTAAGTACACAAAACTAAATCCTGAAGATCAATCATTCTTAATTGTTAAAGATTATACTCCTAGTGTTGGTGTAAGACACGATATTCTTAAAATATATCTACCATCCAATTTTGAATTTGGAGAACACCAGGGAGTTTATATCAGAACTTATTCTTTTGATTTTAGAAATAAGAAATTTTTTGAGTTATCTAATTTTTTCTTCGATGGAACAGATAATCAAAAGCTATATTTAATAGACGGATTCACACCGCCTAAATTATATCAGGATAAAACTTGGGATAAATTTATTCAAATCAATATACCATCAGTAGGTGCTGTATCTCAACAGAGAGAGAATGGTGAAGTTCTAGAAGATTCTATTAATTCAAATCTAACTAATGGACTTGGATTATCCATTACTGCTCCAATATTTGTCGACTTTAGTTTTATTTCTAAGATTACTCAAATTGGATCTGTAAAAACATATATAACTTCACAGAAATATACAACTCAGTTTCCACAAACATTTGGAACTGAACCTCTCACACTAGTTGTTGAAGAGTCTCCAGATGGTGATTACTTTGAGATATATCCAACATACGAAGGAAGTTTTTCTAATTTTGTTGAATTTATCGAAACATCTAGAGATATCAATAAATTCTACTATGTTGAATATATACTAACCCTATTTGAAGAAAATGTGAAAGGTAGACCAATAACAATAGTAACTAGAGATGAAGACTTAAATAATAAGGTTGAGTGGAGACCATTGATAAAATACTCTTCCACTAAAGCTATATTAGATGTGGAGATGAGACTTATAAATGAAGTTGATGGATCTATTGGTGTAAGAAAGGCAGCATATGGAATAAAGTCCGATCAATTATCAAAGTACTTAATAAATCTAAAAAAGATAAATGTATCAGGTGTTTATAAACCAAAGATTTATAATAAAAATCAAAACAGTCTATTCAGAATAGATGAATTGGGTAAAAGAGATCAACCAGAGAATAGACTTAAAGTGCCAGTACCAACACTTAAGCAATTAGAGAATGTTGTAGCTTTTTCCGAAGCTGGATTAAATACAATATCAAACGTTAAGATCGATAACTACCATTCAATTGGGAAACTTAAAATTGGAATAAAACCATTTGATAATATACTAAGATTTCACTTGGCCACTAAAAAAGGAACATCTCTAGAATTTATAGACCTAACAAACTGCCAAGAACTCAAAATAATATTTAAAAATTCAACAAATTCATATGAATTTTCTCAATATCTAAATGAGCGATCAGCACCTAAAATTGGAGTTTGTCAATTCAGGATACCCGAGTCTAAATTCCTAGATATAAAAAAATTAAAAACAGGAATTGGTTCTATATTCTATATAACTACAACTAACCAAGGAGTTATGACAATTCTTTATGCTGGATTATTTTCTATTCTAGACACTTCAATAAATATTGGAATAGGTGATACTGATAATAATAACCTTACTACATCGTCACCAGGTGACTCAGGATCGATTATAATTGATGATCCTGATACTAGACTAGGAACGGCTCTTGTCAGAAAGAGACTAGACGATGGTTCATCGATTCAAACAAGAAATCCTCAGTCCAAAGAAGCTCAAATTAACAAAGGATTTAAATAATTATATATAGACTATGAGATTATCTAGTCAAGGATCACAATTTGCTTTTAACCTACCACCAAATCTTATTTCTAATGAAATAATACAAACATATAAGCCAATTTTAGATAAGAATTGGATTCAATATGAAAATGTTATTGACTATTTAAATTCAACAATAAAATCTGTTGATTTTCCTGGTATATCATTTAATCGACCTAAGCAGAATCTAATAAGAGGCAAGGAAAGATTTTATAAGCCAGCAACTAATATTCAGGATATAGTGAGCTCAAGAGATCTAGTAGTAACATTCGCTTCAGTCGATGCTGATATAAATTATTGGATAGTATTTGATATTATAAGTAAGAATTATCTAGATGTTGAAAATATGTATGTTAAACCATTTACAATAACAGCTCTTGATATACACAGAGATGGAATATATAGAATTGTCTTCTCAGAAATAATACTCCATAATATAAGTAATAATAAATTTGACTACGCTCAACAAAAGGTATCATCTAAAGAATTTACAATGACATTCTCGTTTAATTTCTATGATATTGAATTCCTGATGGATAAATCTAAGGTCTTAGAATTGGGTGAGGTGCCTACTATAATTCAGAAAATATAATTACTTCTTAAAGGAAGCTGATATCTTATATCTCCTTTTAAATTGAAATAGAGTACCAAGCCATATAGCAATATATGGTGGAAGAACATATAGAAAATTTGTATTTAAAGGACTTAGAACTAATAAAAATGTTAGAAAAATAACAAATGGTAAAAGTAGTTTGTTATTACCAAAGCTAGTTCCTCTTCTTAAAGTGTACTCAAAGAATCCCTCAGGTCGAATGGTATTATCATCTTCCAATGTTATTGTCTGATCCATCCACTGAACTGAATATGGAGTTTTATTTTCAATATCCTGACCATGAACTATATATGTGTGAAATATATCACTTATCTGACCATACATTTTTGGATCAGCGACTTTTCTAACTTTTTCTCCTCTCTCCATGGTTTTTAATATTTTTCAGTATATATAAAACTAAATAAATTACCTTCATATAATTTTTATGATTTTATATGTCTTTTTAACACATCAAAAGAATATCAATAATTGTTATCAAAGAATAAAAGATATGATGATTGATGATTTTGTTATTGTCAATGGTGGGTTTATTTATAGTGACATTGTTAATAAATACCCAAAAGTTTCAGCAGATCTAGTAGATAATGACAAGGATGGTACTCACCACCATTTTTCTATCATGGGAACAAAATTTCTATATTATCATCCATATAGAAATGATGAGACTCTAATTTTCCATGATGGGATTGAGTATAATTTAATAAATCCAAAGGTTATTGAATCTGGTAACTTATATAGAGAGTCATATGTTCTTGATGATAGATTGGAAGTTGAGATATCATCAAGACTTATAAATCCAATTAGAATTGGGTTAGTTACCTCTGAATATTCAGAAAATCTAAAAAGTCCAGATTATATTAATTGGACCAGAATAGAGAAGTTAAAAAATCTTATTTGATTTATGAGAAATCTATAAGTGGTATAGAATTTTCTGAAGGTGAAAGTAATTCATCCCATTGTACACCAATATCAATAGCACATAGATGATTATTTTTGATTAGAAAATTACCATGATTTTGCAAATCAAGTGAAACACCCTTGGTTGTTGCCTCTTTTTTTATTTTTAAAAAATCTCTAATATACGAATTTGGGTATAGATTATAAGGTAATTTTGACCTTACAACTTTATGAAATAATTTAAATGCATCTACTAATTTCTTTTTATCTGGTTTTTTATCTAAATATTCCATCTCAATTATATATGACATTTTAATATTCTTTGACTTATCAACAAATCTTATAACATCATAATAGTCAACTAAATATTCATTTTTTAAATTTTTAAGTTTATGAGCGGCCAAAGCATCACCTCGGTTAAAACTCACTTTAATAACTTTTTTGTTATCTGTTAGATAACAAAATCCATAATAACCACCAGACAATTTATCAGTGATATTTACACCTAATTTATTTAGTGTTTTTGTCCAATAATCAAAATCAGTACCTGAAGGTATGAACTCTTCAAACATTTTAATGTGATTTCTCATATTTTCAAATCTTTATTTTTGACCTTGCTATTGCAAATCCATTAGTATTTGTCTCGGTCTTAACTCTAATAATATCGGGGTCCGATGTGTCAATTACCTCAGCGTCCGCCACAGTACCATCCTTCTTATTGTATTGTATCTTGTCACCGACCTTAACCTCAGCGGGGGATTCAGCTTTCCCAAGAATTTCTCCCTCGGTCTTCTCAATTGTTTCTTTACCCTCCTTGTCAAGTAATTTGAATTTGTCTCCCTCTATCTTTGATATTTTGTTTACGGCTACTATGCCTGTTTGTTCCTCTGGTTTTTTATTTGGATCCCATTGGTCTTTGGTCTTTCCTTGTAGAAGGTATATAACAAGATCTCCCTCTTTGTATTCTACTGGTTTTTTTGTTCCAAAATCTTTATAGACCAATTCAATTTTTTTGGCTATTTTGTCCCTTTCTGATTTTATCTGGGGAAGTAATGTTTTATCCCCACTTGTTTCAAGATATGCTATTTTAGCATTTAGAAAGTCAAGTTCAAATTGATCCTTCTTAGAGTTTATTATTATATTAAGATCTGGGTTCTTAGCCGCTCCCCCATTTTTCGTAGAACCTCATCCATTTCTTTCAAGGCCATTTCCTTGAATTTTTTCAACACCTGATCAAGAATTGTTTTTTTGGCTCTTAGAGTATCAGCAGACATCTTTGCATTTGTCTGGGCCGCCTTTTTATCTGCGTCTATTTCATCGGCCTCAAGAATTAATCTTGACTCTTTTATCTTAGCTGCCTTATCAACTGATACTAGATTCAGATCTAGATTTGCTGTCTTCTTAAGATTGTCATCAATTAGTTGAAGGTATTTTGCATAAATGGCTTCAATTTCTTTACCTCCTTTCGTCTTTCTAATGTTTTCTCCCATTTTTTTGAAGAAACCACCTAGCAATTTACCAATTGCCCCAAATATTTCTTCGTTTATCTTTTCCGAGTTCCTATGAGATTGGAAATCTTTTAGATGCTTCATCTATTATATATTAAATCAATTTTTCAAAAAAGTCTAATATCTACCATTTTATTTACTTTAATTTTCATATCATTAGGCTCTACATCATCCTCGTAGAGGAATTGATAGGAGACAAATACTTGGGAAGATTTAGAGTTTCTTTAAACTCATTTTATTTTAGATTTTTATCCAACTTACTGGGATTATATCATCCGAATTCAGATTTGTTTGCTCACCAAACCACCTTTTGGGAGATATTACCTTTTTATTCGTATTTTTATTTAACCAAGCTCCCCACCAGCTGAAAGAGGAATTTGCAATTATATTATGATCACATAGACTCATCATCCAAAGGTCATCAATATCTTCGCTATTCTGAACAAAGGTCATATCTTTGAATCTAAGATTAGACTTGCACCAATTAATGTCATCGGAGAACACATATAAATTTTCATATTTCCCTATTATATCAAGAGCATTTTTATAATACTCTATTGATTGAACTGGGTGGTATCCATTTGATGTGACATAGTCGGTTCTTCTTATATGCATTGAAACAGATCCGCTAAAATTATTTTTACTGAACAATTCTTTTTTAGATCCTGACATTCTAAGTGAATCTCTTATAGTATTGGATATTTCCATAAAGTATCTCTCAGATTGCCAATACCCATCTAAATAATAGATATAATTATCCAATAGAGTATGTGTCCTAAATATGAAATCGTCAGTTATTCTGATAACCGATGATTTTGGTTTTTGGTTATGTATTTTATATCTAAGGTTGGGAAATTTATTTAAAGAGAATTCTCTTTTTGTTACCCCGATTTGATTGTTATAGAAATTCAAATCAAGATATAATGATTTATTGTATTTTTCAGATAGACTTTTAGCAAAGGTCCATTGGAACAATTGATTTCCTAGTCCACCCTGTATTTTAGATATAATCATTTACCTTTCTTATTAGGGATGTTATTGATTTGCATCCCTGTTTAGTGACATCCACTGGATCAATTTCAAATAATTCAATACTATCTATGTTTGATATTAGATC
>JACCDM010355586.1_pt1 | contig 11534 bp, 9 predicted proteins | sample 7445851 | NCBI WGS metagenome assembly JACCDM01 (sample SAMN15323438, study PRJNA562643) | freshwater metagenome | isolation source: river surface water | place: USA:Blue River Watershed | collected 2017-08-16
ATCCGCTATACCTCAGGTTCGAATCCCTATGGATACGTTGGGTTAGGTGATATTTCTGTTTTTGTTTTTTTTGGATTAGTGGGTGTTTCAGGCACCTACTTCTTGCATAGTTTAGAAGCAGAGCCTATGGTCTTTTTGATCGCAATAGGCTTGGGATGCTTCAGTACGGCTGTATTGAATATCAATAACATTCGAGATATCGACTCAGATCAACTAGCAGGAAAATTATCTATTCCGGTACGTATCGGAAGATCGAAAGCAATCGCCTACCACTGGTTCTTGATTGGGCTGCCCTATATGGGCTTGATTGCATTCGTTTGGTTCAATCAAGCTTATGGTTCGCTTTTGGCAAGCATTGTCCTTCCCTGGATGTTCCTTATTGGAAGAGGCCTTAAGAAAGCAAAAACAGCAGCCGAAGTCGATCCTTACCTGAAGCAAATGGCGCTCAGCACACTTCTTTGGACTTTACTTTTTGGAATTGGCTTGCTTTTGTAGCAAAACCTGACAAAAGTCCTGTTTTAGCGAATGGATACAAGTTACCTTGATCTTCTAAACGCTAGAACTCATGATCCATATCCTTGTTCCTTTTGATTTTTCCAAGGAAGCTCACCATGCACTTGACTTTGCCAGCAAGCTCTCCAATTCCTATGTCAAACTTCACATTACCCTGCTGCATGTGGTTGAATACCCCCTAAATGCGAGTGTAGGTACCCTAGGTGGCGGAATAGACCCCCTTTCCGATTACCAGAGTCAAGTTTTTTTCAAAGAACTCACCCACCAACGAAAGGAGGATTTGGATCAGATTGTAAACAAGCTCAGTTCTGAGAGGTATAGCATGGATGCAATGATTCAGGTGGGAAATATTTATAGAGAAATTTCCTCGGTGATTGCCGAGAAAAAGCCTGATCTTGTAGTTATGGGATCCTCTGGAACTTCAGGCTGGGAAGAATTCTGGATAGGAAGTAACGCTGAAAAAATCGTACGCAATGCACCTTGCCCTGTCATTACCATCAAAGGAAAAACAGATCCCAATCAACTTAAGAAGGTGGTTTTCGCATCTTCCTTTCAGGATCTGGATACCGAAGTGGCGGCGCGAATCAAAAACATGCAACACCTATTTGATGCGGAGTTTTATTTCGTGTTCATCAATACACCAGGAAACTTCAAAACAAGCAGGGAGGCATTTTCCCAACTGGAAAAATTCATCCATAAATTTAAATTTAAGGACATCCATACCGAGATTTACAATTCCCAGTCTGAAGAATCTGGAATTCTTGAGTTTGCTGACGATATTGGGGCAGATTTAATTGCAATGACCACCCATGGGAGAACAGGAATCCTGCATTTGCTCACGGGAAGTATTGCTGAGGATGTGGTGAATCACTCCAAACGACCTGTTTGGACCTTAAAGACCCCGTCTTAGAAAGCTTAAAACCAATTCATCTTTCAAATTTCATGAGTAAAAAAACGAACGATTGGAAAAAAAGAGACGGTATCGTTTTCTCCACTGCTGATTCCTTCGATTACCAGTTTGGTGAAGAAGAGTCACAGGAAACCCTATCCCCTTCCCAACAGAAATTACGGGTCCTCCTGGATAAAAAGTCCCGGGCAGGAAAGCAAGTGACCCTAATCGAAGGCTTCGTAGGAACTGAAGAGGATTTGAAAGAATTAGGCAAACTCCTCAAAAGCAAATGTGGGGTGGGCGGATCTACTAAAGATGGTGAAATATTGATCCAGGGAGATCATCGGGACAAGGTGCTACAGGTATTGACACAGGCAGGGTATGGTGCAAAAAAAGTTGGGGGATAAATGACTCCCTACTGGATTTTTCAACTTCGTCTTTATCCTTGGATTCCTTTGCTGTTTTACCAAGCGAAACAAATTCGGAAAACTAGCCCAGGACTTCCAGCCCAATCCTCACTTATCACATTAGGAAATGGTGAAAATCACATCCTACTACTTGGAGAATCTACAGTTGCTGGAGTGGGTGCTAGTTCATCTGCTCATACGCTTGCAGGTAATTTTTACCGTCTCCTTGGAGAATCCTTTCAAATCGAAACCATTAGAAAAAAAGGATTGCGCGTAAAGGATGCGCTTACCCTTTACCTACAACATCGAAAAACGCTTAAATCAAAATCTAAAGGGGCCATTCTTTTTTTGGGAGCCAATGATTGTTTTCTATTGACAAGCCCAACTGCATTCAAAAAGGAGGTAGATGCCTTAATAAATCAAATCCAGTTATGCACAGGAGCACAATGGATTTATTTGGCGGCCATCCCTCCAGTACATCTATTTCCGGCTTTTTCAAAAAGAATGCAATCCTTCCTCCAGGCACAACGGAGTTATTTACAAGTGGAACTTGAAAAAATCGCTTTAGGTAATCCAAAAGTGATTTACCAGGAAATTTCTATGGACCTACATCCCGAATTCTTTTCAGAAGATGGAATACATCCTTCGGATTTGGGATATCAGAAAATTGCAGAATTGGCTTTTGAAAAACTGAACCCAATAGCCGAAAGAATAAGAATTAGCCCTGCTTAGGTCCTTCAATATCTTCCACCAACTCATCGTACCATGCTTCTCCGTACTTGCGGACAAGGGCATCTTTTAGAAAAGTATACAAGGGAACTTGTAGACTTTTTCCGAGTTGGCAAGCAGGATCACAGATATGCCAGCGATCGTAGTTCAAGGCATCGTATTGGTCATATTTAGTCACGCGTATGGGGTATAGGTGACAAGATATAGGCTTTTTCCAAGAAATTTTACCATCCAAATAGGCTTGTTCAATCCCACATTTTAGGATTCCTTTTTCGTCATACAGCGCATAAGCACACTCTCGGTTATCTCCCAGCGTAGGAGTCCCCTTGTCCCCATCCTTGTCAATCACCCATGTCCCTTGGGATTCGATCACTTTTCTCCCCTCTTCCGTAATGAATTCTTTGACAATTGGGTAGATCTCTTCTAGGATTTTTGTTTCCTCATCCTCCAATGGTGCACCGGCATCCCCTTCTACACAACAAGCGCCTTTACAAGCTTCCAAGTTACATACAAAAAAATTTTCTTTGATGTCATCAGACAAAACTACATTACCTACTAAAATCATGTGGGAATATTTTTTTTCAAAGATAGGTAGAATAGCACCGAGGGAAAAACTGAGGTAAGGACAAAAAAGAACCGCTCCTTTCGAAGCGGCTCAACCCAGCACTATGATGAAAAGCATTTTAGCCTTCTGATATACAACAAGATACCCAGAAAAAGGTTTTGAAAAAGTTGCATTTTTAAAAGAAATTTTGAGTTAGGATATGGTTACCCAAACCGATTCCCCAAAATTGACGTACTTTGCAAGGTGCAAGTCGTCTTGTCGCTCCGATTTATCGGGGAGGAAAGTCCGGGCAACATAGAGCGCCATACTTCCTAACAGGAAGGGCTTTGACTGGAGACGGTCAAAGTACAGCTAGTGCCACAGAAAACAAACCACCTCTACAAGAAGTAAGCCTGGCTTGCGTCTATTAGGGGAAAGGGTGAAAAGGTGGAGTAAGAGCCCACCGCCTCTGCAGTGATGGAGAGGGCATGGCAAACCTTATGGGTTGAAAGATCAAATAGGCCTCGGGTAAAGAACTGCTCGTTCGATTTCCTTTCTTCGGAAAGGAATTCCGGGGTGGGTAGATCGATGGAGTCTTGGTGTGAATCAAGATCGAGATAAATGACAAGAGCAAGGATTAAATTCGATTCGTTCGAACCAGCCCTTGTAACAGAACCCGGCTTACAGACTTGCACTTTTTTATTACATTTATCTATGGCAAAAATCCTAATTATTGACGATGAGCGCTTTATTCGCACCTCCTTACGTGAAATCTTGGAGTACGAAAAATACGAGGTGATCGAGGCACAAGATGGAGCGGAAGGTTTAAAGAAAATCAAAGAGGAGGAAGTTGATCTCGTTCTTTGTGATGTAAAAATGCCAATCCTAGATGGCATGGATGTTTTGGATCAAGTCAAACATTTGGATCGGACTCCCTTATTTATCATGATTTCGGCTCACGGCACCATTGAAACAGCCGTGGAAGCCACTAAAAAAGGTGCCTTTGATTTTATTTCGAAGCCCCCAGATCTCAATCGGCTGTTACTCACTGTCCGTAATGCGCTAGACAAAAAGCAGCTGGTCACTGAGACGAAGGTTCTAAAGAAAAAATTGTCTAAAAAGTTTGACATGGTGGGAGAATCACCCGCCCTATTAGCTGTTAAAGATACCATTGAAAAGGTGGCACCTACCGATGCTCGCGTGTTAATTACGGGACAAAATGGTACCGGAAAAGAACTCGTCGCACATTGGATTCATGAAAAAAGTAGGCGCCAAGAACAGCCTTATGTGGCCGTAAACTGTGCTGCAATTCCTTCTGAATTGATTGAATCGGAACTTTTTGGCCACGAAAAAGGATCCTTTACTTCAGCGCACAAGCAGCGTACAGGTAAATTTGAACAAGCAAATGCAGGTACGCTTTTTCTAGATGAGATCGGTGACATGTCTCTTTCTGCGCAATCCAAAGTATTGAGGGCACTTCAAGAAAACCTCATCAATCGGGTGGGCAGTGATAAGGATATCAAAGTGGATGTTCGGGTACTCGCAGCGACCAATAAGGATTTAAAAAAAGAAATCGAAGCAGGCCGATTTCGGGAAGACTTATACCATCGTTTGAGTGTGATTTTAATACATGTTCCTCCTTTAAAAGATCGAAAAGAAGACATTCCGCTTTTATTGGATAAATTCCTAGAGGACATTGCCCAAGAAAATGGAAGTGCAAAGAAAAAAATCAGTAAGGAGGCGTTGGCGCGATTGCAAGAATTACCTTGGACTGGAAATATCCGTGAACTACGAAATGTAGTCGAACGACTGGTCATCTTGGGAGAGACCACCATCAGCCTAGAGGATGTAAAAAAATATGCTGACTACTAAGTCAGCATATTTTTTTAGCTCAATCCCTTTTTAGGGGTAATTTCCTTGGCATAAGCTGGACAGGGTCTGGTAGATGCACACGAGGCCAAAGCTAAAAGTGAAATAACTAGCGCTAGGGAGGCGAAACGTTTCATAGAAAATAGATTAGGTACCTAAATATGTGTATTAATTTTTACCAATGCAATTATTGAACCAACAAGTTGTATCAGTTAAAATTACTGAACTAATAAATTACAACCTCTTAATTCTGAATGATCAAATCGCCCAAGAACTTCTAAAAATCCATGATCGTCCCATCGACCAATATCTTGGGTTTCAAGAAATGCACAAGAATGAAAATTTGCCAAGTCAATCAAATTAATCCCCCCCTGACTACGAATTGCAGGACTGAAGGGGTCATTTAGGTCACGAAGAAGGACACGCATGCAAGTTGGTACTTCGTATTTGCCATTGGCTTTGGAATAGATCTGTGAAAGTAGTTCAGTCATCCCATATTCCGAATGAATAGAGTCTACCTGAAAAAAAGAACACAGCAGCTTATGTACCTCTAGGCGAATCATCTCCTTCCTTCTCCCCTTCATTCCTCCTGTTTCCATTACGATTAAATTGGGAAAACTCCCGAAAGACTCCTTAGATTCTGCTAGATCCAATAAGGCAAAGGTCACCCCTAAAAGCAATACTTTCCGGTTCCCAGATGAGAGTTTAGAAAGTTGCTCCAAAAGTTCTTGTTGATTGTATAAATAAAAACCCGAAGCCTCCGACTTGCTTACCTTAATAAAATGACTCGCCATAGCCACTAGACTGCTACCTGGGCGTTCCAAATAAGCTGGAAGCAAAGCCAGCACATGAAAATCTGACAAAGGCCCATAAGCTTGTTCAAATAATCGTTGGGCATGGTTGAGGTAAAATTGCTCAGACCAAAGCAAGTGCTTACTTGTGATCGCACCCGTTGTCCCACTGCTACTGTATACCTGAGACGCAGAATTGGGGTTCCCACAATAAACAAGACTGTTTTTAAAAAATTGAATGGGCAAAAAGGGAATATCTTCTACTCGTTGAATACTTGAGGGCTGGATTTTTCTTGCCTTCAAATAGGCTGCATAAATTGGGTTGTATTGAGCCTGAAACTGGGCCAACTCTAGGGCAAAATCATCAAAATGATCCAAAGTCAAGGTTTCCAACCTTTTTGAAAAACTTTTAAATTCTTGCATCGTTTTATATCTTGGCTCCTCCTTAATAGGTCGAACTTGTTTCGGAATGTAAATGTACCTTCATCTCATGCGTTTGAAAAACTATTCTTGCTTATTGTTTGGTTTTGCTTTGTTGGGGTACTCCTGCATTAGCCCTCCAGAAAATTTTCCAAGCACCCCCGAAATTGAATTTTCAAGTTTGGAGTATGTGGGAACTTCTGGTCAAGACTCCTTGCTGCTCACACTAAAATTTAAGGATGCTGAGGGTGATTTAGGATTAGCTGCTACAGACATCAACCCACCCTTCAATCCACTTGTCTACAAAAGAGATGCTTCTGGAGCATTGATTACCTATGCCAAAAGGCCAAGTAATGCCCCAAGCTACAACCCTATTGACTGGGTAATTGATCCCATCGTCAATAACGTGATTATCAAGGACACCATTTGGGTGGAGAAAAACGAAAACCAGTACAATATTTTCGTGCGCTTTTTCATCAAGCGAAATGGACAGTTTCGTGAGTTTAAATGGCAAGACCCACCCTTCTATACCACCTTCAACGGAAGATTTCCTCGAATATTAAACACAGATGTCGGACAGGCAGTAGAAGGTAAAATCACCTACCGAATGCTTTCTTCAGGATGGGAATCTATTTTTAGAACAGACACGCTCCGCATAGACGTACAAATTCAAGATCGTGCACTCAATCGCTCCAATGAGGTTTCTAGTCCTTCCCTTACACTCAAGCAGATCACCAGAAAATAAAATAAGCTAGTCAAAAATGACTAGCTTATTTTTTAAATAGCAGGATATTTTTTGGGATTGGATTCGTGCATTATCTGGTAGACTTTCTCTACCACATCTTCTACACTAGGCTTAGAAAAATAATCCCCATCTGTGGAATAGGCAGGTCGATGCGCTTGGGCAGCTAAGGTTTGTGGAGCAGCATCCAAGTAGGCATAGACACCTTGATGGTCTAGTACTTGCTGCAACATGTAGGCAGTTCCTCCTCCTGGTACATCTTCATCCGCAAACAATACCCGGTTGGTTTTTTGAATGGATTGGCCAATGACTCCATGGGTATCAAAAGGCAAGAGGGTTTGCACGTCGATTACCTCCAATGAAACTCCGATTTCTGCTAGTTCAGCAGCTGCATCCAGCACAATTCTACACATGCTGCCATATGTTACTACTGTCAAGTCTTTTCCTTCACGGAGCACCTCAGGAACGCCCATAGGCACCGTATATTCTCCCATATTATGAGGAAGCTGCTCTTTCAATCGGTAGCCATTGAGACATTCAATAACCAATGCTGGTTCATCGGATTGAAGCAAGGTGGTATACATTCCTGCCGCTTGAGTCATGTTTCTTGGAACGCAAACAATCATGCCTCTAAGGGTCGACAGAATCATACCCATAGGAGAACCTGAATGCCAAACACCCTCTAGACGGTGCCCTCTGGTTCGAACAATCAAAGGAGCTTTTTGTCCACCCTTGGTACGATACGTAAGTGTAGCTAGGTCATCCGACAACAATTGGATGCCGTACAATAAGTAATCTAGGTACTGGATTTCCACCATGGGACGGAGTCCTCGCAAAGCTGCTCCGATTCCTTGACCGATGATGGTACATTCTCGGATACTCGTATCCATCACTCGCCAATCGCCATGCTTGGCTTGCAATCCCGCAAAAGCTTGATTTACATCTCCAATTTTACCTACATCCTCACCCAAGGCAAAGAATCGAGGATTATGTTCCAAGGTGTAGTCAAAGAAAGCTTGAAGAATTTCTCGCCCATCTACCAAAAGTGAGTCTTCGGTTACCTGAGCTGGAATCACTTTGCAACGATCTACTGAATATTCAGTTTGACTGTACAAATGACTGTTATAGCGGTCTTGATTTTTTTCTTGAAGTTGATTATACCAATTCGCCAATTCCTTCTTGATTTCATCTCCTTCAGTACGAAGTAAAAACAAACACTTTCGTACAGTACTGACCACATCCTTTCGAATTGGATTAATGGTTTTTTTGAGTTCATCCGCCAATTGAAGTAAGGCAATTTTTCGTGAAGATTTCTCAGCAGTGAATCGTATCAGTGCAAGCGCTTCTTCTAATTCAACCTTTATTTCTCCATTGAATTCATTCCAAGCAGCGTCTTTTTGACGCTTCACCTCTCCCTTCACTTCGGATTCAATCTCATCCAAAAGGTCCGCTGTCGCAAATCCAGAAGAGATAATGTATTCTCGGAATTTAAGGATGCAATCCCAGTCTTTTTCCCACTGCAGTCTTTCTTTACTCTTGTATCGCTCGTGAGAGCCTGAAGTGGAATGCCCTTGTGGCTGCGTCATCTCCTCTACATGCAGTAACACTGGTACATGCTCCTCACGAGCCAATCGTCCAGCGCTGGTAAAAGCTTCATTCAAGGCTTCGTAATCCCAACCCTTTACACGAAGAATTTCAAAACCTTTTTCCGTGTCAGTACGCTGTAAACCAAGTAAAGCTTCAGATATACTGCCTTTGGTCGTGTGAAATTCTTGAGGTACAGATATACCAAATCCATCGTCCCATACTGCAACCACCATGGGCACTTGAAGAACCCCGGCCGCATTGAGTGTTTCAAAAAACATCCCTTCAGAGGTGGACGCATTGCCAATGGTACCCCAGGCAACCTCATTTCCATGAACTGAAAAATCAGTCAAGTCTTTCAGGCCCTTGTTGTTTCGGTACAGTTTGGAGGCAAAAGCCAATCCCAAAAGCTTCGGCATTTGAGCCGCTGTGGGAGAAATATCTGCTGCTGAATTGTATTGAGCGGTCAAGGATTTCCAAGTCCCATCCTCGTTTAAGGATCGGGTGGCAAAATGTCCATTCATCAAGCGTCCTGCACTAGCTGGGTCCGCTTCCGCATTGGTATGGGCATACAATTGGGCAAAATACTGCTGAACAGTCAATTCGCCTAATGCCATCATGAAGGTTTGGTCCCGATAATAACCTGCCCTAAAATCACCCTTTTGAAAGGCACGAGCCATGGCAATCTGGGCTAGCTCTTTACCATCACCAAATATGCCAAACTTGGCTTTACCCATAAACACCTCTTTTCTTCCCATTAAGGAAGCATGTCTACTGGTAACTGCCCATCTAAAATCTTCTAAAACCTGATTTCGCTGAATGGTGGACGCCTGCTGCACTTGATCTTGAATTTTTCCCGCCATAGGTTGAATTTTCCTAAATCGTTACACTTTGGGTTTACTTGTTGAGATCAAAAATAGGCAATAACTGTGTATGTGCAAATTTTATTTACTGAATTAACCCATTTAAAATTTGGTATTTTTTATAAAATTCCAATTCAACAAAATATTATTCTTTAAAAATATCAAAAACATTACATTGATGATGTATTGTCTAAGTTTAACCCTTTCTGATTTTTTGAGGGTTCTCAAAAAAAAATCAAAATATTTTTTCAGAATCGCTCCTTTTTTAAAATTAAGTAAAGGTTTCCTAGATAAAATGGAATAAACTTTTGAAAATCACTCAAAAACAGAATGCCTACCAAATTGTATTTCTCAGATGGCTGCTCAAACGTATTTTGCTTAGTATCTTTGTGGCAGTATTATAAATCCAAATCGACTTTGCCATGATTATAGGTGTTCCTAAGGAAATCAAAAACAATGAAAACCGAGTAGCACTCACTCCTGCGGGTGCCAAAGAATTAATCAAAAGAGGCCACCAGGTCTATGTACAACAGACTGCAGGTCTTGGAAGTGGTTTTTCTGACGAAGACTACAAGGCAGCCGGTGCGAGCCTATTACCTACCATCGAAGCTACCTACCAAATTGCTGAAATGATCATGAAGGTGAAGGAACCGATTGAATCTGAGTATAGCCTGATTAAGCCGAATCAACTTCTATTTACCTATTTTCACTTTGCTTCCTACGAACCTTTAACCAAGGCCATGGTAGCGAGCAAAGCGATTTGTTTGGCTTATGAGACGGTAGAAAAAGCAGACCGAAGCCTTCCACTTTTAGTACCAATGTCCGAGGTAGCAGGTAGAATGGCCATCCAAAAAGGCGCCAACTACCTCGAAAAACCATTGGGTGGTAGAGGAATTCTATTGGGTGGTGTCCCTGGAGTACTTCCTGCCAAGGTAGTAATCCTAGGAGGTGGTATTGTGGGTACCCAAGCAGCCTGGATGGCAGCTGGTCTTGGTGCCGACGTGATCATCATGGATGTGTCCCTTCCAAGAATGCGCTACTTGGCAGATGTCATGCCTGCCAACGTGAAGACCATGATGTCTAACGAGTACAACATTCGTGAACAAATCAAACAAGCTGACCTAATCGTAGGTGCGGTATTGATTCCTGGTGCAAAAGCTCCGCATTTGATCACCAAAGACATGCTGAAGGATATGAAAAAAGGCGCTGTATTGGTGGATGTAGCGGTAGATCAAGGTGGTTGCATCGAAACCTGCAAGCCTACTACCCACGAGAATCCTACCTACATCATCGACGATGTGGTGCATTACTGTGTGGCCAACATGCCAGGTGCAGTACCCTATACCTCTACCCTAGCGTTGACCAACGCTACCCTTCCTTATGCCATCCAATTGGCGGATAAAGGCTGGAAGAAGGCCGCACAAGAAAATGCGGATCTGGTACCTGGCCTAAATGTGATCCAGGGCGATATTGTATACAAGGCAGTAGCAGAAGCATTCGCTATGCCCTATACCCCGGTTGAAAAGTACCTTTCCTAAAGAAAATACTATGTACAAAAAATCCCATCGAGGCTATCGATGGGATTTTTTTTGTACCGAATCCTGGAGGAAAAGGTTTACAATTTAAAATCAAAAAGCTCCTAAAGACATCCCAATAAATTCAAAATAAACACTTGGGGAAAGAAGAATTCAGTTCACTACTTGGGCCGGATTGATTTAGCCCATTCCACTAATTCAGCCCCCAGTTCCAATTGGAAAGCGACTAAAATTCCATCAAAAAGTAGCAAAAAAGCCCCTTGCAGGAGAATTGATTTTCCAAATCCTATCCATCGCTCTTTTTCCAAGCGAAGTCCCTTTTCAATCAAGAAAAAACCAACGGCCATGTACCCCAGGTCCAAGGCCGCATTGAAAAGGAGAACTTTTTCAAATTGTTGCTGCGCGACCAGCACCTCCCAAAAATTAACTACCAACGAAACTTGGCTTGCCTGCCAATACCCAAGGCCTGCAATCCCTAAATTGACTAGGTTCCAGTACCCATTCATCTGATGAAAGGCCTGCACTTGGCCTTTGGTCTGAAAGCCTCGAATGGTCCCTACCAACAAATTGAGTAGTGCCCAGAATCCCAGAATCCACATTCCTTGCCTATTGTACTCCAAACGGGTGGAATTAAAAACCTCCAAAGCA
>JACCDM011709189.1_pt1 | contig 11524 bp, 10 predicted proteins | sample 7445851 | NCBI WGS metagenome assembly JACCDM01 (sample SAMN15323438, study PRJNA562643) | freshwater metagenome | isolation source: river surface water | place: USA:Blue River Watershed | collected 2017-08-16
AATCCTTCACCGGTCACACCTTCACCGGTCACACCTTCACCGGTCACACCTTCACCGGTTGCACCTTCACCCGTTGCACCTTCACCGGTTGCACCTTCACCGGTTGCACCTTCACCAGTTGCACCTTCACCAGTTGCACCTTCACCAGTTGCACCTTCACCGGTCGCACCTTCACCGGTCGCACCTTCACCGGTCACACCTTCACCGGTCACACCTTCACCGGTTGCACCTTCACCGGTTGCACCTTCACCGATGAACCCAGCCGCTTCCAACTGGATCAGCGGAACGCCCTACAAAGCGGGTCAGCTGGCGAGGGGATCGAATGGCACGGTGTATCAATGCAAACCTTGGCCTTACGAGGGTTGGTGCACAAGCCATGATCCCGCTGGAATCTATGGATCGCAGGCTTGGGATGTGGCTTCATCAGTGCCTGCTCAACCAGGCTCAGCTGCTGCGCCCCTATGGGTGAATGGGACGCAGTACAGGGCAGGACAACAGGTGACGGGTTTCAATGGATCAATCTACCAATGCAAACCCTGGCCTTATGAAGGATGGTGTGCAGGCTTGGATCCGGTTGGCATCTATGGTTCGCAAGCCTGGGAATTGGCAAAAGCAAGTGTTGCCCAGCCCCCAACAAACTCAAATCCAGCCCCTTCTCCGGTCACACCTTCTCCGGTCACACCTTCTCCGGTCACACCTTCTCCGGTCACACCTTCGCCGGTCACACCTTCGCCGGTCACACCTTCGCCGGTCACACCTTCGCCGGTCACACCTTCTCCGCTCGTGCCGTCGCCCAGCCCGATACCTGGTCCGACGCCTGCGCCTGTTGCAGCGATGCCCACCAAGCCCACGATTGCATGGACCTCACCAACTGCGTCACCCAATGAGTCGCGCAAACTGACCTGGAACATGTACTGGGGACAGCGCGCTGAAAAATGGCGCATCCACGTGAATGGCCAGCCCGGAGCAGACATCACCAGTTTTGATAGCACGGGACCCCTGACTCAGGCGGGTGCCCAGGCTGGCAGTTTCACCCATGTCTTTCAAGCCAACACGCAACTCGAGGTCGAACTGTGCAATGGCAACAACTGTGTCAAAAGCGATGCCGTGAACATCGCCCTGCAGCGCTCAGCGGGTGCACCACCATCACCGTCCACCCCCGTGCCGTTGCCCTCGCCATCCCAGCCGGCTGCTAACCCTGCCTATCCCTGCGCTGGAACGGTGCCAGGGAAGGTGGAAACGGTGACGGCGGCTTGTCTGGCCAAGCTGGAAGAGATCCAGTTTGGGGGCGAAAAACTGGTGCCTGGCAAGTTGGGACACATTCCACTGGCTGCCAATGGCAAGCCAGCCAAGGAGGCCTATGGATACTTTGTGGAGTGGTCCCAATACGGCCGCAAGTTCAATGTGAGTCACATCAATGCAGCGCAATACTCCAAAGTCTTGTTCTCGTTCCTGAGGCTCATGCCAGATGGCAGTTTGAAGATCACCGACGAATGGGCCACACTCCAAGCCTCCAATGGCATGTCGGCATCAGCAGATGGCAAGGCCAACCTGTTTGACTACACCCAGCCCGAAAAAGATCGCGGCATCATGCTGGCGTTGACCTACCTCAAGGCCCGCCACCCCCATCTGAAGACGTCTTTCTCGGTGGGTGGCTGGACGCTCTCTGGCCAGTTCTCCAGCGTGATGGCCAATCCCCAAACTCGGGCCGCCTTTGTGCGCAACGTCCTCAACTTTGCAAATCAGTATGGCTTTGATGGCGTTGACATCGATTGGGAATACCCTGTTGTGGGTGGCAACACCGACGCGGCCATGGCTGGGGTGAACTATGTGGAGGTCAATCGTGGGTCTCCATCTGACGCGAACAACTTTGTGCTCATGCTCAAAGAGTTGCGTGATGCCGTGAATGCTGAGGCCATGGTCAATCCCAGAACCAAAACGGGCAAGAAGGAAATATCAACGGCGGTGGGCCTCAACCCCAAGACCATTGATGCACTGGATTTTTCGCAGTTCATTCCGTTCATCGACACCGTCAACCTGATGTCGTATGACTTCAATGGTGGATGGTCCTCTGTGGCATCGCACAACGCACCGCTCTACAACAACCAAGGGAGTGCGGCAGTGGCAAAAGGCGGCGATCAGTTGCACTCCGAATTCAACAATTACGATGCCGTGCTCAACATCCTTTGGAATGCGTCAGGTCGCAAAGGCATGCGCAAGTCGGCATCGGTGACTCAGGCGCAGCGTGAAGCCGTCCTGTCTTCTCCAGTCGCGCAACAAGTCCTGCCCAAGTTGATTCTGGGTCTGGCTTACTATGGCCGCTCCTGGTCCACCAGCGAAGCCATGCCGCAGTCCACGGCTTACACACCCTGGTTCAAGGGGGGCGCAGCAACGGGTGGTTCGTTTGAAAACGGCGTATGGGACACCGCGGACGTGATCTATGTCCGCGACAACAAGCAAGGCTTGATGACAGCACGAGGACGTCAGGTTTCTGCGGCAGTGACTTCTGCCCGGTTCATGGGTGAAGCATGGGACCAATTCGCCTGCGCCAATCTTGCCTGGATCAATGTGGGCGGCTCAACCCAATTGGTGTCTTACAACGACGAAGACTCCTTGCAGCACATGGCCCGTTTTGTCACCGATCAAGGCATGGCAGGGACCATGGTTTGGGAAATGGACGGTGACACACACGGTGAGGGCAGTTATCGCCTCTCCAGATCGGTGATGTATGGCTTTGCCAAGCAGCCCAACAACATCGATGGCAAACCGCTCAAGACTTGTGTCAAAGGTGGTCGAGAGTAAAACCACGCGCAACGTACTTTGAACCGCACACCCATCAGCACCGCTGGTGGGTGTTTTTTTGGGCGCTGCCTTGCAACCTGACCTTGAAAGCCCAAAGGGCCAGGGTGTCAGCTGGCCGATATGCGCCTGCGCAACCAGCGCACCAGGTTGCCCACCACGGGCAATTGCGCATACACCTGGGTCGCCGAATCCCAATGGTCCCAATGGGTGTGAATCAGCCACTGCATGCGGCCGTCGGGCAAGCGGTCACAGCGCCAGCGACATTCGCTCAGGCCTTCGATGTGCTGCGACCGGTTTTGTCCCATCACCCGGATGCTGAAATCAAAATCCCAGGCCAGGTATAGGGTGCTGCCTTGGGCTGCGACATGGCGGATTGCAAAGCGCGGCGCCATCAACTGCTCATACATGTCTTCAAAAATGTGACGCATGGCCGCAAGGCCTTTGACATCGTTGAAGGGGTCACGGAAATGGACATCCGGCGCATACAGTTGGCCCAGTTGGTCCAGTCGATCGGGCGAGAGGTGTTCAAACGCATGAACCAGTGCGTCAATGCGTTCTGTGGGGATGTCCACTTGAGGGGAAAAGGGCGACATCATGATGGCGTCAGGCGCGAGGCCAGTCTAAGGTAAAGCCCATAGGGCAACAGCCGCAGTGCTTTCATCACATGGGTGAATCGTTTGGGGAAGTGGACCTCAAACACACCTTTGCCCCATTGATCAATCATGGCTTGGGCGGCTGCCTCGGGCTCGATGAGGGCGGGCATCTCGAAATCATTCTGTGCAGTGAGCGGCGTGCGAACAAAGCCCGGATGAACCACGCTCACCCCCACGCCATGGTCTTTGAGGTCGAGGTGAAGCACTTCGGCAAAATGGGTCAAGGCCGCTTTGCTGGGTCCATAGGCCAGGCTCTTGGGCAAGCCTCTGAATCCGGCCACACTGGAAACCAGGCTCAGATGCCCTCGACCCTGTTTGAGCAAATGGGGCAAGACGGCATCCACGCAATGGACGGCGCCGTCGTAGTTGATGCGCATGTGTTTGTGCATCTCCTCAGCATTGAAGGCCGTGGCGCGCTGCGGCAAGTAGTGCCCCACGCAGTAGACCACCAAATGCAAGCCGTGATGGGTGTGCACCTGGGTGCTGGCGCGTGCAACGGCCTGGGCATCGGTGACATCCAGGGGCACAGCCAGAGCGCCTGGATGGGTGCTTGCAAAGGCCTCAAGAGCCCAAGCCTGGCGGGCTGACACCGTCACACGTGCGCCCAACGCGTGCAAGCGACTGGCCAGGGCAAGACCAATCCCACTGGACGCGCCCACCACCCACACCGGCAGGCCTGACCAATTCTTAAGGGGTGGATTCAGCGACATGGTGTGGACATCAATCGCGAGCCAGGGTGAACTGGATCACATCGGTGCTGGCCTCTTCAAACCCCGCCTCACAGTAGCTCAGATAAAACTGCCAGGTGCGGATGAACGTTTCATCAAAGCCCATGCCCAATACTTGTCCCTGCTTGGCCATGAAAGTGGATTGCCATCGACGCAAGGTCTCGGCGTAGTCCAGACGCAGGCTGAATTCGTCCACCACGCGCAAGCCTGCCGCCTGTGCATGCTTGCGAAATTCGCTGGGGCTGGGCAAGCAGCCGCCCGGGAAGATGAATTGCTGGATGAAGTCGGTGCCCCGGATGTAGCGGTCAAACAAGGCGTCATCGATGGTGATGGTCTGGATGCAGGCCCGTCCACCCGGGCGAAGTGCTTCATGCACCGCCTTGAAGTAAGCCGGCCAATAGGCCTGACCCACGGCCTCAAACATTTCGATGGAGCACACGGCATCAAAGGGCGCATCGTGGGTGTCGCGATAGTCCTGCAATCGCAAATCGGCACTGAGCCCTTTGGATTGCAGCCGCTCGTTGGCGTACGCCAATTGGGCCGGGCTCAAAGTGAGGCCAGTGACTTGCGCGCCATGGTCGCGCACGGCCACCTCGGCCAAGCCGCCCCAGCCACATCCAATCTCCAGCACGCGCGAGCCGGGGGTGACGCCGGCCTGGGCAAGCACGCGCTCGATCTTGAGCTGCTGAGCTTGGGCCAAAGGCCGGTCTAACTTGCCCTCAAAGCTGGCTGCCGAATACATCATGGTTTCGTCCAGCCACAGTTGATAGAAGGCATTGCCCAGGTCGTAGTGCGCCTGAATGTTGCGTTTGCTGTTGGCCTTGGTGTTGCGACGCATCCAGTGGTGGACACGATTGAGCAAATTGCCCAGCCAATGGCCGTGGATGAGATCTTCCAGATGGCGGCGATTGATGAGCACCAGGCGCAACAAGGCGGTGAGGTCTGGCGTTTCCCACAAACCCTTGCGATAGGCCTGGGCAAAACCAATGTCGCCACTGGCCATGGTCATGTCAAACACTTCCCAATCGTGGATGCGCAGCGACGCACAAGGCCCCTGGTTTTGGCCCATGTGGACCGTTTGACCTGTGGGCAGCACCAGTCTCAACTGACCATGTGGCAGGCGTGAGATGAGTTGCAGGGCTTTGCGAGACGAGCGAGGCGCGGCGTGCGCGACAAAAGGTGCATGGGTGGATGTGCTCATGCAGATCTCCTCATCGAAGGCGTGGTGGACAGGGTGGGTTTGTCTTCTGGGACAGCCACAGTGATGGTGTTCGCAGGGGGCTCGGGCTTGCTGAAAAAAGGCACATGCTTGAGCCACAGCTTGAGGGCTTGCCAGTGAATGCGTGCGATGACCCCAAGGCTGAGCAAGGGGAAGCGCCACATCATGCGGCGCACACTGGCCGGGGTCATGGGTTCAAGGGCTCCGCTGACGCTGGTGATCAACAAAGGGCCTTGCTCATCGCCATGCTCGATGCGCACGACCAGCCTCTCGGGCAATTTGTCGTGACTTCTCATGAAACGAAAGCGGTAGTGACCCTTGACCTCGCAAAAGGGCGACACATGAAAGTGCTTGTCTGCCATCAGCGTCTGTCCCATGCGGGGGCGATCAAGCAAATAGCAATGCCGCTCGCCAAAGGTGTTGTTCACCTCGACCACAATGGCGCGCAGTTGGCCGTCTTCGGCATGGCAATGCCAAAAACTCACCGGCTTGAAGGCGTAGCCCAGCACGCGGGGATAGCAATGCAGCCAGATGTCGCCCGTGGCGTCATCAATGCCATGCTCATGCAGCAAAGACGTCAGCCAGGCCAGGGCGCCACCTTGGCTGGCGTCTCGCCCATCGCCATGGTCCTGGTCATGAAAAGACAGCCAGCCCAGGCGATTGACGCTCAAGCCCCACTGCGACGCCTGGCTCAATGCCCGCATGGGCAGCCAAAGGAAAAAGGTTGGATAGGCAAAGGCATGAACATGCGGGCGCGTGCGGGAGTGACGCACTTCGCCTTCTGCGATGAATGCCTGGGCGGGTTTCATGCCGCTGCGATGGCCCAGTTGCGACGCAAGGCCTGCAACACCGCATCGGCCGCTTGCAAGCCCGACTGCAGACCATCTTCATGAAAGCCGTAGCCCATCCAGGCGCCCGCGAAATGCGTGCGCGGCTGGCTCTTGAGCCAATGCAGCTGCGATTGCGCTTGGATGGCATGCACATCAAAAATGGGGTGCTCGTAGTCGATTTCTGCCAGCACCAGGTTGGGCGCGGGCTGACGAATCGGGTTGAGGCTCACAAACACATCCGAGGTGAAGGGCAAGGGCTGCAAGCGATTGAGCCAGTAATGCAAACACACCGAGCTGGCATCGCGATCAACACCTGCGCGTTCATAGTTCCAGGCTGCCCATGCTTTTTTGGCGCGGGGCATCAAGGTCACATCGGTGTGCAAGACCGCGCGATTGCGCTCAAAGCGGATGGCGCCCAGCAAGCGCGATTCGGTTTCGCTGGGGTCGCCCAGCATGGCCAAGGCCTGGTCGGCATGGGCTGCAATCACCACCTGGTCAAAACGCTCTTTGCCATGGGCTGTGTGCAAGGTCACGCCAGTGGCGTCACGCTCGATGCGCAGCACCGGGCACGAGAGGCGCACATCGTCGAGCTCCTGGGCGATGGCGTTGACGTAGTTGCGCGATCCACCCACCACGGTGAACCACTGTGGGCGGTTCTCAACTTGGAGCAAGCCGTGGTTGTGGCAAAAGCGGATCAGGGTCGCCACAGGAAACTCCAGCATCTGGTGCGTGGGGCAACTCCAGATGCAGCCCAGCATGGGCAAGAGGTAATGATCGATGAAGGCATCACCAAAACGGTGTTGCTCCAAGAAGCGCGACAGCGGGACCAGCCATTCATGGTCCTGATGCGTTTTGGCCATGTCGGTGGCCAAGGCATTAAAGCGCAGGATGTCTCTGAGCATGCCCCAGAAGCGGGGGCTGATGAGGTTGCGTCGTTGTGCAAACACCGCGTCGAGGTTGGCGCCGTTCCACTCCAGCCGACGGCCACTGGCCAAGGGCACTTGTGCCGAGAACGACATGTCCGATGCGGCGGTCTCGATGTTCAAGGATTCGAACAAGGCGATCAGGCCAGGGTAGGTGCGTTCGTTGAACACCAAAAAACCCGTGTCCACACCATGGGTCACCAGACCCTGAGGTCCAGGCAAAGTCACATCCACGGTATGAGAATGGCCGCCCAGGCGGTGGGCTGCCTCGAACAAAGTGATCTGAGCCTGACCCTGTAGGGCATGGGCTGCACTCAGGCCGGCAATGCCAGACCCGACAACGGCAACGCGGGGCATTTGCATGTCAACGTCCTTGAGTAGGGGCTTGGGAGAGATATTGCTCGATGGTCTTGACCATGCGCGCATCCGAGGGTTCGGTCATGCTGCTGTAGGCCGTGACCTGAGTCCCATCACGATTGATGAGGTATTTATAAAAATTCCACTTGGGCGTGGTGCCCGAGCGTTCGGCAAGTTGCTTGAACAAGGGGGAGGCATTGGCACCCCGAACAGCAGTTTTGGAGAACATGGGGAACTTCACCCCATAGGTGTTCTCACAAAAATCAGCAATCTTGTCATTGGCGCCCGGCTCCTGGGCGAAGTCGTTGGACGGAAAGCCCAGCACCACAAAGCCTCGCGCTTTGTGGGTGGCATAGAGTTTTTCTAGGCCAGCATATTGGGGTGTGAAGCCACAGTAGCTGGCCGTGTTCACCACCAGCACCACCTGGCCCGCGTACTGACAGAGGTTTTGCGGCTTCTCATCTTGCAAGCGCAAGACCGTGTGCTGCAACACCGCAGGGCACGCTGTGCTTGTTGTGGACACTTGCGCGTGTGCTGGGCCATTGATGAACATCAATGTGAAGAGACTCAACGCCAGGGGAAAGAAACGCATGGGGTAATTCCTCGGGAAAACATGGTCTTTTTGTCTAGGTTCACAATCCGCACATGTTTTGGTTTTGCCCGATGATGAACGTCTGGCGATTTTTTGTCCATGACAACTTTCATGACCTTGTTGTTGAGGGTGTATTGATTCCATGAATGTCCGCTCGGGAGACCGTCCCATCCTGTTATCGATTGCTGCTGTCGAGCGGGATACCGGCATTGGCAAGGACACCCTGCGTGCCTGGGAGCGTCGCTACGGTTTCCCCACGCCCTCAAGGGATCAAAACGATGAGCGCACCTATCCTCTGGAGCAGGTTGAAAAGCTCAGGGCCATCAAACGGTTGTTGGACCTGGGTCATCGTCCAGGGCGCGTTGTGGGCTTGCCCATTGAAGAACTTCATCGCCTGTGCATGGGTCAAACTCCACCGCCTGCGTCCATCGATGAGATCGATCAGGACCCCAATGCGGCCGTCATGCCCCTTTACGACGCGATTCGTCAGCACGACGACCAGGGCTTGCGCAGGCTCTTGGGTCAAGCCTATTCCGCGCACGGTCTGGCGCATTTCGTCATGAATGTCATTGCACCGCTCAACACCATGGTGGGCGATGGATGGATGCGCGGTGAACTCCAGGTGTTTGAAGAGCATCTCTACAGCGAGACCGTTCAGACCTTGTTGCGTCAAGCCATCAACCAATTGCCGCAACCTTCGGTTCGCAATCGCCCACGGGTGTTGCTCACCACCTTCCCGCAGGAACAGCATGGCTTGGGCTTGTTGATGGTGGAGGCTTTGCTGTGCCTCAAAGGCTGCACCTGTGTTTCGCTGGGGGTGCAAACGCCCATCCGGGACATCGTCATGGCCGCCAAGGCCCATCAGGCGCAGGTGATTGCCCTGAGCTTCAGCTTGGCCTTCAACCCCAACCAAGTGCTGGACGGCTTATCTGAGTTGCGCGCCCAACTCAGCGACAGCGTGGAAGTCTGGGCTGGTGGGCGAAGTGGCATCTTGCAGCGCCGAGATGTGCCTGGCGTCATGATCCTGGGCGACCTCAAAGACCTGGCTTTGCATGTCGATCGCTGGCGCAACGCCAACGCCGCGAGCATCTGATCTGACCCCGTCATTCAGTGAAACCGGCCTTGCTTGACGGCAAGGTTTGCCGATGGCTTTTTGCGTCAATCTCAGGAATGAGCCTTAAAGATTGATGTGATTACCAATAAATTACAAAATTAGAATTATTATTGCCCGAGCCTGTTTGAAATCAGGTGATTGGGTGTTCTAGCTCAACGATCCCATGAAACCGCACCACGCGGTCATGGGGCTTGGCAATCCCTCACTCGCGCCAGTTGGATCGTAAAGGTGGTGTGTAGAGGGGCGTCCATTGTTGTTCAAAGGCGTTTCAACATGTCAGTGCTTCGTTCTTCATCGTCATTCATGGGCCACTACAAACGCGTGGTGGTGGCCGTTTTCATCTTGGGCTTGATCACGGGGTGTTCAACGCCGGTCAGCAACCGCTGGGAAAAGCGCGAAACCCAGCTCGCCATTGCGGTGGAGGAGTTGAACAAAGACAACCCCAACCCCAAAAGTTTGGTCAAGCTGGTTCGCAGTTTTGAGAAGAATAAAAACGATTACGACGATGGGGGTTATGTGGATTACATCTACATCCGCCAGATGGTGTTGCAACAGTTGACAGCCAAATTACGAGAGGCCGTTGACACCCAAAAATCTGATCTGGTCAACGAATGCGTGGCCACCATCCTCGAACTCGACCCAACCAATGAAATGGTTCAGTCGCTCATGGAGACCGGTGCGATCAACGGAATCGAGACGGGTGCGTTAGCCAAGGATCAATCGCATCAATTCTCCAGGCTTGCGCCTTACTCATCGATGGGTGCCAACTACAACGTGCTGGTTCACCAGTCCATCCTGGTGGCGCGGCGTGACGGCCGCAAATACAGGGTGTTGTTTGACATCCTTAAAAAACCCCTGCCGTTCTCAATCGGGATGATCCAGATGAATGCGCCTCAGCAACTGGCGCATTTGTCTAAAGAAATGGGTCTTTCGCTCAGCTGTTCGCCCAAGGCGTTTTCCCAGCTGACACCCAAAAACCCAAACAAAAATATGGCCTTCAACATGTCGTCTACTTTGCTGGACTACTTGGGCGACATGGCAGAGCAGTTCAAGATCAACTTCGTCGTTTTGCCGGATCAGGTTTATTGCTACGCGGGTGAATTGCCCGACGAAGACATTGACGGGGGTGAATTCCTGAGTGTATTCAGGGCCGAATTTGTGAACCTCGAATTGCTCGTGGGCATGATCCGGCTCATGGTCGGCGATGAAAACATTGTCATGACCGATGACGCCACCAAATCTGTCTGGGTCAGAAGCAATCGAACCAAGTTCATGAAGGTGTTTGATCTGGTCAGGAACGTGGACGTGCCTGAGGCCGAAATCGAGGTCCAGTTGGAACTGTACGAAGTGTCGGCCAGCCTGCTGCATCGCATTGGCGCACGCTTGCCGCAGTTGATTCGTGCGGGGATTGGAGACGCGATCAACGGCGGCTCCATCAACTGGAGCAACTGGCTCAACAATGCCAAAACCCAGTCGCTTCGAGTCATGATCAGCGATGGCTCCTTTCAGATCAACGCCCAATCTCAGCAATTGCGGGCGACGACGCTGTCTCAGCCCCGCATCCGCTTGCAAGATGGCCAGCGGGCAAAACTGTTTGTGGGTGACAAAACCCCCGTGTTTTCATCCACCATTGGCCAAGGCGGTTTCGTATCGGAAAACGTGAACTATGTCTCCACCGGTGTGACGCTGGAGGTGGAAGCCAAAATCGTTGGGCCTGAGATGGTTCAGGTGGCCGTGAACATCGACTCAACCGAATTGGGCACACTGGTGACCACCACCAACGGGTCCTCTGCCAATGCAGTGACCTCCAGAACCACCGTGACGCGCCTCACCATCCAGGATGGTGCGACCGAGGCTCTTGGCGGTTATGTTCGGCGCATCCGGAGCAAGGACTTGGACGGCATGCCCATCCTGGGTGCGACCGATTTAGCGCCGATGGGGGGGACTCGCAACACCAGGGACAGCGATGTCGAGCTGCTCATCTTCATCACGCCCAAGATCATCAAATCCAAGACCAATGCGTCCAATCGCCTGGTGATGGCCAGCGATGGCAATGTGCCCCGCTTCATGAGCCCCATGGTCATCACCAGCAACATGAACAGCCCGATTCGTTCACTGTTCCAGGTGCCACAAGTCCGTGCCGGCAGCAATCCGAACATGATCAACGCCAACCCCTACAACAACCCCTACGGTGGATACAACCCCAATGTGATGAACCAGGGCGGCGCGGTGTATCCGAATCAAGGTGTCATGACCTATCCCAATCAGGGCGTTGTGACTTATCCCAACCAAGGCATGGTTCAGCC